>Ga0206130_10002772_pt1 | contig 23930 bp, 21 predicted proteins | sample Helgoland_Spring_9_FD_148637 | JGI IMG/M metagenome (GOLD analysis project Ga0206130, IMG submission 148637) | Pelagic subsurface seawater microbial communities from Kabeltonne, Helgoland, North Sea - Helgoland_Spring_Bloom_20160512_1 | ecosystem: Environmental > Aquatic > Marine > Epipelagic ... | reverse complement strand
CTGCATCTAAAGCAACTGGAACAATAACTGAAGCTAAAAAACCGATTATTGAAAGCAATGATGTATACAATCGTATGCGTAAACTTGCTGGATTAATTTAAATTATTAAAATAACCCTTAAAAAACTTAAAAAATGAGCTTAAATACTCTATTAGAAAGCGCGAACCCATACCAGTCTTTACAGTCTGACGCGGCTAGATTAGCTAGCAAATGGGAAAAAACAGGTTTATTGGAAGGAATGAGTGGTGCCCACAAAAACAATATGGGACTAATTCTTGAAAACCAAGCTAAACAACTTGTAGTAGAATCATCACAAACTAGTGGTGGTGTAGGAAATGGTGGATCTTTCACTTCACAAACTGGCGTAAACGTTGGTGGACAGTGGGCTGGTGTAGCTTTACCATTAGTACGTAAAGTATTCGGACAAATTGCTGCACAAGAATTTGTATCAGTACAACCAATGAATTTACCTTCAGGACTTGTATTTTTCTTAGATTTCCAATATGGATCTAATAAATCTCCATTCACAGCTGGTGATTCATTATATGGTGACAAAGGTGGTAATGACCCTTTTGGTAACACAAATGCAGGTGGTCTTTACGGATCTGGACGTTTCGGATATTCAATCCAAAACACTCAATCATTAAACATTGTATCAACAGCAGCAACAGCTACATGGGCTGATTTTAATGTTTCTGGTGAATATTCTGCTTCTTTTGCTGATTATTCAGCAATTACAGTAGCTCAAGCAGATCTACCATTTGGAGATTTTACAGGTGTAAAAGGATTCCAATTATTTGATGGAACTTTAACAGGTGTTGTACCAACAGGATCTGATGGATCTATAGCTGGATTACAGTTATCTGAATTCACAGCAGTTTCTGGTACAGATGTAGTATTTATTGTAAAAACAACAGATATTACAGACCCAACTGATGTAGCAGTAAACTACCAAATCCAACCTCAAGATAATAACAGAGGTGATTTTGAAGCAGGTAACCCTAATCCAAACGCATTCAACGAAACTAACCAAGTTATTCCAGAAATCAACATTCAGATGCAATCATCTGCAATCGTTGCTAAAACTAGAAAATTGAAAGCTGTATGGACACCAGAATTCGCACAGGATTTAAATGCATACCATGCATTAGATGCTGAAGCTGAATTAACTTCTATCTTGAGTGAGTACATTTCATTAGAAATTGACTTAGAAATTCTTTCTATGTTAATTGATGGTGCTGCTGCTGGAACTGAAGAATGGTCAGCTATTAACAATGAAAGCATTGTAAATGGAGCAGTAGGAGCTTCATTAGGATTCTTTAATTCACAAGGACAATGGTTCCAAACATTAGGAACTAAAATTCAGAAATTAAGTAACATCATTCACCAGAAAACTCTACGTGGTGGTGCTAACTTTATGGTTGTTTCTCCAACTGTAGCAACTATTTTGGAATCTATTCCAGGATTTGCTGCTGACACAGATGGTGATGCTGCTAAAATGAATTATGCATTTGGTGTACAAAAAGTAGGTAGCTTAAATAGCCGCCAAAAAGTATACAAAAACCCTTACATGACTGCTAACACAATCCTATTAGGATACCGTGGTACTCAGTTCTTAGAAAGTGGTGCTGTATTTGCTCCTTACATCCCGTTAATCATGACTCCACTTGTATACGATCCAGATACGTTCGTACCAAGAAAAGGTCTATTAACTAGATATGCTAAGAAAATGGTTCGTCCAGAATTTTATGGAAAAATCAATGTAGCAGGTTTAGAAACTCTATAATATATAGATTAATAAATCTTAATAAAATTAACCCGGTCTTTGACCGGGTTTTTTTTTACTTTTCATATGTATAATAAAATGCGTTATACCAAAACTATATTTATCTCTCTATATAGCTATATCAATAATTTACTGTTTTTTAACGTATTTACTACGGTTACATTCACTGATAACATAACCCTTAATCTTAAGAATTTATGGCAAGTAAGCACCATACGGACGATGTATATCGTCCTAAAAGAATTCCAAAAAACCCAATTAAGTTCAAACTCCAACTTAATGCAGAACAAAAAGAAGCAAAACAAGCAATACTTAATAACACAGTCACCCTTTTAGGTGGAAGTGCTGGTAGTGGAAAAACATTATTAGCGTGTAATGTTGCTTTAGATGGTCTGTTACGAAGACAATACGACAAAATCATAATAACCAGACCCACAGTATCAAAAGAAGAAATAGGGTTTTTACCTGGTGATTTAAGAGAAAAAATGGATCCCTGGGTACAACCAATATATCAAAATTTCTTTCAATTGTATGATAAAACTAAAATTGAAAAACTAATTGAAGATGGTAAAATAGAAATTGTACCCGTATCTTTTATGCGAGGTAGAACATTTTTAGATTCAATGATTATTGTTGATGAAGCACAAAATGTTACTCACCAGCAAATGGAAATGATAACTTCACGTTTAGGATTAAGAAGTAAAATGATGGTATGTGGTGATGCACAACAAACAGATTTAAAGAAAAAATCAGATTCTGGTTTTAAATTTTTATATTCTGCTGCTAGAAAAATAAAAAATCTAGAGGCAATTACTTTAAATACTAACCATAGAAATGAAATAGTTGAAGACCTATTAGAATATTATCAAGAAGCAATTGATAAAGGAATATCAATTATAACTTCTGGTTCTAATAATTATAATAATAAAAATTAGTACCATATTTATAACAAAATAAAACAATGGCAATATGTAATCCTACAGGATCATTATCTGTAACTATTAAGGAAGAAATAAGACTTCCTAATGGAAATATGGAACAATCTGTTAATACCGAAGTTATTAAAGATGTTAACCAGATAATGAAAAGAACTGATACTATAGCTTCTACCTTTAGTGGGAGTGGAATTGAAATATTAAGATTTGTAGACTCTGAAGAACAACAAACTGCTGGTTCTTTTGTTAGAGACACAGTTAAATATATGAGATTTACAAATTTATGTAAAACAAATTTTGTATCTTTATATCTAATTCAAGATAGTCCTAATGCACAAAACCCTAATAATAGTGATGTAGGTTCTGGAGATGAATCCTTATTTAAATTAGATGCTGGGAAATCAATGGTATTTTCAAATGCTCAATTCCAGGGAACAGATTATTATGATTATGTAGTAGAAGGATATGTGGATATTCAATATTTCTCATCCTTTGCCTCTTTATCTTCAATTAAAGCAAAAGCAGATACAGCAAATGTACAGATAGAGTATTTTGTAGCATCTTCATAATATTTATAACAAAATTAAATTAATAAAAAAATGGCATTAACATATAGAACAGGATCAGACGGTAAAGATTCAGCATTAACAATTAATGAATTAGATAATAATTTTAGACATTTTACTGGATCACACTCAATTACTGGATCTCTTACAATTTCAACTAATTTAACAGTTGAAGGATCAATAGTTTCACTAGCAGCTTTACCAACAGTAGACCCAGCAGTAGTAGGTCAACTTTGGAATGATGCTGGAACTTTAAAAGTATCAATATAATTTATACTCATTTTAAAACAAAATTATAGGGACTCAATTTGAGTCCCTTTTTTTCATATTTATAATAAAACTAATTATATTATGAATGTACCTATATATGATGGTAACCCTTTATGGAACCCAGATTCAGTACCCTTTGGGTTTTACAATAATAGTATTGAGTTTCAAGTTGACTGTGTAAAAGTTGCTGAATTTTGTGCTATTAGATTAGGTTATCCCTTAGTTGACATCGAATTACAATCAAGTTCATTTTTTACTGCTTTTGAAGAAGCAATTACGGTATATGGAAATGAGTTATATGCCTATTTAGTTAGAGATAACATGCTAACCTTAGAAGGATTTGAAATTAAGGATTTTAGTTTTTTAAATAATAGTATAATTACCCCTAATTTAGGAGCAATAATAAAAATGTCCGAACAATATGGGGCAGAAGCAGGTACTGGTGGTAATGTACCTTGGCATAAAGGAAGTATCCCATTAACATCTAGCATCCAGGACTATGATTTAAAGGAATGGGCTAAAAAAGAAAATATAACGGGTAGTATAGAAATAAAAAGAGTATTCTATCAAGAACCTGTCCCCGCTTCAGCAAGGTATTTAGCTCCTTTTGATGGGTTTGGTTTTGGTGGAGCAGCAGCTGCTGGATTAATGGAAATGGGAGGCTTTGGAGGTGGAATAGGTTATTTAATGATGCCCCTTAGTTATGATATGCAAGTAATACAAGCTATTGAAATGAGTACTCAAGTTAGATTATCTAACTATAGCTTTGAAATGCATGATAATGTATTAAGAGTATTTCCTATACCAATAAATAATAACTATGATAGTGATACAGAAGGCTCTAGTTCTTATGCAGGTAATATGTGGTTTGAATATATTAAAGTAAATGATAGAACAAGTGGAAGCGTAGATCCCGCGTGTGGACAAGTAACAAATGCTTCTAATATGCCCTATACCAATCCTAATTATGATTTAATTAACTCAATAGGTAGACAGTGGATTTTTGAATATACACTAGCATTAGTAAAAGAAATTTTGGGGTATGTAAGAGGAAAATATGGTAGTATACCAATACCTAATGCTGATATAACCTTAAACCAATCAGATTTATTAGCTGCAGCAACGGCAGAAAAAACTGCACTATTAGAAAGATTAAGAGCTTATTTTGATGAAACTTCTCGTGCTTCATTATTGGAAAGAAGAGCAAGTGAAAAAGAAAGTAGAGATAAAGAATTAGAAGGTGTTCCAACCTTTATTTATATAGGATAATATGGCGATGTATACAGGACTTAGGGATGTATCACTCCTAAGGAAATTAAATAGAGAATTAATGGGTAATATTATTACCCAACAATGTGCTATATACCAATTTAAACTAGAAGAAACTAAGGTTAACATTTATGGTGAAGCCGCGGGTGAAAAATTTTATAATGGTCCTTTCTTATTTAATGTTTTAATAAATAGAGCTGATCAACAATATGGTGAAGATGAAGAAGGAATACAGTTTAACCAAGCTATTGATTTTTATTTTTTAAGAGATGATTTAAAAGTAGCTAATGTTGTGCCTGAAGTAGGTGATATTATATTATATCAAGAAGGGTATTATGGAGTACAAGGTACAATAGGAAATCAATATTGGGGTGGAAAAAACCCTTCATATCCAAATAATAATTCTGATGGTACCCCTAACCCTTTAAATCCTGGTTTAGATAAGTTTGGAGAAAGTGTATCTATCCTAGTATCAACATATTACATACCAGCGGATAAAGTTGCTATTTCACCATATAAAGAAAGATTTTAATGGCTATAAGAAAACCAATACCAAAAACACAAAAGGAACTGAGTGTATCTCAGCAAACTCCATCTAGTGAAAGATATGGAAATCCTAATATATCTGCACCTTCTAACTTAAGTGAAACAGGTATAGATTTTAATAGGTCTGAAAAATTATCATGGACAGGTGATACTACAAAACCCTTTTCTATTGGGTTAAAAGATTTAGATGAAGCAGTATTTTATTATTTTCAAAATGTAATAAAACCTTTTGTTTATCAAAATGGGGAAAGAAGAGAAGTACCCGTAATATATGGTTCCCCTGAAAGATGGAAATCATTTCAAAAAGATAATTACTATAGAGATAAAAATGGTGCTATTATGTTACCTATTATAGTACTTAAAAGAAATTCTATAACTAAAGACAGAACCGTATATAATAAATTAGATGCTAATAGTCCTAATTTGTATGGAAGTTTTCAACGTTCATATAACCCAAAAAATTTTTATAGCAACTTTGCAGCAATAAATAATAAAGTTCCTTCACAACAATTTTACGCAGTAGCTGTTCCAGATTTTGTTAATTTAGAATATAGTTGTTTAATTCAAACATATTACATGGAACAATTAAATAAAATAATTGAATCATGTGAATATGCTTCTGATGCTTATTGGGGTAATCCTGAAAGGTTTAAATTTAGAGCTTTTATTGATAGTTTTTCAACTGAAACTTCTTTAACTAATGGAAAAGATAGATTAGTAAAAGGAACATTTAATATAAGATTAAGAGGATATATCATCCCTGATACAGTACAAAAAGATTTAAATTCTATATCAAAATATAACTCTAAATCTAAATTTATTATTTCAATGGAAACCACTTCTAATTCAGAAATATTTAAAGAAGGAGTTACAAAAACAAAAGATGGTAGAACAAGAAGACAAAGAGAAGACCAGGGAGAAATATCAAATATATCAGACATAACTCCAGGTACAGAATTAAAAAAATAAAAAAAAATGGCTAGTAATGTTAGATTTGTAGATGACTTAAAAGTAGGAGCATATACTGTTTCTGGTGGTGGTGGTAGTGGTACAGTAATAGATAATAATTTTAATAATTATGTAATAACTGCAACCGGTAATGATAATATTAGAGGTAATACTCTATTACAGTTTGATGGTGTAAATTTAGGAATAGGAGGCCCTTCAAATGGGGCTAGATTTGAAATTAATGATGATACTGGGAATGATTTAGTATTAATAAAAAATTCAAATAATCAAGGTATAAAAATAAATAGTGATGGTATATTTCAATTAATTAAATTTAATGCCTTACCAGGAAATGCCCCAGAAGGGGGATTAGCTATATCCTCTAATAACTTTTACGTAGGTTTATAACTAATAAATATATTTATAATATGTATAATAAAATAGAAATAATAAAACAAAATTAATAAAAAATGGCAAATTGGAAAAAGGTAATAGTTAGTGGATCAAATGCTGAATTAGCACAGTTATCCCTAACAGATTTATCAGTACAAGGAAGTGAAGATACAGTATTGGTAATCAATCCTGCAGGAGTTATTGGAACACGAGAAAATGCTGCTAGTTCAGGTTCCTCGGGTTCAAGTGGTTCTTCTGGTTCAAGTGGTTCCTCAGGTTCAAGCGGATCAAGTGGTTCAAGCGGATCAAGTGGTTCAAGCGGTTCAAGCGGATCAAGTGGATCAAGTGGTTCTTCGGGATCTAGTGGATCTAGTGGATCTAGTGGTAGTTCAGGTTCTTCGGGATCAAGTGGTACAAGTGGATCAAGTGGTTCTTCAGGAGCAGATGGTTCAGGAGGTAGTTCAGGTTCAAGTGGTTCATCAGGATCTAGTGGTACTTCAGGATCTAGTGGTTCTTCAGGTACTTCAGGTACTTCAGGTGCAGACGGTTCTGGTGGTAGTTCAGGTTCTTCAGGGTCTTCAGGATCAAGTGGCTCTTCAGGATCAAGTGGTACAAGTGGCTCTTCAGGAAGTTCAGGAAGTTCAGGAAGTTCAGGAAGTTCAGGTTCTTCAGGATCAAGTGGTACAAGTGGCTCTTCAGGATCAAGTGGTACAAGTGGCTCTTCAGGTTCAAGTGGAACAAGTGGTGTAATTAATGTACAAAACTCAGGAAATAATAGAGTACTTACAGATATAGATGGTACTAGTGCTAATGCTGAACAAAGATTTACATTTGTTAGTGATGGTGGATCAGAAGCTAATACTGGATTATTAACAGTAACGGGTGATGTTATTATATCAAATGATTTAACTGTTGATGGTACTGCTTCATTTAGAAACACTGAAAACTTATTAGTTAAAGATAGATTTATATTACTTGGATCAGGTTCAACAACTGTAGGAGATGGTGGTATTGTTATACAGCAAACTAACCAAGACTTTGGTGATGCTTTTGCTTATGATGGCTTATCTACTGGAAGATGGGGTGTAACTAGTTCATTCGATGCAGGTTTAAATTCATATACCCCAGATGCCTTTATGGCAGCAGTAGTTGTAGGAACTACTTCTGACCCAGATGATGCGCCTGCTAAATACGATAAAGAAGGAAATATATTTGTAGCCAGCAACCAGGATATTTATATTTATTCCTAAGATATAAAAAAATTGTTTTTAAAAAAATTAAAAAGGTTTATGGGATTTAAATCCAACAAAATTGAAGTAAAAGGAGTGTCTACTGAAAAAGTAGGTACTCCTTTAACTCATAATGTTCATTTAACGGAAAAGGAAATTGAATTACTTTTGCTTACTATAAAAAATGGGTTATTTAAAGGTGAATATGTAGAAACACTTTACACCTTAACTCTAAAAATGCAAGAAACATATATTAAGATTAAAAAATAATAGTTATGAGTTATAATTTAACAAATTTATCTCTAAGAGAATTACGCGCTCTTAGAAAATCTACTGATTTTATCCCTATTACTGGTATTGATGCTATTTTTATAGGTACTATACAAGTAAAACTAAACCAAAAAATTGAAACTATTGAAAGCCAACTAGAGGAAGAATCAATAATTCCCCCTCCTCCTGTTCAATAGGGAAAATAAAAATAATATTTATAACTATATTACGGCCCATAAGGGAAGTGGACTAGATAACTAGTAGCCAACCTAATAAATTTATTAATATGCCAAATTGGAAAAAAGTCATTATAAGTGGCAGCAACGCTGTACTTAATCAAATAACCGCCTCGGGAAATGTTATAATCAACTCATCAGACGCCGGTGGAACTATCCTAGATGTTCAAGGAACTCAAGGTCAATTATTCTCAGTAACAGACGATTTAACAGGAATTGTATTTGCAGCAGCTGATATATCAGGTGTTCCAATTTTATCTGTAAGTGGTTCAGGTTTAACTATGATTGATGGAACGTTACAAATTCCAAATTTACCTAATATAACAACTAGTAATGATGTATTAGTAATAGATTCAAGTGGTAATATAGGTTACGAAGCAAATGCTGCTTCAAGTGGTACCTCAGGTTCTTCAGGAACATCAGGTTCAAGTGGAACTTCAGGCTCATCAGGTTCAAGTGGAACTTCGGGTTCAAGCGGTACTTCAGGCTCATCTGGATCCTCTGGTTCTTCAGGAACAAGTGGTTCATCAGGTTCATCTGGAACAAGTGGTTCATCAGGTTCATCTGGAACAAGTGGTACTTCAGGATCTTCAGGTACTTCAGGTGCAGATGGTTCTTCAGGTACATCAGGTACTTCTGGTTCATCAGGATCAAGTGGAACTTCAGGATCAAATGGAACAAGTGGCTCTTCAGGATCAAGTGGTACTTCAGGTAATAGTGGCTCATCAGGCTCAAGTGGTACATCAGGTACATCAGGAGCAGATGGCTCTTCAGGTACATCAGGTACTTCAGGCTCAAGTGGCTCTTCAGGTACTTCAGGTAATAGTGGTTCTTCAGGATCAAGTGGTACTTCAGGATCAAGTGGCTCTTCAGGAACATCAGGAGCAGATGGCTCTTCAGGTACATCAGGTACATCAGGCTCTTCAGGCTCATCAGGAACTTCAGGAAATTCTGGTTCAAGTGGTTCATCAGGAACTTCAGGCTCTTCAGGATCAAGTGGTACTTCAGGATCAAGTGGTTCTTCAGGTACATCAGGAACAAGTGGTTCATCTGGTTCTTCAGGATCAAGTGGTTCATCTGGTTCTTCGGGTACCTCAGGCTCTTCAGGTTCAAGTGGTACCTCAGGCTCTTCAGGCTCTTCAGGTACTTCAGGTACTTCTGGAAGTTCAGGTTCATCAGGAACTTCAGGTTCTAGTGGAACTTCAGGACAAGATGGTAACTTTGGTGGTGCTACATTTGATTATACTTTTAGTACATCTACTTCAATTGCAAATCCAGGAGGAGGAAATATAAGATTAAATAATTCAACACAAATCTCTGCAACAGTATCTGCAGTTAGTGAGGTTGATGATCAAGGAAATTCTGTCCAATCATTTTTTGAAACAATAGATTCATCAACATCAGCTATAAAAGGCCATATGAGATTATCAGATAAAGATGATCCTAATGATTTTATACTATTTGCCCTTGATGAATTAGTTGACCAAGGGGCTTGGTGGCAATTTACAATAATATTTGAATCCCAAGGGGGTAATGCTTTAACAAATGGTGAAGATATTATAGCATCATTTGTAACAACAGGTGATAGAGGAGATGATGGTACATCAGGCTCAAGTGGAACTTCAGGCTCTTCAGGCTCAAGTGGAACTTCAGGATCTTCAGGATCAAGTGGTGTTTCAGGTAGCTCAGGATCAAGTGGTGTTTCAGGTAGCTCAGGATCAAGTGGTACATCAGGTTCAAGTGGTACCTCAGGTTCTTCAGGTACTAGTGGTTCATCAGGTTCATCAGGTACATCAGGTAGCTCGGGATCAAGTGGAACATCAGGAGTCTCAGGAGCTGCAGGAACATCTGGTACCTCAGGTACTAGTGGTTCATCAGGTTCTTCAGGTACTTCAGGTTCATCAGGTTCAAGTGGAACAAGTGGTTCATCAGGAACAAGTGGTTCTTCAGGATCCAGTGGTGTTTCAGGCTCAAGTGGCTCTTCAGGTGTTTCAGGTAGCTCAGGTTCAAGTGGAACAAGTGGTTCATCAGGCTCTTCAGGTACTTCAGGTTCATCAGGAACTTCAGGAAATTCAGGAACAAGTGGTTCTTCAGGTACTTCAGGCTCTTCAGGATCAAGTGGTACTTCGGGTATTTCAGGAAATCCCGGTTCATCAGGATCATCAGGAACTTCAGGTTCATCTGGAAGTTCTGGAACTTCAGGTTCAAGTGGGACAAGTGGTTCATCAGGTTCTTCAGGTACTTCAGGTTCATCAGGCTCTTCGGGTACTTCAGGTTCATCTGGTACTAGTGGAACAGGATTTAATTCTATTTCTACCCCAGGTTCCTGTAGGTTACTAACAGCAAATGGTGCATCAACGAATTCAGCATGTGCCAAATCATCATTAGTATTTAATTCCTCAAATAATTTAGTAAATTCTGCAGGATGTATAGGAGTTTATGATTATAATAAGTTAATATTAGATATAGACCAAGATGGGTTTAATTATATAAAATCCGATTTTAATGATAACGATGGCTTTGGTGAAGGTGCTATGATTTTTGGAAGTCAAATTGATTCTTGTGCTAAATTTGTTTTTGTAGATGGTGAAGATCTTTCATTAGAATGTTCTCAATTAGTTGCTGGTGGAATGTGTATTGGACTTAATCAATTTATTGGTGGAAATCCCCTTTCAGCAAAACATTCCTCAATTGGAGGTGGTAAAAATAATTCAATTTTTACACAAGCTTGTTATTCAAAAATAGGAGGAGGTATTGATAATAAAATATGTCTAGGTTCTTCATGTAGTACTCTAGGAGGTGGGTGTTTAAATACAGTTTCTAGTGTATTTGCTTCAGTTGTTGGGGGAAAAAGTAACACTGCAGGGGCTTGTGGTGTGTTTATAGGTGGAGGAGGTAATAACTCTACAACTGCTAATTCTGCTAATTCATCAATAGTAGGAGGAGCAAATAATTGTGATTTAACTAATGCGGGTTGTGGTGAAAATTTTATTGGTGGGGGAAACAATAATATCAATCATAATTACACTTTTAGGAATGTTATAACTGGAGGTTTTAATAATATTACTAAATATATTGCCTATGCTACTATTGGTGGAGGAAATAACAACACAATTTGTAGTGGAGGTGCAGGTAATGTAATAGCAGGTGGTAGAGTAAACATTACGTGTAATACAACTCAAGCTACTATAGGGGGTGGTTGTGGAAATGCAATATGTCAAAATAATTCTAGTACTATTTCTGGAGGAACGGGTAATGAAATTAAAAATAATGACCATAATACTATTGGGGGTGGTAGAGGAAACTGTATAACATGGGCTTGTTGTGCTTTTATTGGAGGTGGTATAGGAAATACTATACTTGGTGGCCAATTCAATGGTATTATAGGAGCAAATAATAGCATAACTAATAAAGGTTGTAGTTATGTTATCGGAAATAGTATAACTGCAACAACAAATTACACAACTTATATGAACAATGCTACAGTAGCTTGTCATTTACAAGTTGGTGGTACTACAACACTCAGTTCAACCACAGGTAGGATTGATGCAACAAATGATGTTGTAGCATTTTCTACTTCTGATAGAAGATTAAAATGTAATATTAAACCTATCCAAAATGCTTTATGTAAAGTAATTGGAGTAACGGGTAACACATTTGATTGGAAGGAATTAACTCAAGAAGAAACAAAAACAATACATGGTAACACAGGTAAAGATGTAGGAGTAATAGCCCAAGAAATAGAATCAATTTTACCTGAGGCAGTCACAACTAGGAATAGTGGGTATAAAGCGGTTAATTATGAAAAAATTGTTCCTTTATTAATAGAAGCAGTTAAAACTTTAACTTTAAAAGTAGAAGAACTAGAATCAAAAATAGGTGGGGATATCTAATATATTTTCGTATATTCCCTCCTATGAAAATATGTCTAATTACAAATAATAATAATCAATGGGATGTTAATTATAATTTTATTTTTAATAAACTACTAGAAACTTTAAATCTTTCCCTTAAAGATGTATTTTACTTAAAAAACCCAAATGATGCCTATTATATAAATGATAATTACACTCATTCTTTAGTTTTATTAGATTGTAGATCTACCAATATTCAACAACACCAACAATTTTTTCCTGAAGTAAATATACCTAAAGTATTTATAATTGATTCAATTCCTGAAATTCAAAAAGATTTAGGTATTGAATTTAATAGAGAATTAAGGAATTATAATTTTCCTTTACTTAATTTATTACCTCTTCCACTTCAACTTTTTTTATACAATGAATATGCTGATGGTTTAATATTTTATAGTAAAACAGATCAAATTAATTTTTCTAAAATTTACCCCTTAAAAAAACAAACTCCTTATACTATAATACCCCCTTCTTTAGGAAATATAAAAGATATTAAAGCAGATTTTACTCATTTTTCCCCTAATAATAACATAGGATTTAATGGAAGTCCATCTTATGCCAATGGTATTTACCACATATATGATACTTTAAATAATTTCCCTAACTATAAACTAAATTTATTTGGAAATCATGGTAGCAATGAAGTATCTAATGAAGTTTTAGTAAATCATCTTACTGAAACCAACCCTAATATAAGATTTAATGGTATACTAAAAAATAAAAATAATTTTTTTAAAGAAAACCATATATACTATAATGTTTCTATATATGATTCTTTTAATTATTTTACTTTTATTAATTTATTAAATGGGGTAGTTCCTATTTTAAATAAAGAAACCTCAACTTCTGAATATTTTGTTAATTACCCCTTTAAGACTGAATTAACCCCTATCTCTATTAACAATACATTAGAAAAAATATTACAAACCTCTCCAGAGGAATTAAAAAAGATAATAATAGATACTATTCTACCCTTAAAAGGGTTAAATAATAAAGCTATTAAAAAGGAATATCATACTTTTTTAAACCATTTAAATAATATATAATGAAAAAACATAATACATTAGGGTTTGACAAAATTTATGTTATAAATTTAGAACGTAGATTAGATAGAAAAACAAAATTAATAAAAGAAAACCCAAACTTAGATTTTACTTTTATTGATGCTATTGATGGTAAGAATTTAATACAAAGTGAATTACTAGATAAAAAATTAATAAATACCTCTTTTTATGACCCTAGTGGTATGGTTACTATGGGTGTTTTTGCATGTGCTCTATCCCATAAAAAAGCCTGGGATCAGGCATTAATAGATGGGGTTGATAACGCTTTATTTTTAGAAGATGATATATACCTCCCAGAAAAACTAAATACTTTAAATGGTTTAACCCCAAGGTATCAAGAAATGTTTGATGAATTTCAAAGTATAGATTATGATATCCTCTTTTTAGGGAAAAAAACCCCAACTCAACAGGGAATAAACATAGGAAAATATTTAACTGTACCTAGATATAACTCTAACCATAATGGAGCACATGCTTACTCTGTTAATAAAGAAACTTTAAAATATATATCAAGTAATTACCTTCCTATTAAATATGCGGTAGATGTTTATTTAGAACAATTTTATATTACACATAAAGTAGTTACCACAAGAGATAGTATTATAAGACAAGTTTCTGATAATGAAGATCCTATGTTAGCTGATTCGGATACTTTTTATAATGATTTTAGAGAAGGAGGGGGAAGAGTAGGAATATCTTTTGATGAAGAGGGTAATATCATTAATAAAAGAATAGCACAATACTTGAAACACCCAAAAGATGCTTTAGACCAGTATACAGAGATTGTTCTCTCAAGGCCGAAATTTGGTGTTCAAAAATTTAATCCTTCTGAAAATAACACCCCTAACAATAATTTCTTTGATATTACAAAATTACTAACCCATTTATCAGAAAACATTAATAAAAAAATAAAAATGGTAGAGATAAATAGCCACTTAGGTGAAAATACCTTCTTTTTTGGGTGTAGTGGTTTATTTTCTAATATATATACTATTGACCCTTATAAGGGAAAAGATGAATTTAATTTAAATAATCAAATAACGTGGGATGAAGTTAAGATAGGATTTCATAGTAATACTTACATATTTGATAATATCATAAACCATTTAAATCTCCCTCCAGAAGAGGCTATAGAATATACTCCTAAAATATCATTTTTATATATTAATAATAGGAAAAAAGAAGATATTTCTAATATTTTAAACTTATATTTACCACAAATAGAAAATAATGGTTTTATAGGAGGGGATGATATTAACACAGCCCCACCTAATTCTATTATATATGGTAATAATTGGATAATTAAAAAGGAAAAAATACATATTTATAATAAAATAAATTAAAATCAAATGGTATATAATTGGAAAATTCATAATTTATTACGTAATAAATCTACAGGTATAGTAAACCAAGTAACTTATGAGTGTGATGTAAAAAAAGGCTCATTATATGATCGTCGTATAGGAGAAATTGTATTGACAGGGTCTTTGGATTCTGAGGATTTTATAGAATATGATTCTCTATCTCAAAGTGATGTTTTAGGATGGTTAGATTTAAAAATTGATAAAAATTCTATAGAAACTTCTTTATCTGAATCTATAAGACGTGATGAAATTAGTTTTTCTGCAAGCATTGAAATTAAAAGTGGGGTTCCGTGGAGTGAATAAATAGTTTACGTATATTAGTTTTAAATAAAAAAGTTATAAATGAATATTATATTCCAAATAGACGGTGGTCTAGGTAAAAGTATCATGGCTACTGCCATGGTTAAAGTAATAAAAAAACGTTATAAAAACGCTAATTTAATAGTAATAACATCATATACTGATGTATTTCTAAATAATCCTCATATACATGAAGTTCATAGAACAGACCAAATAAATGGTTTGTATCTTAAATATATTAAAGATCAAGATTGTAAAGTTTTTGCTTCTGAACCTTATAAAGACACAGATTTTATAGTAGAAAAACCTATAAATTTACTTAAAACTTGGTGTAAGGTTTTAGGGTTACGTTATAATAATGAACAACCACAAATATATTTAACTCAACCTGAGATAGAATATTTTACCCCTTATTATACCAATGATAAACCCATTTTAGCAATTCAACCTCATGGTGGTCCAGAAGGAATGGGATATCAATACTCATGGACTAGAGACATACCCACACCTACAGTAAAACAAATAATAGAGCATTATAAAGAATCTCATTTAATAATCCATATTAAGAGACAAGATCAATTAATATACGAAAACACACTCCAGGCTTTAGATGGGTTTAGAAGTATTGCAATTTTACTACAAATGTCTGATAAAAGATTACTTATAGATTCTTTTTCCCAACATATGGCTGCTGCACTAAATTTAAAATCAACTGTATGTTGGATTGCTACAAAACCTGAAATGTTTGGTTATAAAATGCATGATAATATATTAGCAGAACCTTTTACAAAAGAACCTGATTATACTTCTAAAATTTATAATGCTTTTTCATTATCTGAAGATATACACTCTATTCCTTATAATGATTTAAGTGAAGTATTTGATGTAAATAAAATAATTTCTTCTTTAAACTAATAGTAATGTCTAATAAAAAACCAAAATTATTTGTTCATGGTAGTTACATAGGAACAACAGGATTTAATAATCATACAAGAGATTTTTTTAGAGAATTATTTAAAACATATCAAACAAAAATTAGAAATTTTACCGTTGGAAAAGATTGGAAGGGTTTAGAAGATGAACCATTTAATAAAGAAAAGTACTTAACATCTTCTGATAAAGTCCTTTTAAATCAACAAACATATTTTAATAATGAACATGAGTTAAGTGATTTTCCAATTTATACAAAATATCCTAATAATTTTAATCATGACCTTAATATAATTTTATCTGAGGTAAATCACCACTTTTTTTACCAAAACTATGAAGGACCTAAAATAGGGTATACAGTATGGGAAACAACTCGCTACCCAGATTATTTCTTTGATAAATTAAAAGAATATGATCAATTATGGGTCCCATCGGAATGGCAAAAACAATGTAACATAGAACAAGGTATGCCTGAAGAAAGAATAAAAGTTATTCCCGAAGCAGTTGATTCAAGTATTTTCCATCCAAACCCAGATTCAACTTTACCTGAATATGATGATGGTAGATTTAAATTTATCCATTTTGGTAGATGGGATTATAGAAAATCAACAAAAGAAATCATAGAAGCTTTTTTAGGAGAATTTGGAAAAGATGAACCTGTAGATTTAGTTTTATCTATAGACAATATGTTTGCTAAGGATGGATTTGATACTACTGAAGATAGACTTAAAGAATATAATTTAGAAGACCCCAGATTAAAAATAAAACATTTTCCCTCCAGAGAAGATTATATAAAATATTTACAAAAAGGTCATGTATTTTTATCTTGTGCTCGTGCTGAAGGTTGGAATCTACCCCTAATAGAAGCAATGGCTTGTGGTACTCCTTCAATATATTCTAACTGTAGTGCCCAACTTCAATTTGCCGAAGGTAAGGGACTCCCAGTTAAAGTAACAGGTAAAAAACCTGCTATAATGGGTGAATATAGTACATTTTCCCAATCGGATATGACAGGTGAATTTTATACCCCTGATTATGAGGATTTAAAAAAGGTAATGAGAGATGCTTATAAAAATTATGATAAGCATAAAAAACAGGCTTTAAAAGAATCTAAAGAGATAAGAGATAATTTTACTTGGGAAAGAGCTGCAAAACTAGCAAGTATAGAAATTGATGAGTTATATAACAATCTTCCTAAAAATCGAATAGAAATAAGCTTTGATGGAAATCCTAAAGTTCAAATTTATGGTTCTAAGAATAAAAAATATTTTGTAGAATTTATTGATTCTCGAAATGGTAAAGTTATCCATTCCTCTAATATTAAAAATAATATGTGGACCGTATGTAATAAACAATTTTACATACCTTGGACTATCAAAGTTAATGGGGAAATAGTACATAGATTTGATTTAACTAATAAAGAAGTAAAAATATCATTCGATTCTAAATCTGTAGGAGATACATTAGCCTGGGCTCCTCAAATACTAGAATTTCAAAAGAAACATAAATGTAATGTAACAGTTTCAACTTTTCATAATGAATGGTTTAAAGATCTAGAAGAATATAAAAATATAAACTTCATATCCCCAGATACTCCCTATAATTCATATGCCCATTATAAAATAGGATGGTTTAGAAATGACGGAAAATGGGATGAGGGTTCTAAAAACCCAAACCAACCAAATACTATCCCCCTAATTCAGACTATTACCGATATATTAGGTTTACCTTATAAAGAAATTAATAAGGGTGTTAATTTTACCCCAAGTAAAAGACCTATAAAAGGAAAATACATTTGTATAGGACCTAAATCAACAGCAGGTTTAAAAGAATGGCCTTATCAAAATTGGAGGGAATTAGCAAAAAAACTATATAAAAAAGGATATAAAGTAGTTAATTTATCATATGAAGGATTTAAAGGAACTAATATAATTAATAAACAAAAGTTAGATTGGGATAAAACCTTTAATTACCTCCACCACGCCGATTTATTTATAGGACTGGGATCAGGTTTATCTTGGGCTAATTGGGCCTTAAATAAACAAACAGTAATGATTAACAACTTTATTCCTTATGGATATGAATTTACTAATTATTTAACTAAAATTGAAAATCATTCTGTATGTAATAGCTGTTGGGTAAATAAAAATTATAGTTTTGATGCTGGGGATTGGGATTGGTGTCCTAAAAATCAAGGAACAAAAGACCAACACATTTGCCAGAAATCAATAACAGTAGACCAAGTATATAATAAAGTTCTAAATTTATTAAATGAATAAAAAAAATAAATTTACATGGATAACGGGTGGAAATGAAAGTTACCTACCTATGATTGAGGTACTAGCTAAAAGCTTATTAAAATATTCTAAATACAATCTTATAGTGTATAGTTTTAATTGTGATTCTACAATTGATTTACCTAATGTAACTAATAAAAGAATTGATTATATACCTAAACCTACATCAAAATCCACACATGAACCAGATTTATTTAGTAAAGATTATTCTGTTTACTTTGCTAAATACTTAGCAAGTTTAGATTCACTAAATGAAAACTTTAGTAATTTTGCTTGGATAGATGGGGATGCCTTTGCAACTGAAAATATAGATTCTTCACTACATTATTTACCTTTTCTAAAAGATTATCCTTTATTTATGCGGTATTTCAACCCAGATATAGCACAATGGAGACAACATAAAGGTATAAGATTAGAAGGTAGATATGGCAATGAATTAGCTTCAATAAAAGGTATAAACAGAAACCCTAATAATAAATTAATAGCAACTGGGTTTTATTTTTACAATAAAGATAGTAAACAATTTTTTGAAAAATGTTTAGAATGGAATAAAGAATTAAACCAATACTCAGTTAAAATCTTTACAGATGATAATGCTTTTTCAGAAGAAAGAGTAGCTAATAATATACTATGGGAAGAAAATAAAAATGAAAACCTACCTATTACTTGGAATAACTACTACACCCCAGAGAAAGATATAATTGTTAACTCTTATTTTTTAAAAAAAGGGTTTGATGTAATGTATAATACAGTTACATTAGAACCTTATTTTATTCATGGGCCGGATCCATCAGTTACACCTAAAAATGTTAATATATTAAATAAGGCATTTCAAGATTATCAACTAAAAAAATTAATGATAGTTGCTCATCCAGATGATGAATTAATATTTGGTGGTGCTGAGTTAATAAAACATGGCCCAGAATATAAGGTTATTTGTCTTACTAATAAATCTAATGATACTAGAAGTAAAGAATTTGAACAGGTAATGAAAAGGTTAAATGTAGGTTCTTGGGAGATTTTTGATCATAAAGATGATTTATACAACCCTCCCGAAAGATATGATATTGAATCTATATTATTAAGTAGACAATGGAAAAAAATAGTAACACATAATCCCATAGGTGAATATGGGCATCCACAACATAAAGCTGTATTTAATTTTATTAAAAAATATATTGATAAGATTATTTTAGAAGATATATTATATGTTTTTGGAAAATCTAATACTAAACTAGATAAAAAAAGTTTGGAAATTAAAAAAGAATTACTTACATTATATAAGTCTGAACAACCTATTTTTAACCAATTATTAGCTAATAACGGTAACTGGTTTAAAAGTAGTAATAGTAATATTAATTATATAGAACATGAATCTATAGAAAAATATGACATTAAAAAAGACAAAAATAATTATATAAAATGTTATGAAAAATAATTTAGTAATAATCCTTTCTCATTGTAATACTGAAGAAAAAAAAGAACTATTAGAAGACAACATTAAGAAATTAAAATCTAATAATTTTGATATCTTATTATTATCTCATATACCTATCCCTCCCCATATTCAGGAATCAATAGAATATTTTATATACGATAAAAGCAATCCTATAATTAATTGGCCTGAAAGGGGAATGGTTTTTTGGAAAAAAATATTAGGTGATATTGATTATCGTTTACAAACTATATACCCTGATTATGGTTGGACTGCTTTTAATCAAATTTTACTAGGTGGTAATCTAGGTTTATCTCTAAGTTATGATTATTTCAGTTTTATAAATTATGATATTCAACTAACAGACTCAATAATAGAGGCATTAGATAATCCAGTTCCATTTTTAACATCTACTGTCCAACCCGCTTACGAGTCTAAGCCTAGATACCCAAGCTTTATGCTCAATATCTTAAATAGAAAAAACCTTAAATCTATATTACCTATAATTGATAAAAAACATTATATGTGTGATACTCATTCATTTAAAAAGGATGGCAAGTTCCAATCAGCTGAAAATTATTGGGAACATTTAGTAACTAACTTTTCCCATACTATATATCCAGAGAATATAATGGATTTAATTAACTTTGATAATTTTAGTTCTATGTTTAACTATAGTAATACTGATAAGTTTAAAATGTTTTTTCAAAATAATAATACCCATCCTACTATTAAAAACAGTGGGGTTCCTGGGGTTTTAGTTTACGATATTAATATTTCAAATTTAAAATTGATAGTTAATGATCAATACACTTTTATAGAAAAAGGAAAAAATGAGTTAATAGATTTACCTGAAGTTAAAAAAATAGGGTTTATTGTAGATAATGAATACATAGACTTTACAGAAAAATATAATGAATCAATATATCAAAAAATAGATTTAGTGGAGTAAAAATTAATTAATATTTATAAATAACAAATACAATGAGTAAAAAAATTAAATTATCGGAAGAAGAACTAAAAGTTCTTAGAGAGTATCAATCAACTCAAAACAACATTACTTTTGACTTAGGTCAAGTAGATATCCAAAAAGCTTTTTTAGAAGGGCAAAGAGCTTCAATTTTAGATGGCTTAGCAGATTTGCAAGAAAAATCTAATAAAACAGCTAAAGAACTTCAGGAAAAGTATGGAGAAGGAAACATAGATTTAGAAACAGGGGAATTTATTACCCCAGAATAATTTTTTGAGTCCTTCTTTAATATTTATAATAAAACAATTATTAAAATAACAAAATAAGATGGCAGAAACATTAATATCTCCAGGAGTATTAGCAAGAGAAAACGATCAATCCCTTGTTACGGCTCAACCACAAGTAAGAGGTGCGGCAATAATAGGCCCAACCGTAAAAGGTCCGGTTGAAAAACCAACCTACGTTAGTTCATTTAGCTCATTCCAAGCAATTTTTGGAGGGGCATTAGAAAGTGGATCTACAGATTACACTTACTTAACTTCAATAGCAGCTAACAACTACTTTTCAAGTGGAGGTAGTTCTTTATTAGTAACAAGAGTAACAAGCGGTTCTTTTTCACCTGCTTTCTCAACAACAATTCAAAACAATGTTGAAACAGGAGATGGTGGGTTAACAGGAAATTTAACTCCTTGGACTGGTGGTACAAATACTGGTGATACCGTTAACACATACGAAGATGTAAATATAACAGGAACCAACGGTTCAGGTGCAAAAGCAACAGTAACAACTGTAGTAGATGGTGTATTCATAGTTTCTACAACTGCAGTACCAACAGGTGCTGGAGAAGCGGCTGGATCATATGCTGCTAGTGCAACTTCAAACGCTATTAACATAACTGCAGGTATGGTTGATACAGCGGGTGCTTCAGGAGGTACAGCTGTAGTTACTACAGATGCAACAGGTGGAATAGTAGTAGGTGTTACTTTAGCAATAGGTACAAGTACAGGATATGCTGCTAATTCAATTATTACAATACCAGGAGCAACTTTACAAGCTGATCCACAGTTAGGAGCTGCTGGAACAGGAGGAGATATTATTATCCAATTATCCGGAGCTAATTTAGGTTCAGAAATTTCAACAGTTTCTATTGTAACAGATGGAGCAGGATATGTAGCAGGTGATACAGTTACAATAGCTGCAGGTGAATTAGGTGTTGGATCATTAGAAGCAACTCATGTTTTACTTGACTCAGAAATCGTAAATGCAAATGCTTTTATATTAGAAACACTTTCTGAAGGAAAGATTATGAACAATACCACACCAGCTGGTGCGGACACAGATGGAACAGAATTATCAGGAGGTGCTTTAGCACTTGGATCAGCTGATAACATTAGATGGGAAATTGCAAGTGTGAATACAGCTTCAGGTGTGTTTTCATTGTTAATTAGACGTGGTAATGATAATAACAACTCAAAAGTAGTATTAGAATCATTTAATAATATATCTTTAGACCCATTTTCTCCAAATTATATTTCAAGAGCAATTGGTGATATTACTTCAAATGTTGTAGTAGCAGCAGATGGTTCAGGAACATATTTACAAGAATCAGGTTCTTATCCAAATGTATCTAATTACGTAAGAGTAAAACAAGTAAATTTCAACACACCTCGTTATTTCCAAAATAATGGAGTAGCAAAATCAGAATATACAGCATCTCTACCAATAGTAGGTTCAGGTTCTTTCGATGAAGCCGTAGGTTCAAACCTTAATAGTGATTCATATAACCGCTTTTACGAAAAAATTGATGGAACAAATACACAAGGTTTAATTGGAACAGATTATACAAATGCTATTAATTTATTAGCTAATCAAGATGATTATCAATATAATGTAATTTCAGCACCAGGTTTATATTATTCAAATTACGCTAACCAGTGTAACTTAATAAAAAATAATACTATATCCAGAGGTGATGCTATTTACATAATGGATTTAGTTCCTTATGATACCGCAATTAATACAGTATTACAAAATGCAGCATCACTAGATTCTAGTTATGCAGCTGCATATTGGCCTTGGTTACAAACTGTTGATCCAAATACTGGATTACTAGTTTACATACCAGCTTCTACAATGATTCCAGGTGTATACGCATTTACAGATGCTTCAAGTGATCCATGGTTCGCACCAGCAGGTATTACAAGAGGTGGAATGGGTTCAGTAGTAAGAGCTGAAAGAAAATTAACATCAGCAAATAGAGATACTTTATATGAAGGTAATGTTAACCCAATTGCTACATTCCCACAACAAGGAGTTGTAGTATTTGGACAAAAAACACTACAAAAAGCAGCAACTGCTTTAGATAGAGTAAATGTACGTAGATTGTTAATTACACTTAAGGATTATATTTCTCAAATTGCTGATAACTTAGTATTTGAAGCAAATACAATTGCTACAAGAAATAACTTCTTAACACAAGTAAATCCATATTTAGAAAGTGTTCAACAAAGACAAGGATTGTATGCATTTAAAGTAGTAATGGATGAAACAAATAATACACCAGATGTTATTGATAGAAATGAGTTAATCGGACAGATTTTCTTACAACCAACAAAAACAGCTGAATTTATTATACTTGATTTCAATGTATTACCAACTGGAGCAACATTTCCAGCATAAAAAAAAGAAAACCGAATATTTATAATAAAATAAGAAAATAAAATGGCAGTATTAAACCCAAACGAAATATTTTTCACAGCTTTCGAGCCAAAACAAAAGAATAGATTTATAGCTTTTGTAGACGGATTCCCAGCATACATCATGAAAGGTGTAGGAGCCGTAACTGTATCACAAGGAACAGTACCATTAAATCATATTAACGTTCAACGTTTTGTAAAAGGTAAAACAACTTGGGGAACTATTCAGTTTACACTATTTGACCCAATTACACCATCTGGTGCACAATCCGTAATGGAATGGGTTAGATTACACCATGAATCAGTAACTGGTAGAGATGGTTATAGTGATTTCTATAAGAAAGATCTTACAATCAATGTACTAGGGCCTGTAGGTGATGTTGTATCAGAATGGATCATCAAAGGAGCAATGATTACAGAAGCTTCATTTGGAGATTATAACTGGGATACTGAAAATGCTGCTCAAGAAATTACAATGACAGTTCAACCTGATTATTGTGTATTAAATTTCT
>Ga0206130_10002771_pt1 | contig 23932 bp, 23 predicted proteins | sample Helgoland_Spring_9_FD_148637 | JGI IMG/M metagenome (GOLD analysis project Ga0206130, IMG submission 148637) | Pelagic subsurface seawater microbial communities from Kabeltonne, Helgoland, North Sea - Helgoland_Spring_Bloom_20160512_1 | ecosystem: Environmental > Aquatic > Marine > Epipelagic ... | reverse complement strand
ATGATATTAAAGGAAAGTATGAGATTATAAATGAGAATACAATTTTTATTAAGGAAATTCCGATTAATGTATCAATTGAAAATTACAAAGAAAAATTGGAAAACTTTTTAATTGTTGAAGAAAAGAAAACAATGAAAAAAGATAAAAAGAATGTTAAAGATACTAAAAAGAAGGATGAAGATGCTTTATTCATTGAAGATTATAAAGAAATTATTAATAAAGGAATGAATGAAGATACAATTAATATTCAAATAACATTAAAGAATAATGTATTACAAAAATTTATTAAGAATAATTTGATTGAAAAAATGTTTAAGCTTGAATCAACTATTTCAATAAATAATATGCATTTATATGAAAATAATGTGATTACTAAATACAATAATCCCAATGATATTATTGATAAATATTCTAAAATTAGATTAGAAAAATATGAAGAGAGAAGAAAATATATTATTAAATATCTTGAAAATGAATTGGAAGTATTATTTTATAAAAAGAAATATATTCAACAGGTATTGGATGATGTAATTATTATTAAACATCAAAAGAGAAGTGAGATTATAGATAGATTAATTGAATTAAAGTATCCTGAATTGAGTATTAGTAATGGTGAAAATAAGTCATATGATTATTTAACTGGATTTTTATTATTTTCTCTTACAAAAGAAAAGATTGAAGAATTAATGAATAAGTATGATAAGGCTAAAGAAGAATTAGAATTTTATAAGAATACTACTGCTAAGGATATATGGTTAAAAGAATTAAAAGAATTAGAAGATGCTTATAATGAATTCATCAATGAAAAAAATATTAAAGTTAAAAAAACAAAAAAAACAAAATAAATATTTTAATATAAATTTTTTTAAATATAATTAATTTTAAAACAATATAATTAATTATATGAACAGGAATTATATGAGGCGTTTTTTTGTAAGTTGTTTAAATAAAAAAAATGTAAATAATGAAATTATTAAAACAAATAAAAAATTAAAGAACGACGTTTTTAGTAAAGAGTATAGAAAAAGTTATCATAGAAATTGGGTAGAAGAAATTAAATATTATAAACCTTAAAAAAAATTGAATTTTTTTGATTTTAAATATTATTAATATTATATTTAAAATGTTCATTAAAATCTTATTATATATTATGGAAAAATTGAGTTCTTACATTTATGGTAATAAAAGAGCTATTAATGATGAAGAACAAATTAAAAAAAGAGTTAAAATATCAACATCAAGTAATGAATTAAGAATTATTCAAAATAATAATGATTTGTTAGATTTAGAATTATTTGAAAGTCCAAAATTAAGAAAATCACCAACAAAATTAAATTTAATTGATAAAAATAATTTAATTGAAACAAAAATTGTCAAAGATAAAAATGGAAATAGTTATGAAATAATTTGGACTAAATTTTGTGAAGATTATGGATTTTTTTCAAAGAATAAAATTTAAAATTATTTATTTTCTAAATCTTTATATATTTTTAATTTTCTTGCACTTGGATCATTAACACCATCTTCATCCCAATTAGGCATCCAATAAAATGGAATAATATGGTCTTGATTAATATAATATTTATCAAATATTTCTCTATAATATAATGCTTCTTTAGTTTTTGGTTGATTAATATTATAATTTGTTTTTTTACTATTAAAATATCTATCACTCATACTTAAATTAACTTTATCTTGAATAATTTCAAACCAAGATTTTTCATTTGATGAAATTCCATCACTAAAAGCTTCTTTTGTTCTAAATAAAATTTCATTTGGTAATATATTTGTATTTTTATATGAATTTCTTAATAACCATTTTTCAACCCCATCTTTTGGAACTCTTAATTTAGGTTCAATACTTAAATAATATTCAATAAAATTTTTAGAACCATATGGAAGTCTTACTTCAAGATCATGTGAAGAGGTTCCACGATCCGCTCGTAAACCATCAAAATAATGAATAGTTTCTAATAATTTAATATTTTCTCTATGTGAAAAATTTTCATCTGGACTATTATGAAAATATAAATATCCAGAAGTTAATTCATCAGAAATATCACCTACAATTACAACTTTAATATCTGTATTTTCTGAAATCCATTTTGAAATCATATATTGACCCACACTTGCTCTAATAGTTGTTGTGTCATATGTTTCAATTTCATAAATAACTGTTTCTAATGCATCTAACATATCATTCTGTGAAATTTCAATTATAGTATGTTCGCTTCCAATATATTCTGCAACTTTTTTAGAACATTCAATATCTGGAGAACCTTTAATACCAATACAAAATGTTTTTAATTTTTTACCTTTTTCTTTTAATATATCTGAAGCAATTGCACATAATAATGAACTATCTAAACCACCTGATAATAAAGCACCTACTTCTTGGTCTGATTGTAATCTTAATTCAACAGAATTTCTTAAAATTTTTCTAATATTATAAAATATTTTTTCTAAATTATTGTCTTTTAATGGTTTTATTTTATTCAAATCAAAATATTTATTATAATTCATTGTCAAAAATGTTTTGTATTCTGGTTCAAAAATTAAATCATTACTATTATTATTAATATCCTTAAAATCAATTTTCATATAATGACAAGGTTTAAATCTTTCCACACGATTATTATCCAATATTAATCCTTTCATTTCAGAACAAAATAATAATGAATTATTATAAATAGTATAAAACAATGGTCTCATTCCCAAATGATCAGTTCCTAAATATAACTTTTTATATCCTGTTTCTAAATCAAAATCATAAATAGCAAATGAAAATTCTCCATCTAATTGTTTAATAAAATTAATTCCATATTCTAAATATAAAGGTATTAAAACCTCACAATCCGAATTAGATTTAAAATTATAAGAATTTTCATATTGTTTTTTAAACTTTTTATAATTATAAATTTCACCATTGCAAATTGCATATATATCACGATTATTTGTATGATGAGCAAATGGTTGGTCCCCATTAATACTTTTATCAATAATTGATAATCTATGAAATCCAACTTTATAATCATCACCTTCAATATAAACACTTTTATGCTTTCCCCTTTTCTTTATTTTCATAAATAATGAATATAATTTGTCATTATCATAATTTCCAAAAACACCAAAAATACCACACATAATAATAATAATAATAATTAACTATTCTTTATGTTAATTAAAAAATAAAATTATTTTATACAATTAAATTCTTTAGATTTTTTTAAAATATAATTATTATTTTTATTATTAAAATTATAAATATTCATAACAGAACATTTATTATTTGTATGACAAATATTACATCTATTTATTTTTTTTTTATAATATTTATCTAATAATTTACTATAACGATTAAAATTATAAATATTCATAACAGAACATTTATTATTTGTATGACAAATATTACATCTATTTATTTTTTTTTTATAATATTTATCTAATAATTTACTATAACGATTAATATTATAATTGGTTGAATAATTATTGCAATTATTTATTCTAAAATAAATTTTTTTCACTAAACTTATCATAATAATTAAGAATAATATAAAAAATATTATTTGTAATAAATTTTTAAGAATTGTTAATAATTGTATATATAAAAATTAAATAAGCTTCAATATGTATTATAGGTCTTCTTGCTTTGGTTAAACTTAATTCATAATTTGAAACATTATTAATAATTTTATTTTTTATATTATCATCTTTAATTTTATTTAAAATATTTAATGTCAAATCTTTAAAAATTTTATTGTAAGAAATAATACTTGTTAATGAATATATAATATCTCTTAAACTTCTAATATTTATTATTTTAAGAAATAAATTATCACAAATATTTTTTATTGTATCATCATATGTAGTATTTAATTTATTTTTATAATGATATAAATCAATACCCAATAAAATATTTTTAAGATTTTTATTACTTTTATCAATAATATTTTGCAACATTTTTTTATTAATTTTTCTGTCATATTTAATGCATATATCATTAGACCATTTAAATAATTTATCATTGCTATAATATGGAACATGAATACAAAGACAACGACTTTTTAATGGTTCTGATATTCTTGAAATATTATTGCACCATATTATAAATCTATAATTTTTTGAATGTTTTTCAATTATTCTTCTTAAACAGGATTGAGAAGTTAAAGATAAAGAATCCGCATTATCTATGAGAATTGTTTTAAAAACTTGTTTTTCTTCATACATATATAATGGAGAAATAAATGTATAATCTTTAACAATTTTTGGAATCATATAACGATCAAAATTATTTCCATTCGGTTTAATAATAATATGATAATCACTTTCTAAAACATGAATATCTTCAACTTTTCCACTTGATTTTGGAACTTTAAAAATTCTTGTTCTTAAATTATAAATATCCTCTCCATATATCATATTAAGAAATATATTAATAAATGTTTTTTTACCCGAACCCTCATTACCATAAAATATAATATGTGGTAATTCTTTATCCTGACTTATTTTAACTAATTTTTCCATTAAAAAATTATTTTTTATCATTTTATTATTTTGATAATCATTATATTTTAATATTTTATATTTATTTATTAAAAGTTCCAATTCTTTTTCTTCATTTTTATTTTCATTTTTTTTATCTTTTTTATCTTTTTTGTCTTTTTTGTCTTTTTTATCTTTGTTGTCTTTTTTATCTTTGTTGTCTTTTTTATCTTTTTTATCTTTGTTGTCTTTTTTATCTTTTTTATCTTTGTTGTCTTTTTTATCTTTGTTGTTTTCCATTATAATTATTTATAATATTAATAAATAATTATTCAATTTTTATATGTATTTAATAATATAATAAATGTTAGATATTGGATACAATATTGATTTATTAAATAATTATAATGAAAAAATTAAAAAGTATTTTAATTCAATACAAATTATGTTTTCATCAACAAAAATATCAATAAATGATATAAATAATATTAATAAATTTTTAAAAAATAATAAACATTTAAAATATATATTTATTCATAGTTCATATAAGATAAATATTGGTTCTGATTTTATATCAAATAAAAATGGATTTTTTAGCAATTCATTTGAATTATTTCAAAATGAAATAAATTATATGAAAAAATTTGAATTAAATAATATTATAATTCACACAGGAAAAAATAAAGGAAATATATTTACAAAAGAACATGTTTTAAATAATATGTATAATTTTATAAAATATTCATTGGATGTATTTGATGTAAATATAATATTAGAAACTTCATCTGGTCAAGGAAGTGAGACACTATCTAATTTAAAAGATTTTATTAAATTTATAGTAAAATTTAAAAATCATAAAAAATATAAAAATTTAGGCATTTGCATTGATACTTGTCATATATTTCAAGCTGGTTATGATTTAAATAATTCCACCACAATTAAAAAAATACATAAAATGTTTGAACCAGTGGAAAATAAAATAAAAGTTATACATCTAAATGATTCGTATTATGAAATGGGAATGAAAATAGATAGACACGAAAATATTGGTAAAGGATATATAAAAGTTAGTAAATTAAAAAAATTTATTTCTAAATATAAAAAAATTCCTTTAATATTAGAAACATCTAAATCATACAAAAAACAAATGGAACTTATTATGTAGTATAATTCATTAATAAAACATAATCTGAATTATTAATTTTAATTAATGGGTCATTCTGAAAACCAATTTTTTTATAAAGGTTATATCCAACAGTATCTCTTTCTGTAATTAACATTGTAAATGGTATATTATTATCTTTAATAAATTTTAAACACCTTAATAACATTATTTTTCCTAATCCTTTACCTCTGTAATTTTTACTAATATATAAATAACTTATAAAATACACTAATCTTCCATCTTGTAGTCTTTGAATTTCACCAACTAAATAACCAATAATTTTGTCATTATTATCCAATAAAAACCAACCAACTAAATTATTTGATACTAATAATCTTTCAATGGCATCCATTGAAAATTCAATATTTGGTTGATCCATTAATTTTATAAAATTCAAAAAAATTATCTTTGCTAATCTATTAATATTATCTAACTTTTTAAATTGTTGAAATTTCATTATAATAGACTAATAAAAAAATATAATTAAATTATAAGAACAATTTTAAAAGTTAAATAATTTATTAATATTATCTAACTTTTAAAATTATTGAAATTTTATTATGATAAACTAAAAAAATACAATTAAATTATTTAACTACACATCACCAGTAAATTCTAATTTTGTATATTTTTTAACAATTTCATCACTTAATTGAAGATTACCATCATTATTCATATTACCTATTAATAAATTATTGATATATATTTCATTTTCATCTGTTTCTAAATTATAAATTTCTTTTATTTTTTCATTTGCAATAATTTTTCCATTTTTAAAACTTATATTTATTGGTTCTCTTTGTTCAGATACAATTTCATCAATGTCTGTTATTATTTTTAATTTTTTTGATTGGTTAATATTGTCAGTATTATCAATTTTTCTTTTTTCCAATAAAGTATTTGACAATTCATTAAAATACGGTGGACTTAATATTTTTGGCGTAATTAAATTATTATTTGATAAATTTAAAATATTATGCTCATAATGTGTAAAATCACATTTTTTATTGTTAATTTTTTTATAATATATGTAATCATTTTTTAATAATTTTGTAATAAAATATGATTTTCCTAAAGAATAATCTTTTGTATAAATAATTGTTTTATCTTTTTTACATTTATCTATTATAAAATGTAATGTTTTAAAATCTGGATTATATATTTTAAAAATTTTAGAATAATAATAGTTTTGTTTTGTTATTTTATGCTGTTCAAAAGCATAAATAACCTGTTCTAAATTGTTACACTGCATTTTTAATACAAACTATAGATAATAACTATCTAAATAATATAAAAATCAATTTTTTTTTAAAAATTAATAGTCAATTTATTAATATTTTGAATATTTAATATTATTTTCTTATTATTAAATGAAATAATATCTTTATTATTATACTTAAAATTTTTATCACCTTTTGTTTTAGTAAAACTTGGATCAATTTCTAATCCATTACTATATTTATGTTTGATGATAAAAAATGTTTTTGTTTTTTTTCTTTTTGAAATTAATTTATTGTTAATATTTTTATTAATTGTAATATCATTATTTTTTCTTTTATTAATATTTTCACCATCCTCAACAATTTCACCATCCTCAACAATTTCACCATCCTCAACAATTTCACAATTTTCAATAATTTCACCATTTTCAATATTTTCATCTTCGTCATCACAAATTATTCTTGGAGACCGTTTAGGAGACTTATTTGAAGATTTTTTTGGCAAATTCTTTGAAGATTTTTTTCTTGTTTCATAAATAATTTCTTCTGTCATAAAATCATCTTCTGTGTAATAATTGTCACATTTTTCTAGATGCTTATAATAGCATTTCATATTTATATATTTATTTTTGCAATATTCACACTTTTTAAGTTCTTTAAATCTGCCATTATCATTAACAGGAATAAAAACTTTTGTAGTGAGACTCATAGTTTAAAAACTCAATAATTCTTTTATAAACAAAGTAATAATTAATTAAAAAAATATTTTTTCAATTTTTATTTAACTGAAAGATGGTGGTTTTTTAAATTCAGGATTATTATATACGGGATATGGAATATTAGTATTAAAATTCATCATTTCAAGCATATGTTCTCTATTTTTTTTGTTAAGAGATTTGATTACTTGATTATCACTCATCATTGTATTTTGATTTAAATTATCAAAATTATAATGATTACCCATATCACATAGAGTATTATTTTTATCAGTATTATCAGTTCCATAACAATCAAAATTTTTATTAAATTTATCACTAAAGAAACCATCAGTGAAAATATATTCAACTGCTACAGTTCTAGTAAAACTGGAATTTTCAATATTATCAAAAAGAGTTTCGCCTTCTAATGGGCTATTTTCTAATATAAAATGAACAGTAATTTTCATTTGTTCAGAAACTGATTTAATAACTTTTTCAATAGCAAAACTAATAACATATTTAGTTTCAGCTTCAGTAAATTGTTTTTCAGCGCTAAGTACTTTAATTAATTCAATTGGACTATTCATTGGTGTATCTGGATATAAACTAAAATCGGTTTGAACTCCTTCATTATAAAAAGAATTAATTCCTCTATTTTTAACAAATTTATTCATTTGAGAAGTCATTGGTAAATAATTATTATAATCATTAATAATATCTTGTGATTCAGGTAATTGTTTAATTTCAGTATTTAATTGAGAGATAAATTGGACTATTAATTTAATAATTTCAAGTGGTGGTTCTTTTGCTGGGTCAAATAGTGTTGTAGTAACTGGAAGCATTTGCAAATTAAACAATTGTTTTTGATTAGGTGAAATATTATGTAAAGCAGTCATAACATCTCTATAATTATCAGAAAATTGTGAGCTAATAAAATATTTATTTAATTTTTTACAGTTAATATTAGATGAACTAATTTTTTTACCATTTTCATCTAAAACATTATTAATAATATCAAAATATTTAGATGGTTTTTTAGGCTTACTTAATATTTGTGAATTATCAGGTATTTTAGAGCCTAATTGTGATTGGCTTAAACCATTAACAAATGGATTAGTAATATTAGTTAAATTTTCTTTAATTCCTTCATCTTTTTTATTTTTTTGCATATTTTTATTACACATCATCAATACAACTAAAATTATTAGAATAATTATTATCAAATTAATCATATTATATATAATATAGATATTAAAAAATTAAAATTAAAAAATTAAAAATTGATAATAATTTATTATTTATTTAATAATTATTATAATGAATATATTTATTCATCACCGTGATTTAAGAATAAATGATAACACGACATTAATAAAAATGTCAAATGAAGTAAAAGATATAACACCAATATTTATATTTACATTAGAACAAATTGATAAAAGTAAAAATAAATATTTTTCTAATATTTTAGTTCAATTTATGTGTGATACTCTTATAGAGTTAAAAGATGACTATAAAAAAAATAAAAGTATATTAAATTTTTATTATGGAAACACTTTAGATGTAATTAAAGAATTACATAAAAAATATACTATAAATAGTATTGGTTTTAATGCGGATTATTCACCATTTGCAAAAAAAAGAGATAATGAAATAATCAAATGGGGAAATAAAAATGATGTTATAATATTTTGTGAAGAAGATATGTTATTAGTCCCTATAATGACTGGTAATACATTTAAAAAAAATAAAGATGAAGTATATAAAGTATTTACACCATTTAAGAATTATTTAAAAGCAACATATAATGTTGAAAATGTTAATAATAAAAAAATAAAACTAAAGAATAAATCATTAAAAACAAAAAGCAGTATTGATACTAAATATTTTACTAATTTTTATATAAAAGAAGATAATTTAAATGTAAAAAGTGGTAGAAAGGAAGGTTTAAAAAAATTAAATTTAGTAAAAGAACAAAAACAGTATAATAAAATGAGAAACTTTTTAACATATGAAACAACAAATTTATCAGCATATATAAATTTAGGATTAGTATCAATAAGAGAGGTATATTATAAAATAGTAAAAAAATTAGGAAAACAAAATAATTTAATAGATGAATTATATTGGAGAGATTTTTATTATAATATATTATATTTTTTCCCACATGTAGTTGGCAAATCATTTAATAAAAAATATGATAAAATTAAATGGAATAATAATAAAACAAAATTTAAAAAATGGTGTGATGGTGAAACGGGTTTTCCAGTAGTTGATGCTTGTATGAGACAGATGAATGAAACAGGATATATGCATAATAGAGGTAGAATGATAGTTGCTTCATTCTTAACAAAAGATTTATTAATAGATTGGAGATGGGGAGAAAAATACTTTGCTACAAAATTATTAGATTATAATATATCCGCTAATAATGGAGGATGGCAATGGGCTTCGGGTTCAGGAACTGATGCTCAACCATATTTTAGAATTTTTAATCCTTGGACTCAATCAAAAAATTTTGATAAAAATTGTGAATATATAAAAAATTGGGTTCCTGAATTAAAAAATGTTGAAAATAAAGATATTCATAATTGGTTTAAAACATATGATAAATATAAAATTAATTATCCTGGACCAATGGTAAATCACGATGATGAAAGAAAAAATACCTTAAAAATATACAAAAAATATATTTAAAAACATAAAAATATATAAAAATAGATATAAATAATTGATATTTATGGAAGATATTTTTAACATAAATATCAATTATATTGAAGATGTAGAAATTAAAGAATTATATATAATGGAAATATATGATAATGAAATATTAGATTTAATTAAATTTAAAAATTTAAGAAAATTAGATTGTTCTTTTAATAAAATAAAAAAAATAATAAATATTCCTAATACATTAGTAGAATTAATTTGTAGTGATAATATGATTGAAAATTTAGATAATTTAAATAATGGTTTATTAAAATTAAAATGTGTTGGAAATAAAATAAAAAAAATAGATAATTTACCTGAAAGTTTAGTTTATTTAAATTGTTCTGGAAACAAAATTATATTTTTAGATAATCTACCAAATAATTTGAAAATATTAAAATGTTCTGGCAATCAAATAAAAAAATTAGATTATTTACCTTTTTCTATTCAGGTATTGTTTTGTTTTGATAATTTTATTAAAAATATTGATAATTTAAATAATAATATTAAAATATTATATTGTGCCAGTAATCAAATTAATAATTTAAAAAATATTCCAAACAGTGTTGTTAAAATAGATAATTAATTTTTTTAAATAAAAAAATCTATTGCCATAGAACTTACAGGTAATTTTTCATTATCACTTTCTTTTTTTTCTTTCTTTTTAATCTTTTTTAAAGAGTTTTTCTTAAAAGTTTTAATATCTGTATTAACAGAACAATCTTGCTTTTCCATTTTTTAATAATATATTTTATAACTAATTATAAACTATTAAATATAAAAAAAATCAATTTTTATTAAATAATCTCATTAACTAATCCCTTGTCTAAACAAGTATCAGCATTCCAAGTAATATCTTTCTTAAGTTGTTCTTCTAATTCTTCTCTTGTAATTTTTGTATTATCAACATAATAATTAATAATATGGTCCATTAATTGTTGTTGATTTTGAAAACTATCAGATAAACCAGAAAATTTACCCCAAGAACCACCTCTTAATTCATGAATTAGCATATATCCATTTTTAGTGATGGACCTTCTACTGCCAGCCATACTAAGTAATGTTCCAGCCGAAGCAACAATACCAGTGCAAATAGTATGAACTGGAACTTTTAAATTTTTAATAAAATCAATAGTTGTATAAACTTGATATAAATATCCACCATAAGAAGTTATATACAATTTAATTTCTTTTGGTTCAATCTTAATTCTATCATATTCTTCTTCATCATCACTATTATATTTATCATTTTTATCATTCTTATCATTACTTTTATATAATTCCTTTACTTTTCTTTTTAATCTTTTATTTTGTCTTAATATCTTGTCTTCTAATCTATGTAAAGCTAAAATAAGTTTTGACATTGAATTAGCGGTAATTGCTGAATTAAAGTAAATAGTGCAATCTTTTTCCTTAACATCAATAATTTCAGGCTCATTGCATCCATTCATAGGTTCAGAAGACATCATTTTAATATAAATATACTAATAATTGTATTATAACTATATATTGTTATATATATTTCAATTTTTTTTATACATCCTCGGGTCCTGTTATTTCCTCTTCACTGTCTATACATTTGTTTGTTTTAATAATGTCATTTTTAGACATTGGTAGTTCTCTGAATATGTTTTTGTGTTTAATTTTTTCTTTTTCGGTTCTAAAATTTTCATTTATTTTTTCTGATATTTCAAAATCATCATCTTCAATATCAATATCTTTACAATACGTGCAACAAATACAATTATATGTATGAATACAACATAAACATATTTTTTTTAATAATCTTTTATAATAATAATTATTTGTTTTAATATTATAATAATCTTTTTTAAATCTTTTATTAATTTGTTCTTCTTTAATTGTAAATTTATTTTTAATTTCTAAATTTTGAATATCATATTTAGTTCTTTCATATGTATCTATTAAAGATTCATATCCATTCATAATTTCAAGTTTTTCTTCAAAAAATCCATTAATATCATCTTTAATTTTAGATGAATCGGTATTCCATTGATTAACTTCGCTATTATTGTCATCCTTATTAACATTAATATTAACTTTCCAATATTTAATTTTTTTAATATTTGCAATAACTTTATTATTGAAATGCGAAATATTTTCCAATAAATTACTGATTGATTCTTTTCTTTCTCCTATTCTAAAAAATTTTGCAATTGATAATAATAAACTAATCAAAGTAGAAATTAGTAATGTTATAATTGATACTGTTCCTGGTTTAAGTTTTACAATTTTACTTAATTGTTCTATACCTTGTATAAAAGCTGAAAATGTTGATAATATAATAACAGAACATTGAATAATACTATATTTTCTACTTAAATAATAATATTTTAATTCCAAAACTTTTTTCATTTTAATATTATCATCACGAATAATTTTTAACAAATCAATTAAATATTCTTTGTCTTTACGAATTGCTTGATTATTTGTATAATAATTATTAATTGTTGATTCTTCATCTTCAATGCAATACATTGTATTATATATTAATAAAAATAATATAATATTTATATTATAAAATAAAAAAAATAGTAAATTTATTTATTACATTTCATATTCTTCCATCTCATTATCATTTTCAACATCATTATCATCAACATCCAAAGCATTTTCTTCTTCCTCTCTTTTTAATTTTTCATCATTGATATTTTTAACTTGTTCTTCATCCATATCATCAGTAATTTGTAGTTCATCATCATTATAATAATTAGTATCGTCAGTTTTAATTTTAAATTCAGTTAATTCATCATAATTATTTTTAATAATTTGTGAAACAAAATTAATTTTTTCCAAAGATTTAGTCAAGTTAAATTTATCAAATAGGTTTGTAATTACTGATATAATAAATATCAATAATGTTTCTTTTGTGTTTTTGTTTGTATTATAACTGACAATACGAATAATTTCATCAATAATATAATTTAAAATAACATTACTTGAAAAATCATTTTTTAACATAAAATTACTTTTAATTGTATTACTTATATTTGGTGTTTCTGTTATTTTTTGATATGTAATATAATCATATATTGTATTAAAATATTTCATATAAATATGAGTAACATTTTTGTCTTTTTGTTTTGTTTCAATTTTATTAATTTTAGTTTTTTTATATAAAATATCAAGTTTATCATTATTAATAAAACTTTCAACATCAACTAATTCTTTATCTACATATTCTTTGGATTTTTGCAGGTTAATTAAATAATTATTTTTAAATCTTGTAATATATTTTTTAAGCATATAGCCTAAATATTTAATAGAATTAAAACGGTATGAACCACATTTATTCACAAAATCATTCATATCATAATCTTCATTAATAAAATCATAATCAGTTGTTGATGGTATAATTCTTGAAAATCCAAAATATGTAATCATATTTTTAATAGAATAAAGTATTTCCACTTTGCATTTTGAATTACTAACATCAATAAAATCTTTACCCATTTTTTTATATCCTAATAAAACTAATGTTTTTAAATCAAAAACAGCTTCATATTTGTTTTTTCTTTCAATATTTATAGAAATAACATTTGTATTATATGTGGGATGATTTTCAATAATTCTAACTTTATTTCTTTCATCCATTATTTTTTCTGGTTCAGGTAATTTTTTACCATCAAAATCTCTTGTGATAATATAACAATCCATATTTAAATTATAACTTTTTTTATTAATATTAATATCTTTGCCTAATATTTGTTGTATTTTATCCATAAATAATTTAATTGAATCATTTAAATTATTATTATATTTTTGAAATTTATAAAACACTTTGCGAATAATTTCATTTGTTTTACTATTGTCATCCTTGATATTTTTTTTAACTAATTGTTCTATTTTTAATACTTTAATATTATTTTCATATTTAGTCTTTTCAATAATATTAAACATATCAATTAATTTTTTCAAAGAATGATTTGTTTTACTATTTTTAACATAATTACAATATTTACATTTATTATTTTCAAAATTATGAAATTTTCCATCCAAACAATATTTTTTTGATAATTTTGTTAAATATAAAATAGTATAATTTTCCTTAATTTCATCATTCTTTTTAGGATTATATAATTTTATGTCCGCTTTTACACCACAAAATTTACATACCAAATTTTTATTTTTATATTTAAATTGATGAAATTTACCACTAATACAATTTGACAAATTAGTTATTTCATTATAATCTTTATGATTCGGAATTAATTTATATTCTTTATTTATTTGTAAATTAAATGGTTTAATATACTTATCATAACTATTATTATTTGCATATGGAATATTTATTAAAAATTCATTAATATCAAATTTATCACTTAATAAATCAACTTTTTCAACAGTTTCTTTATTTAAATTATCTTTTATATTATTAATAATATTCTTGTTTTTAAACATTGATAGTTTAGAATAATATTTTTTAAATACAGTGTCATACAAGTAAATATCATTTTCAATCATTCTCTTTTCATCAACTATTAATATACTGTTTAATATTTCAACCATTGTATTAATAATATTAAATAATGCTGTAGGAAATTCTTTTTGTTCTATTTTTTTACCCCCTAAAGCCCAAGAATTATATTTTAACACAATACATCCAAATAAAAACATTAAATAACATAACACGGGATAATTACTTAATAATTCTACATCAGAAGATGTATTAATAATAATTTTTTGTTTATCAAATAATTTTGGTTTAAGTTTTATAAAATTAATAAAATTACAAGTTTTATCATTATGTAAATTATAAATTTGAGTTTCTGGCATTTCAATAATTAATAAAAGAATAATTAATGTAACAACGTGTTTATATTTTTTGTCTTTCATATAATCAGCAGTTTCTTTGCTTGATTTTATAAATATAGAATTATCTAAATGAAATATAAAAAATGAATTATTTTCATTACTTGGAGGAATACCAGTTTTTTCATTTAATTTTGTTTTAATTTTTTGAATATAATCAATTCTATCAAGTTCTCTTTTTTGTTGTATTAATAAATCAACAGCATATCTTGTTATAATTTTACTACGAGACCTACTTGATGATGATATTAATTCATTAAATTTAAAAAGTGTTGCAAATTTTTCAATAATTTTTCTAATTTCTCGTATAGATATACTATATTTTTCATATTCTGGAATTTTTTCAATATTTCCTGAATATGCAGGTTCTATAATTTTAAAGTCATCTTCAGTTGCTTCAAATGCTGTTTGTGAAATATATTTTGAAATATCTAACATACTGTTACAACTTCTGCAAATATATAAATTATTTTTATTAATATCTGCATATTGATTAATAAATTTTAAAATTGCGTTCGGATCATTTTTGTTTATTTCATTGAATGTAATTGCATGTTGACATATAGCAATTTTTGATGTTTTGTTTGAACTATCAAAAAGTTTTTTTTCTTTTTTTGTTGTTGTGTTTATTATTATTTTTTGAATATATTTTCTTTCAATATCATACGAAGGTAAATTTATAACATTTCCATCAATTCCCTTAAATATATATTCATCTATATTTTCATAATCATCTACTTTTAAAGATTTTATATAATATATCAAGTACAATAAATTATTATATTTTTCTGAATATACATCATTATTTAAATCATAATACTTTATATTAATAAAATTTAACAAATCAACATTATTAAATATTGTTTTATTATCTTCTTTTTCAATATATTTTTTTATATTATCTAAAATAGTTTCCATAACATAATCATATAATGATGATAATATAAATTTCATTTTTTCATTATCACTATTATTATTAATATTTTCATTTGTAATTTCATAATTTTGTTTATCTAAATCAAAAAAAGTATATTTGTTATTAATATTTTTATCTAAATTAAATATCTTTAATTTATCTTTTAATAAATCATAAATATTACTAGTGATTTTTTCATTAATAATTTCACTAAATGTATTAGTTTTTAAACTATTTAAACGCTTTTTATTTTCTACTAACGACATACCAACAAGATTAATAAACATATTATCACTAATAACTCTTGTTTGAAGTCTTTTTATATTATCTTTATTAATAAATGATACACTTCTAATTGCTTCAATACTATCAATTGGATTAAAAATTAAATATGTTTTATCATATGAATTAAATGAAATATATGGAAAATCATTATATTCCTCCAATTCATTTAATAAAATAATATTTTCACTATCACCCTTAATCATTTTATCTCCAGATGATAAAATATTATTATTTTCATAAATATTATATAACACATACCTTTTATTAATCTCGTATTGATAAAATAACTTATTTTCTATTTCAATTTTATTTTTATAATAATTCTTTACATTATTTATTTTATTAATAATATATTTCAATTTTGTATCATCTCTTTTTCTAATTTTTGTTTCTTCTTGTTCTTCTTGAGTTCTTGTATATTTATAGTGGTCTTTATGATACATCATAAAATCATCAACAATTGGAGTAATAACTTTTAAATTAAATAATTTTTGTATTTTTAAATCATAATTAGCTCCATAATTTTTAAATTCTTCTAATTCATCAATTTCATCTTTATGTATTAATGAATAAATTATATCAGTATACCCTTCTTCAATTTCTTCTTCAGTTAAAATATTTTCAATAGTTTCTATTTCAATATATTCAGTTTTTGGATAAAACACATCAATAAACATAAATTCTCCGGTCGAAATTTCACTTGTTTCAATTTCATCAAATAAATATTTTTTTTCTGTATCATCAAAAATATTAATAGTAATAATTAATTTAATAAAATTATTATTTTTAATATTAATATCTTTATTTTTTAAATATTTTTCTAATATTTCAACTTTATCTTCTCCAAAATTATTTAAAAAATTTTTTAAAGTATCTGTTTTTTTATTTTTATTAATTAAATATTCTTTTAAATCTTTTAATAATATTACATTTTTAATAATAATATTATTACTATTACTATTAAAAAAATCATGAATTTTTAAATCATAATTTATTTGTTCTTTACTAAATTCAACAATATTACTATTAAAATTATTTATTGGATTTTTATATAATAAACCAATAAATATAAAAATATAGTAAGAAATATATTTTTCAATTGTATTATTAATTAACTCAATATTACTATTTTTTTTAACTATTTTTTTTATTTTATCTTGGTCTATTAGCAAAAATAAGTATTCCAATAACTTATTTATTTCATTTTGATACTTTTTAAAATTTTTTTCATCTATAATTTTATTTAAACTTATGAGTTTATTTTTATTAGATTTATCATCTATCCACACGGTAAAAACTTTATTAATTGTCTCATCTAAAATTTTTTCAATTTGATTTATATACATAGGTATTATATATAATATTATTATATAATTATAATAATATTTGAATGTAAAAAGATATAAAAATTATAATTTTTTAATTTTATTATTCATTTCATTATAAAATTTAATTGAATTATCAATTGCTTTATAAATTTCATCATAAATAATATTGCTATTTTTGGCTTCTACATATAATAAAATTTTATCATTCATATATCCATCATAAAGAGTTTTACCTGCATTTTTGATGTTTTTAGATTTATTTAAAAAATACTTCACTGGACCAATTGTTATTTCATTTTCATTTTCAATATAAAATTTTTTATTATCCTTATCTAATTCTTTATCTTCATTTTGTTTTATTTCAAAAAATAATTTTAAATGTTCCAATTTAATAACTAAAATATTTAATGCTCTTTTTAATATTTCATATTCATCAAATTGTCCATATGATTCAACCTTAAAAATAAATTTATTTTCATTAATTTCTTCATAATATGTATGAGATGCATTAAAAATTCCATTCACATAACCAATACAACAAGTTGCTCTCATTGATAATTCAATAGTTTCACCAGGCCTCAATTGTGATAATACAACCGGTGTATTAAATCCCAAATTAATTAATTTATTGTTAATTTTACCCTGAATACTTTTTGTTGATACAAACATATTATCAGATGTATTATTTTCCACATTTAAATAATATTCAATAATTAAATCATCATCTGGATGTTTTTCAATTAATTCATTATTATCTTTTTCATAATATTTATCTTCTAAATGTAATATCTTATGATTAACATTTAAAATTGGTAATTGTGAAATCGTACATCTAAGATTACTATTATTATCTTTTGAAGTATTTTTATTAATATCTATATTTTCAGCTTCAAAAGCATAAATAGGTATTTCTGAATAACAAGTTCTTCTTAAAGAATTTATTAAACTATAATCAATATCATTTCCTGAAATTTCTAATTCCAATAAACTTTGATTATATTCATCTGGTTTATCATATTTTACTTGTTTAATATTCATCTTTATTATATAATATTGTTTTATTTTAATATTATTTTCAATTTTTATTATATAAATAAAAATTATATTAATTGAATTGAAAATCTCTTTAATGATTTTTTTATATTTTTATCTAAATTATTTTCTGTTTTTATAAATTTAACAAATGAATTTTCATTTAAATTTTTTAATTTCATCATTAAAGGACCATCATTACTCCATGAATCACCAATAAATCCATAAACATTATTTAAATTTTTACCAACATATTTTTCTAATCTTTTTATTTTCCCTTCACCATAATTAATAATTTTATTTGGCTCTATTGCAATTATTTTATCAATTTCTATATATTTACTTAAAGGATTTATAAAAACTAAAGGAGACGCTGAAATAATCCATAATTTAAATCCATTTTTTATTTTATCATTTAATAAATTTAAAACATTTTTATTAAAATGTTTTATAATTTCATAATTCCAATATTTTTTTATATATTCATCTTGAGATTTATTATATATATCATATGGTAAAATATATGCAGTTGAATTATTCAATAATATTCTTTTATTATATTCATTTCTAAAATCTTTATATGTTGGATAAATTGTTGATTTAACTAAATTTCGGTCATATAAATATTCTATTATACTTTTAAAATTTTTAGTACCTTCAGTTATATCTACATTCAAAATAGTTTTATCTAAATCAGAGCAAATAATTTTTTTATTATTTTTTTCAAATTTTTCATTAATTATTAAAATATTAAATAAAATAATTATAATTATTATAATAAATAATTTAATCATATATAATTAATTTTTAAAAATAAAATTTTTATCTTTTGTATATTCTATATTAAATAAATTATTATCTGGTTTATAATATTTATAACTATCTAATTTTAAAAAAGAATATTTATTTTCCAAAAATTTATAAAAATCATAAGTATAAATCATATAATTAATTCTCCAATATTCATAATAAACTGAATTATCAATATATAATCTAATTTTATATCCTAATAAATTATTTTCAAATAAATTTTTATCTAATGTATATATCTTTTCTAATAAAAATGTAATTTTATTTAATAATATAAAAGTTTTATCCTTAATTTTTTTATTTTTTTTAATAAATAAACTATTATTAGTAATTTTATCTGATGATGAAGGAAAATTAATTTTATTATAAAATATATTAAATATATATTTATAATCATCATAATTATTTAATAAATTATCATCAATTAAATTAAATTGTTCAATAATATATTGAGCATACCTTGAATTATATTCATCAGTTCTTTTATTAATATCATAAGTATAACCAATTACAGCTAAAGTTGTTCCTATTGTAATTGAAACATTTTTAATAGTATCAAATAATACAGATTGTTCAGGATAATTTATATTTAATTTATATACTATTATAATTAAAATTATAACAATTATTGGTAAAAAATAAATATATATCATATATAATATTTTATAAATATATTTAAATTTATATTATATATAAATTATTTTTATTATTATTATTATATAAATTACAAATTACATTATTTTTAATATAAGAATATGGTGATGCTTCAATATTTCTATAATTATCATAATCTATAATATAATCTCCATCATTATTTATTGATAACCAATATATACATTTATTAATATGATTATTGTTTAATAATTCAATATCACCTGTAATCGTTTCAATATTTCTATTTTTATATTTATCATAATTATCAGTATTATTTAATTCAACATTTTTATCAATCATATTTTTAATACTTGAAATAAAAAATTTTAAGGATATATAAGTGCAATATTGTGTATCTCCAATTGGTTTTTTATATTTTTTATTTAAATAAATTAAAAAATTTAAATTATTTATAACATTTATATTAGTATGACGATAATTAGAATTATATAATATTTTATTAGAAAAATTCCATACAGTATGAATATCTTTAAATAAATAAATTTTTTCTTTATCAATATTATTTTCAGGAAAACTAAAACAAATTATTGGATATTTTTGTTGTAATGTTTTTTTAATATCTAAATTATTATTATCATTATTATTTTTTTTATATTTACTATGAATTTGTTCAAAAAAATTATATATATTACTACCATTTATATTACAGATAATTATAGCACCATTTGTACTATCATTAAATAAATTATCAATAAATTCGTTAAAATTAGTATTATTATCATCTTGAAATATATTTTGTTTTATAACATTATCTTTGAAATTATCATTAATATAATTAATTATAGATTTAGAAACTATAATTGGATATTCATAATTACTTCCAATTATATAGACATCTTTATATTTTGAATATTTATTAAAATAAAAATTTATTGCTGGAAATATTTGTTGATTTGGAGTTGCACCAAAATAATAAATATTTTTATTACACTCATTACCTTCATATTGTAATGGATAAAATAAACGCAAGTTATATTTATTAATTATTGGTATTATTTTTTTTCTTTGTGAGCTTTTCCAACATCCAAAGAAAAATTTAATATTATAATTTTTAATACATTCTTTAATCCATAATTCATAGTTATCATCATTTGATTTTAAATCTTTAAATATTGGTATAATATTAACTTTATAATTTAATTTATATGTTTTTAATAAAAAATTTAAAGAATCAATAAGAATATTATAATTTGCTTTTTCAAATTCACCCATATTTCCAGTAGAAGAATACAAACATCCAATATATAATTTTTGTATATTATTAATTAGTTTATTTATTAAATTATAAATTATAAAAATTGTTATAATTGTTATAATTATTATAATAATTAATATAATATTCATATAATTAAAAATATAAAAATAAATATTTAATAAATTATAAATGAATAATCCCAATATTTCTCAATCAAATATACTATTTTATTTATCCACTTGTGAAACTTGTCATAATTTTAGAATTAAATGCCAAAGATATAATTTATTATCAAATTTTGAATTAAAATGTATTGATTATAATAAAGATTATTACGTCCAAAGAGGTTTAAAAAAAGTTCCTTCTATTGTTTTAAAAGGAACTACATCTATAATAGATGGTTCTGATTGTTTTAAATGGTTAGACCAAATGATTGTTTCAATGGAAGAGAATAATCAAAAATTATTACAAGATAGTTATAATAATCCATATAATCAAAATAATAATTATCATAATAAAGCAAGACCTCCACCATTAATCAAAAATAATCAAAATAATAATAATAAAAAAACTGAATTGGATGGTTTTAATGATATGGAAATGAATAGTATTTCTGATAAATATGCTCACGAATCTGAAAAAAATAATGATTCTTTTAAACAAAATTTTCAATTAAAAAATATGAATAGTGAAATATTTACTCCCCCAATGGAAAAAACTAAACTTAAAGAAAATAAACAATCTGATTTAACAAAAAGATTAACATTACAAAGAAATAATGATACTAATAATTTTAAAAAAAAAATAGAAAAAGAACATATTAAAATAATGAATGATAAATAAAAATTGATATAAATAAATATATCTATATTTTATAAAATGAATATTGAAGAAAAATACTTATCTAAAAAAAATAAATTTAATCTTGATAGAAAAATAATTTTTGAAACAAAAAATTATTTAGAAAAAATTAAAATTAATAATGAAATATTGTTCTTATATAAATACATAATTAAAATAATTAAAAAAATAGATGAAAAAGAAAACAAATATAAAATTTATTATGAAAATTTTAATAATAAATTATTAAATTATAAAATAACAAATAAAAAAAAATTTAAATTAATTGTTAAAAGCAAAAAATTTATTAATAAAGAAAAAAAATATGATATTTTGTATGAAAAAAAAAAAGAAACTTTAAAAGATATTAAAAAATTTTATAATTTATTTATTCAATAAAAATAATTTTTATTAAATAATGTAAAATTATTTATTATTAAATAATAAATTATTCATATATTTTATTAATGGGTGAATTAATTAAAATTAAATCATTTGAAAAAAACATAATTAAATCATTAAATAATAATATTCCAGTTAGTTTTGACGATAATAAAAAATTATCCATTTTTGTAATAGTATTATTAGAATTATTATTTAAAAATAACATAAATATAAGCAATCAAATACTAAAATATTTAAAAAATGATAATATAATCAATAAAGAAATATTTAATGATGAATACTCTAAAATTAAATTTATGCTTTCAAATATGGTTAAAACATTATCACCTAAACAAATTGAAAATAATATAAAAAGTTCATACAGATATAATTATAATGAAATTAATAAAATATCAGAAGGCTCATTTGGAAGTGTTTATAAAGTATTGCATAATTATGATAATACATATTATGCAATCAAAAAAATATTTATAACTGAAGAATTATTAGAAGATAATTATAATTTTTTAAAAGAAATACAAATATTTTCTAAATTATATCACCCTAATATTGTTAGATATTTTACATCATTTATATCTATTGATGAAGATAGTATTAATGATTTTAATCGTGATGAAGAAAATGAAATTAAAATAGAAAATACCACCTCAATATTATTTATTCAAATGGAATTATGTGATAAAACATTATATGATTATATTAATTATGAAACAAAACAATTTAATAATAGTTTAAAATATTTTGAAGAATTATTACAAGGAATACAATATTTACATTCATTGGATATAATTCATAGAGATATAAAACCAAGTAATATATATTTGTTAAATAATCAAATAAAAATTGGTGATTTTGGTTTATCAACAATTAAAAAAGATAATATTAATAAAATGTCTGACGATATTGGAACTAATCTTTATTTAGCACCTGAAATATTAACTGGAGAATATGATAATAAAATAGATATTTATAGTTCAGGAATTATTTTAATTGAATTATTATTAGAAACAAAAACTATTTCTGAAAAATATCAAATAATGAAAAATATTTTAGAACAAAAAAGTTTTAATAAACATAAATTTAATAAAATAATTAAATATATGTTGTGTGATAAAAATAAAAGATTAAATATTAATGATTTAATTTACAAATATAAAAAAATACAAAATAATTACATATCATCATCGTCTGAATCAGTTAAAATAGCTTCTTCTTCAGCTTGATTTGTTTCAAAATTAGGATTAATTCTTGCATTCATTTCAGGATATGTTCTAATATCAAATACTGGAGGATTACATCCAAAATCATAATGTGGGGGAGAAACTAAATTGGCATCTGG
>Ga0206130_10002770_pt1 | contig 23933 bp, 19 predicted proteins | sample Helgoland_Spring_9_FD_148637 | JGI IMG/M metagenome (GOLD analysis project Ga0206130, IMG submission 148637) | Pelagic subsurface seawater microbial communities from Kabeltonne, Helgoland, North Sea - Helgoland_Spring_Bloom_20160512_1 | ecosystem: Environmental > Aquatic > Marine > Epipelagic ... | reverse complement strand
GGGCAGTGCCTGGTACTTTGCGCCTGGGGCTTTGAACCCACGCACCAGAATGCTTCCGGTTCTGCCCGAGGGTTATGACTATGATGTCTGTAACCGTGAAATTTTGGACATGATGACCGTGGAGGACGGCATGGTTGCCTTACCAAGTGGTATGCGCTACGCCTATTTCGTACTTCCTGACCATGCCCGCTACACGCCAGAGGCCCTAGAAAAAGTCTACGAGCTGGTTATGGCGGGTGCTACCGTGATCGGGCCCCGCCCATCACGCTCACCTTCACTCAACAATTTCCCGAGTGCGGATCAAAAGATCCAAGAGCTCGCGGCAAAAATCTGGCCTGAAGGCTCTGGCCCGGGAGAACGTCAAGTCGGCAAAGGCCGCGTCATCACCGGCAAGAGCTTTGAACAGATTCTCGCCGCAGATAGCCTGCAGCCAGATTTCACAGCGACGCTTCCAGGGCAAGAGGCAGCGGCTGAGCAGCAAAAGATCAAGGATGACTTCGCCACATCCAAAAAACAAATCCGCTACATCCACCGCAAAATCGGTGAGAGCGATGCCTATTTCATCGCCAGCCAATCAGGGCAGGCAGAGGATGCAAGCTTACGCTTCCGCGTCAGCGGCAAAGCCCCCGAGCTCTGGGACCCTGCCACTGGCGAAATCACTCACCTCAGTCACTATGTGGACGATGGCAAGACCACGACCATCAAGCTGAAGATTGATCCCTACGGCTCACGCTTTGTCTTCTTCCGCCAAGTTGATTACAAGCTCCAGCTGACCGAGATCAGCAAGGACGGCCAACCTGTTTTGTTGGAAGGTAACGGCCTTGACTTCACCGCCTGGCAAAACGGCAACTACGAGGCTAAAATGGCGGACGGCAACAAGGTACAGGCTAGTGTTACCGACCTCCCCGCAGCGGAAACCGTGCCGCAAGGCTGGAGTGTCAGCTTCCAGAAAGAACGCGGAGCCCCCGAAGGGCAACATGCCTTTGATCAGCTCGCTTCATGGACGACACACTCCGAGGAGGGCATCAAGTATTTCTCAGGCACGGCCACTTACACCAAAGGCATTAACATCAGTCAGGAACGGCTCAAGGAGGACCAGAGGATCTACCTCGACTTAGGAGATGTGAAATACGTCGCCGAAGTCTTTGTTAATGATCAGCCACTCGGAGTCCTGTGGAAGCCTCCTTTCCGGGTAGACATCACCGATGCCGCCAGGCCGGGTGCGAACAAGGTTGCCATTGAGATTACTAACGTCTGGAAAAACCGCCTGATCAAGGATGCACAGCTTCCCAAGGAGCAGAGAGTCACCTGGTGCTTCTACCCCTTCTACCGCAACGAACCCAATGCTCCACTGATTGAGTCCGGCCTGCTCGGGCCAGTGCAGGTAATGAGCTCCAAAACCATCACCCTGAAATAACCGAAGCATGCGCTTCTCCAAAATCACCCTCGCCCTCGGATTACTAGCTCTGGCCCACGCAGGCTCCGGGTCATGCCTTGCCCAAAATCAGAATTCATCCCGCCCCAATGTGGTGGTGCTGATCAGTGACGATCAGGGCTTCGGGGATTACGGCTTCATGGGCCATGACATCATCGAGACGCCGCGGCTGGACAAGCTCGCGGCCGAGAGCCTGGTGTTCCGCCGTGGTTACGTCACTACCGCCCTCTGCTGCCCCTCGCTGGCGACTATGCTGACCGGGCTCTACCCGCATGAACATCGCCGTACAGGCAACGACCCACTAAAGGACACCGGTAGGCGGGTCAGTGAGTGGATTGAGTATTTCGGCAAGCAGCCCCAGCTCCCCGCCATGCTCCGTGACGCTGGCTATCTAACTCTCCACACCGGCAAGTACTGGCATGGTGATCCTGCGGTTTCCGGCTTCACCGACAGCATGGGAAAAACAGGCCGCCACGGCTCAGAGTATTCCCTGAGCATTGGCCGCGATACCATGGAGCCTGTCACAAAGTTCCTCGATAAGGCCAAGGCTCAGGAAAAACCCTTCATGATCTGGTACGCCCCCTTCATGCCGCACACACCGCACACACCGCCGGAACGCTTGCTGAAAAAATACGTTGAGGCCGGTGCCGGCTCACAGGCAAAGTATTACGCCATGTGCGAGTGGTTTGACGAAACCTGCGGCGACCTGCTGGACAGAATCAAACGCCGCGGCCTCAGCAAAAACACCATCGTTCTTTACATCTGTGACAACGGCTGGGGAAGTGTTGGCAAGGGCTCGGTGAAGTCATCCCCGCACGAGCTCGCTGTGCGCACCCCGATCATGGTGCGCTGGACCGGGCGGGTCAGCCCGGAAATGAATGATGCGCTGCTCGCCTCCAACATCGATCTCGCGCCGACCGTGCTGCGCGCCTGTGGCCTCGAGCCGGTCAAGGCTATGTCCGGGGTCAACCTGCTCGACCGTAAAGCCGTGGCTGGCAGGAAGCAGCTGTTCCTGGCAAACTTTGCCCACGACATGCTGGATGTCGACCGTCCACAGGACAGTCTGCGTTCCCGCTCCTGCGTGCAGAAAGACTGGAAGCTCACCCTCTGGCATGAGCTGCACCCCGATCTTGAAATCAAGGAATGGCAGATGCCCACACCTGCCGCGCAAGTCCAGCTATTCGATCTGGTAGACGACCCGATGGAGCGCAACAACCTGGCAGACAAACACCCGGAGAAAGTCGCGGAACTCACACAAAAGCTCAACCATTGGTGGAACCCCTGAGCACCTGTTTCAAAATATGAGTAGATTCGGGTATCGACCACCGTATGTATACTGATTTGGTAATTTACCCCCCCGTGTTTTTCACTCACTATTTCAACTCATGAACAAGCGCACCTTTCTCAAACAATCAGGCTCCGCCGCTATTGCCAGCACTGCCCTCGGCGTCACTCTCTCTGGCATCGGCAAATCGGTGGCCGGAGAAAATACGCCAGCGACCAGGCCAGATACTAACCGTGGCGTCATTTACAAGGCGGTTAAAACCAACGGCAAGCTCACTGCTGGGCAACTGGCAAAACTCAAGGAGCTTGGCTTTGACGGTGTCGAGGGAGTCAGCCCGGGCATTGCCGACAAGGCCGCCTACATGGACATGATCCGTGCCTCCGGCATGCCCGTACATGGTGTGGTGGACATGGTGCACTGGCAGAAGCGGCTCTCATCACCGGATGCCAATGTACGTGCCGCGGGACAAAAGGCACTTGCCCAAGCTGTGATGGATGCCAAGGAATTTGGTGCCTCCTCCGTGCTGCTCGTTCCTGGCAGGGTTAGCGGCCCTGACGAAACCCATGACCACGTCTGGCAACGCTCCATTGCGGAAATCCGCAAGACCATTCCTGTGGCCAGCAAGCTCGGCATCCACATCCTGATCGAAAACGTCTGGAACGGATTCTGCGTCACCCCGGAATTACTCTGCCGCTACATTGACGAGATCAACAGCCCCTGGGTTGGGGTCTATTTCGACATCGGCAATGCACAAAAATTTGTACCGGCTCATGAGTGGATCCGCAAACTCGGCAAGCGTACCGTCAAGCTTGATGTCAAGGACTGGGGCGTGAAAAGCGGCTTCTGCAAACTCGGTGAAGGTGATGTTGACTGGCCCGAGGTACGCAAGGCGCTGAAGGAAATCGGCTTCTCCGGCTGGGCCACCCGTGAGGGCAATGACGGCGGACACGAGCACACCGCCCGGCTGATGGACGAGCTGCTTGATCTCTAGACAGACTTAGTTGCTCAGCTCCAAAAAACAAGGCGGTCTGCCGAATGACAAACCGCCTTGGGAAAGATTTGATTTAGAGTGAAGCTCTACTTCTTAAGCGCATCGCGGATCTCCTCAAGCAGGACTTCTTGCTTTGGTGGTGCGGCAGGCTTCTCCGCCTCCTTCTTCTCAAAGGCTGCGATGAATTTCTTCACCACAATAAAGACTACAAAAGCCAAAATCACAAAGGCAATGAAATCGTTGAGGAATTCACCGTAGGCGATGACCACTTCATCAACCGCAGGAGTGACAACTTTGTCTCCCTCTTTGACCTCCGCAACTCCCTCTTTGAGCACGTATTTCATATCAGAGAAATCAACACCCCCGAGCAACAGCCCGAGTGGCGGCATGATCACTTTCGCCACAAAGGTTTTCACCACAGTGGCAAATGCTCCGCCGAGGATAAATCCTACGGCCATATCTACGAGGTTGCCTTTGAAGGCAAATTCTTTGAATTCTTTTAACATTGTTATTTGGGTTGGGTTGGGTTCATCCAAGTACGAAAATAAATGGATACTTCACGCTACCCAGACAACTCTACCATGACAACGAAATTCACCATGATAAGTATTATTATAAGTATTGGCGAGATGCTTGATCTCCTCCGTCGAGCTGGCAGGTATCGCTCGAGTGCAATCCCGCGCTTGCCAGAGGCGGTAAATCCATTACATTGCATCACTTAATAGTTGCCTCATATCCACTCAGCGCACCAAACTACCAATATATGTCCATCCTGATGCCTCTCTTCGTGATCTTTGTTGTTATCCTTATTTTCAACATCATCATTTTTGTCCACGAGCTCGGTCACTTTCTTGCTGCCCGCTGGCGCGGCCTAGAGGTCGAACGATTCCAAATTTGGTTCGGTAAGCCCATTTGGAGCAAGACCTACAATGGGGTGCAATATGGACTGGGGTGGATTCCCTTCGGCGGTTTTGTGGCTTTACCACAAATGGCAACCATGGAGAAAATCGAAGGGGAAAATACAACAGACCAGCCCCTACCTCCTGCTAAGCCGCTCGATAAGATTATCGTCGCCTTCGCTGGTCCACTTTTCTCATTTCTTTTGGCTGTGATTACCGCATTCGCTGTCTGGGGGATAGGTAAGCCAAGCTACAAGATGAATAGCGTGACTGTTGGCTACATCATGCCTGATAAGCCTGCGGCCGATGCTCAGCCAGCTTTCCAAGAGGGCGACCAAATTCTTGCCGTCAATGGCATTGAAGTAGACCGCTGGAGAGGCGATACCGACACGGGAATCAGTGAAAACATCATGCTCAGTGAAGGCAAGACAATCGAGTTCACGGTAAAGCGTAACGGTTTGGCAGAGCCTATCATCGTCAAATCTGGCTATCACATTCCTGACACCGCTTGGTATGATCGCAGGGCTATGCGACAAGTCGGCATTATGATGGGCTACCGCACCATCGTAGGTGAGCTCATAGAGCACAGCCCCGCCCAGATTGCCGGACTACAATCAGGAGATGAGATTCTCACCGTCAATGGAAAGAAAGCCCAAACTTTCCAGCATATTGTTGATGCTGAACTCTCAGGAGAGCCCGCAACTATCGTCGTGCTTCGCGATGGTAAAGAGCAAAGTTTCTCCCTCACCGCCAGTAAACCGATCAGCCCAGAGGGCAGTGAGCCAAGCTTTGGTATCATGCCAGGGCCTGATCCTGAATTAGTCACCTCCACTATCACCTACCCCACCGCATGGGCGCAAATCGAGCACAGTGTCGGCATCATGTATACCACCATCACCAAGGTTATCTCTAGCCAATCCGACGTCGGAGTCCAGCACCTCGCCGGCCCTATCGGTATTGGCAAAGGATACTACCAAATGCTTACCTCACCCGATGGCTGGAAAATGGCACTTAGCTTTACCGTGCTTTTCAACATCAACCTCGCTATTCTCAATATGCTCCCCTTCCCTGTGCTTGATGGTGGGCACATCACACTCTCACTCCTAGAAATTATCGCACGCCGCCCCGTTCAACCAAGAGTGCTAGAGATTGTTCAAAGCGCATTTGTGCTGATGATCATGGGATTATTTCTCTTTATCACCTCGAAAGATGTCGGTTCATTTTTCACTGATCCAGAGGACTCGCAAATACCAGTATTTGAAGAGGCCGCCAAACCTGGCGACTAGCTCTCATTGGCTAAATTTACAAATCTGCTGTTTGCCGAACAGCCTCATAAAGTACGATACCTACCGTGGTCGCTAGGTTCAGGCTTCGTGTCGAACCCTCCTTCATCGGTATCGTCAAACACCGCCCTGCACGTTGCTCCAGCATTGATTCGGGAAGTCCACGGGTCTCTGGGCCAAAGACAATGTAGTCGCCGTCTCTAAATTCAGCATGCCAGTAGGATTGATTTGTCTTGGTCGTGAGCAAATAAACTCCTGCATCTGAGGCTATCGAAGCAGAGAACTCTTCCCAGTCCTCCCATAGGTGCAGATCCACATCTTTCCAGTAGTCCAGCCCAGCACGTTTGACCTGACGGTCATCGATTGAAAAACCTAGCGGCTTGACCAAGTGCAGTCTGGCGCCTGTCGCAAGGCATAGCCTACCTGCTGCCCCCGTGTTGTGAGGTATTTCTGGATTTACGAGAACGACATTGAGCATGGCTGGGCATAACCCAGTCCTGATGTGTACCGCAACTGTAATTCACTGATCTCCTATCGACGCTGATACACCTCAATTTCTTGTACTGACAAGCTTAGGAAAAAATGCTACGTATATGCTAATCATTTTAATATAAACATTATGAAGAGACTTTTGATCGCTACTTGTGTTGGAGCTCTCGTCGCATTTCTTTGGGGATTCGCATCATGGCAGCTACTTCCATGGCACCAAATGGGGACGTTCAAAGACGATGCCGCAATGTCCAAAGCCATCAAAGAAAACACACCCGAACATGGCATCTACATGCTGCCAAGGCGCGGGGCAAAAGGCCTCGATGCCAAAGCCATTACCGAGGGGCCATTGGTATACGCCGTGATTCGCCCTGGGGAACTCGATCAGCCATGGATTCTCAATAATCACTTGGTTCGCTCTTTCATCATACAATTTCTTAGCTCTCTGATTCTTGCTGTTACGGTATATAAGATCAAAGCCTCGCGTTTCATTTCTCGCGCATCTGTGGGGATCATTATGGGCTTATTCGCGGGCGTGAGCTCTACGCTTCCCTTTTGGAACTGGTTTGAGCTCCCCGGCTCACGTGTTTTGGTCCACATCCTCGACCCGTTTATCTGCTGGACGCTGGCTGGACTTTGTATTGCTGCGATTCTCAAGCCTCCTGGGCGACGTAAAATATTCACCTAGACGCTCACTGACAGCTAGGCATATTATATTTTTATCTTCTTAAGTGCGCGCTCTGGGCTTGCACCTTGTGAAATCTGAGCGCAAACTATCCGTGCAAAACCTCCACGCATATGGACAGTAGCCACGACATACCTCGCCACATCGCTATCATCATGGATGGTAATGGCCGTTGGGCCAATGCACGTGGCCTCCCACGCGCTGAAGGTCATCGTGCGGGTGCAAAGTCAGTCAAAGCCGCAGTTGATACCTGCCAGAAACTAGGTGTTGAATATCTTACCCTCTATGCCTTCTCATCGGAGAACTGGAAACGGCCTAAAAAAGAAGTCGACGCACTGATGGACCTTCTCGAGAAATTTCTCAGAGAAAAGCTTCCAGATATGCTTAAGCAAAACGTTCGCTTTCACAGTATTGGCCGCCACGATCTACTTCCAGAGAAGTGCCGTAAGCAAATAGAGCAGGCCACTGCTGACACACAAAGTAATACTGGCCTCAATCTTATCCTTGCCCTTTCCTACGGCTCACGTGAAGAAATCACTGATGCGGCGCGTGCAATTGCAACAAAGGCAGCCGCTGGTGAGATCAACCCTAACGATATCGACAATAAACTTTTCGCCGATCACCTCTATACCTCTCAATTCCCTGATCCAGACCTTCTGATCAGAACCTCTGGCGAACAGCGAATCTCTAATTTCTTACTGTGGCAAATTTCATATTCTGAAATTCTTATTAGCCCGAAGAATTGGCCAGATTTCCGCGAGCCAGACCTCAAAGATGCCGTCGAAGAATACGCCCGCCGTCATCGTCGATTTGGCGCTGTCTAATATAAAATTTCTTACCTGTGTCCGAGACCTCCACCGAGCAAACAATCCTCTTGGTCGATTCAGATATCGACTATCTAGAATGGGCAACCAAGCACCTTGATGCCAAGGGCCTACGCATTCTACGATGTGATCATGCCGAAAAAGCGGCAAAAGTCTGTGACACCACCGATGTAGATCTCGTCATTGCTGACATTCCTTTGCAGCCTTTTGATGGCCTTGTCTTACTGCGCCGTATTCGGGCTGCTCACCCTGGAATTCTAGTGATACTGACAGATGGCTTCCCAACCACCTCACAAGTCATTGAGGCTACCCAACAAGGGGCACAAGATATTCTCAAAAAAGAGTCTCTCACTTTTGAGCTCAGACCTGTGGTAGAAAATGCACTCCGCGCACTCGATCAACGCAGAACCGCCTCCGACACCAAGTCATCCGTTGACACCCCACAAGGCAAAGTGAAGATCATTGGCAATTCACGAGCACTTCAGGATGTCTTCAAGATTGTCGGCCGCGTCGCAAGAACTGATGCTCCCGTACTTGTATCAGGTGAGAGTGGCACGGGCAAAGAGCTCGTAGCCAACGCAATCCATGAATACTCCCCACGATCCAAAAGAGATATCATTGCTATTAACTGCGGGGCTATCCCGGAAAACCTACTAGAGAGTGAATTGTTTGGTCACGAAAAAGGCGCTTTCACAGGAGCTATCAGCCGCCGTGCTGGTTTGTTCGAACAATGCGATGGCGGCACCCTTTTTCTTGATGAAATTGGCGATATGCCAACCTCTGTTCAAGTTAAGTTGTTGCGCGTTCTACAAGATGGCACATTCACCCGTGTAGGCAGCAATGAAATGCAAAAGTCTGATGTTCGTATCGTCGCTGCCACCAATAAAAACTTAGCAGAAGAAGTTGCGAAGGGAAATTTCCGCGAAGATTTATTTTACCGATTAAACGTAGTAGAAATCCACCTGCCGCCACTCAGGGCAAGGACCGATGACATCCCCTTGCTTGCCGAACACTTCTTGCGTCTAACGATCAAGCGCAACAACATTCCTCCAATGCGACTCAGTGCAGAAGCAATGGACCATCTCAAGAATCATCGTTGGCCTGGCAATGTAAGGGAACTTGAAAACACTATCGCACGCGCTTGTGCACTATCGAGCAATGAGGTCTTACTCCCCTCTGATATTGAGTTTACCAAGACCTTCGTGGACGCAGAAAAAGAGCAACCTGATGAAATCAAGACGGCTCTAAACCGCCTCATTCAAGCAACACCGAGTGACGTAGATTCAGCTCAGTGGATTGCTGAGCAGCTGGATCAGCTCGCTCAGCCTGCAGAATAATTTTAGTTGCGGAGGCTACTTTTTCTTTACCCTATTAGGCAGAGGGTAAGCGGTCATCTGATGCGCTTTAGCCCCGCTAATGAAATCCTGGGGAGTACAGCCCTGACGATATTTGCCAACCTTGTAGAAGCTTGGCTTGTATCCGGCTGGTAAGCTCGCATCCGCCTTGTCCGGCACAGGGAGCCCCAGACGCTCGTAGGCTGCGTTGACGAGCAGCAGACGGAGGTTGTCATCAAGAAGATCAATGCCTGCACCCATGGTGCTGGTCAGCACCTTGCTTGTCTTGCCATTGGGCCACGTAAACTCGCGCGTCCAAACCACAGGCTGGGCTGGGTTGTTCTTCGCATCAATATCTTTTGAATCAGACTTCAGTGTTTCTGTAACGTAGCCTCGCACGAGAATGGTGGATGGCTCCTTAGGCTGGGCACCATAAACATCGGAAGTGACAAAAATCTCACCCACACCCTTCATAATAGGGTGACTCTCCTGCCCCGCCTCTGCGCGTGCCCGGCAGCCCTCATACGCGTGGTGGCCGTGGTGGTTAACCCAAGTCTCACCGAGGACCTCTCTGCCAAAGCCTCCCTTCCAGTCGGGCCCTTTGTGATTAAAGCTATAGCGGGCATACTTAGCATTGTTAGGAATTTTGAAAGCATGTGTTGTCGTACGCAGCGCCATTACTGCTGCACCTCTTTCCATGGCCGCCTGGAACTTGGCCATGGTCTCATCAGCCCAATTACGGAATCGGATGTTAAGAAAAATCATGTCCGCACTATCAAGTGCCGCCGGGTTACTAAGAGAAGTTTGCTTGTTAGGGTCGACCGTCTTGCCATCATCGGCAAGAGAGAAAAGCACCGTGCATTTGAATCCATGACGCGCAAGGATTTCACCCATCATCGGCATGGCTTCCTCGGAGCGGTATTCCTCGTCACCTGCGATGAGAACAATATGCTTTCCGTTGCTCTTGCCCTGGGGATGAAAAACAAGGTGATCAGAGTAGCTAGTGACTTTTTCAGCACCTTGGGTATCAGTAAACATAAGACAGATTGAGCTAAGTATCGCTACAGCGATAACAGGGAGTGTATGAGTTTTCATAATGATCTTTGCGGAATGCACTAATTGGTGCGTGTGTAACTTTATTTTACGGGCACATGAAAAGCAATCTTTCCCATTTTTTGTAGGTTATTTGGATGATTTCGTGCTTGTTGGCGAACGTACGGCACTTCAATCTAATACTTGTCTGAATTACCATATCCAACACCCGGTTATTGATGATCGCCTGGCACACATGCGTCAACGCGATTGCCCGCCTGGTGAGTTCCGTCGCCGTGTAGGTGAAATATCCCTTCTTATGGTTCCATCTGTTACAGCTAATTTGCTGACACTTCCAATTGAGGTGGAAACACCTATGGAAATAACAACAGGTAGAAAGTTGCAACGTGACATTGTACTAGCACCCATATTACGGGCAGGTCTTGGCATGCTGGATAGTTTTCTGGATGTATTATCCGAGGCCTCTGTGGCTCATGTAGGACTTGCTCGCAATGAAGACACCCTGCAGCCAGAGTGTTACTATCATAAAAGTCCTGAGCATATAGCAGATGCAGATGTTATTGTGCTCGACCCTATGCTTGCCACCGGTGGCTCAGCGAGCGCGGCTATTACCGCACTCAAAAATCAAGGTGCCAAACACCTCTCATTTGTATGCCTAGTAGCAGCACCAGAGGGGCTTTCCAGAATCAATACGGATCATCCTGATGTCACTGTCTACTATCCAGCACTCGATAACAGGCTTAACGAAAAAGGCTATATCCTACCTGGCCTGGGAGATGCAGGCGACCGTATTTTTGGCACACGATGAATTATCCATGTGCCAAGCCACTACGCCTTGAGCTTATAAATCACTGATCTGCCCTTGGGTGCGCGGCATCGTAGGCCTCTCTCATGCGCTCCTTGGTAACATGAGTATATATTTGAGTTGTTGACAACGATGCATGACCTAACAGTGTCTGCACACTTCGTAAATCCGCGCCATGATCTAACATGTGAGTGGCGAAGGTATGACGCAGCTTATGGGGAGTAACCTCAAAACCAATGTCAGATGCCGCTAGGTATTTTTTAAGCAACATCTGAACAGATCTCACAGACAAACGGCGCTTCATAGGATCTTTATTCTTGTTAATAAACAATGGGCCATCGTGCACAGCAGCTTCGCTACGGTATTTCTGAATCGCCTGCATAGCATGCGAACCTATCGGCACGATGCGCTCCTTGTTGCCCTTGCCTAATACGCGCAAGGTTTCTGACAAAAAATCGGCATCCCTAACATCGAGGGCCACCAGCTCGGAGACGCGTAAGCCACTTGAGTAAAAAAGCTCCATGATCGCCACATCGCGTGATGCTTGCCATGGTAACGCTCGTGCATCAGGGTCGATTTTCCGTGGCATCTCCAGCAACTGCTCCATCTGTGCAAGCGTCAAAACAACCGGTAATTTCTTGTCTGGTTTAGGCAGCTGCACATCACTCAGCGGGCTCACGGCAAGACCGCACCGATGTACCAGGAATTTATAAAACGAACGAAGAGCTGCAAAGCGCAAGCGGATGGTTGACCTCGCCATCTCTTGCTTCATCAACTCAAAGAGATAAGCACGGAAGTCATCTGCTGAGCAATCACGCCACGAGCTAAACTCGTCACCACGCCAATCCTGATAAGCATTCAGCGCATGGCTATAATTTCTCAACGTTCGTAGCGAAGCATTGCGCTCCACCCGCATAAACTCAAGAAATGCTTCCACGTCATCAGTCATTGATTTAGGAGCATAAAGCAATGAAAGCATGCAACAATAAAAAAGCCACCCTGTTGGGCGGCTACCATCGTTATTGATAAACATGAGTCTGAGCTATTCCTCAGGACCTAGACCTTCTGAACAGAACGATTATGCAACCAAGGCCGACAAGCATTGACGAGCTGGGCTCGGGCACGAGGGTGCTGGTGCCTGAAAAGAAAAACTTTCGACCTCCACCATCACTAGTCACCGGCTCTGAGTTACCAAAGCGAATTTGAAAACTTGAAACATTGGTAAATCCAATCTTCAAGCTATGGTCAAACTGCTCTTGCGTCAAAGCATTTGGGTCTGTTGGGTTATCGACTTGGTTGAGAAGCGTATCGATAGATTTGAATCTGTTATCATAATCGTCATTTCCTCCGACGTCTTGTACTTGATCACCTTGACGGAGAAGGCTCATCGATCCACCACTATTCACACTGCTAGAATTCCACCTGACATTCTCCCTGCCAATGTTGTTTGGATCATCGGAAGTTACAACCGTGTAGTGGTCAATATCAAGAATTGAGAAATCAAGGTTGGGGATGGTAAATGCATTGGCATTGTTTGAACTTTCCACAAAGGAAAATTCAAAAAGTCCCGCCGTGCTTTGGGGCATTCCAATATAGCCATACCCAGTTCCGCTTCCAACGCCCCCGACTGTGCCACCTCCACCTCCAGTGTAGTTGGTGTGTGTCAGAAGCATGTGAGTAGCAATGAGGTCAAAGCTCACACTGTTAATTTGTCCTAGATTTGCCCACTTGTGCACAGTGCTCACACCACCCTGATTGTTCGTGTAGGTACTGCCCGCAAAATCAAGAACGGTTTGTGCTTTGAGTAGAGGCGCAACACTGAAAAGAACGACAAAAATAGCCGCAAATTTCGAATTACTAGGGGATAAAAAATTCATATTGGGTATGCTGGGTTCGCTTTCAGATAAGTCACAAACACCGCTGGGGGAGTGATGAACGCCAAATGAACCGTATTTCTTATATTTAAAACTCGAAATTAATCAACTTTTTTATAATAAGTAAGCATAATTGAAATATACGCAATTACGTAGTAACTTACACCTTGCATTCCAAGCACTGCTATACAGCGTCTAAATGATACAACTTGCTTGTTTAGTGTAAGTTGTGAAAAATGAGCTTGCTGAGGTTTACGCTCGCGAAAGAGAGGCCAAGCGAGCTTTTTCCTGCAGCACGTCATACATGCCAAACCTATCAATTAACTTTGATTAAGCATATATCATTTAATACTCATATGCTTTGCCAAGATCATGAGCACGCTGCATGTCAAACGAAGCAAATATAAGCAACCCAGGGCACTAAAAATAGTGCACTGTTACCACATCGGTCTCATTGTCCTGTTATAGTCTGACAATCTCTCCCGTACGAAATGACTCGTCTGCAGCAGCAACGATTTTCATCGAGTTAATCGCGTCGTCCATGTGGTCACTCAAATCAGTATCGTTGTGGATCGCGTCTAAAAAGAAAACCTGTTCACGGTGACAGAGCTCATCATGATCTGGCTCATCACCAGTCTCTGTCCACGCATCTTGTTTGGCAAAGTTTCCGTTCGCATCGAGTTCTGAGTAGTGGCGGCGAAGTGTGTTTGTTTTTGTGTGAGCGTCAACATCTGCTGATGCCCCAGCTCCAGCGGCATCTTTAGCCTCAATGGTAACACATCCCTTGGGACCCACGACATCTTTCACAAAGAAGGCGGTCTCACTCATCATGGGGCCCCAGCCGGCTTCATACCAGCCAACGGAACCGTCCTCAAAGGTGACCTGCAAGTGACCATAGTTGAGCTTGCCCTGAGGCAGCTCATCAGTAAGCCTCGCGCCGAGGCCGGCCACACGGACGGGTTTGGAGCGAGTCATCTGGCACATCACATCGACGTAGTGTACACCGCAATCAACAATGGGTGAGATAGATGCCATCAGGTTCTTATGAGTTTCCCACTCATTACCAGAGGACTGTTGGTTAAGATTCATGCGCATGACCAGTGGCTTGCCGAGCTCGTGGGACATCTCGATAAATTTCTGCCAGCTTGGGTGGTGGCGTAAAATATATCCGATGACGAGTTTACGGTTGTTTGCTTTGGCAGCAGCAACAATCTTTTCTGCTTCCTCAACGGTTTCCGCGAGTGGCTTCTCGATAAAGACATCACAACCAGCCTCAAGAGCAGCCACCGCATATGGGGCATGGGTATCTGGATAGGTTGAGATAGAAACCGCATCAGGCTTTGTCTTTTCAAGAGCTTCATAGTAATCCCCAAACAACGCGTAACCACCGCCAAGTTCATCGTTAAGCTTCTCTCGCGATGCCTCTGAGCGAGTGCAGATACCAACAATATCAAAGCCGTCTATATGATGATAGGCAAGCGCATGAGAACGGCCCATGTGGCCAGCGCCGGCACAGAGGATTTTAATATTTGGCTTACTCATAATATAGCAATTTTTGTTAGGTTAGACGGCACTTTCTTTATCAGGTGATGCAGCTTTGGCCGCCTCTTCTTCACTCCCCTCCTTGTCCACCTTGTCCCAGAACAACAAGGCAAAGAGAATAAAAATAACCGCTGCCATTCCCGCAGGGAAGAGCCAGTAGTTTTTCCAATCTATCATGGCTTTGGAAATAAGCTCCGCATTGGCTTCTTCCGGATAGCCTTTACCGAACATGCCGAGTAGGCTTTCAAAGAAATTTGCCTCTGTCCCGCTCGATGCCTCCTTGAGGTTTTCCATCAAAGCACCGTGTCCTGCAGGGGCTGCTCCGTACTCGCCATAAGTGTTGGGGAGTGCCTTGTCCGTAAAGGGAAAGCTGCCCCCAAATGCCATCCTAAACCCAAAGAACATCCCAAGTCCCTGAGTTAGGAAAACCAACAGTGATTGCGCCTGCCCCCTGATATCAATAGAAGCTTTTTTATCGGTGTAGATAAATCCAGTCACGAAGAAGAAGTCATAACATATGCCGTGCAGTGCGACACCGAGCAACAACATCCACGTAACCTGGTCGGGTGCGCCAAAGGCAAACAAAGCGTAGCGAGCCACCCAACACCCCATGCCGATCAGTAACATCAATTTAACACCGAGCTTACGGAAGAAAAACGGGATCAGGATCATGAAGATAATCTCCGACATCTGGCCTAAGGTCATCGTGGATGCGGCTTGCTCAAAGCCGGCTGCGCCGAGGAATGCTGACGTTTGACCATAATAATAGGCCAATGGAATACAAATCAACATAGAGCATAGCGCAAAGACAAGGAAAGGTGGGTTTTTGAGCAACTTGAAAGCATCTACCATCAGCAAGGATCCCAAATCCAGCGGCTTGTTCTTTGCCGGAGGTGGCGTGTGAGGCAGGCTGAAGCTATATAGTCCCAATAGCAAACTGGATACCGCGCCAAGCCAGAAAATATTTAAAGAAGCAGACCAGCCACAAGCACCTAGGGCGAGGCCAGCGACAATCCAGCCGATGGTACCCCAAACCCGCACCTTGGGAAACTGCTCCTGCTTGAGATGGGTAAAGGTGATCGTATTACCTAAGCCCAGTGTCGGCATGTAACAGAGCATGTAGGCAATCATCAGCCAGACGATGAGCTCGCCTTTCTCGCTGCCCTGCGGAGCAATCACGGCAATCGCACTCATGATGACTCCACCAACAATCATCAGAACGCCCATTACTCTCTCCGAAGAAAACAGCCTGTCCGCCACGAGGCCCAAAAACAAGGGTGCCACAATGGCGGCGATCGGAGCACTCTCATAAGCACCACCAATAAAATTGCCTAAGCCGTTGTTGCCCATGGCAAGCGCAAGTGTGGCAAACCACGCACCCCAAGCAAAAAACTGAAGAAACATCATAATAGAGAGGCGAGTTACTATGGTGTTACTATTCATGATTGTTAAAAAAATGACTGTGTGAGGGTGTTAAGTGACATTAATGAATATTAAAGGCAACAGGAATTAGCTTACCAACAAAAAATATCACCAAAAAACCCGGTCAGCTTATGGAAGTTGCTGCCGGGTTTTTAGAAAAAGTAGGGTTTTTGTGCCTAACGGTCGCTGATCGGCGGCACTGGCACGGTTTCCTGTGGCCCCACATATTTTGTAAGCGGACGATAGAGGCGGTTGTCACGAAGCTGCTCAAGAATCTGTGCAGCCCAGCCAGATGCACGAGCGATTGTAAAGATCGGAGTGAATAGGTCTGTTGGTATTCCTAAAGAGTAATAAACCGTGGCAGAATAGAAATCAACATTGGCGTTGAGCCCCTTGCGCTCATGCATAATCTCAGCGATACGGTTCGACATGTTGATCCACTTGGGCTCGCCAAGCTCATTGGTAAGCTCAAGAGCCATCTTCTTGAGGTGCGGGGCACGCGGGTCGAGCACCTTATAGACACGGTGACCGATACCCATGATTTTCTTTTTGTTTGCCAGGCAATCTTCTACATAGGCATCGACTTTATCTTCACTGCCAATCTTTTCCAGCATGTGGATCACACCCTCATTAGCTCCACCGTGAAGCGGCCCTTTGAGCGTGCCAATAGCAGAGGTCATGCCCGAGTAGATGTCGCTCAGCGTGGCGACCGTCACCCGAGCAGAGAAGGTGGAAGCGTTCATCCCATGATCTGCGTGAAGCGTGTAAGCGATGTCTAAAGTTTTGACCGCAGCCTCTGAGGGCTCCTCGCCGTTGATGAGATAGAGGAAGTGCGCCGCGCTGCAGAGGTCCGTGCGGACCGGAGGCAAATCCAAGCCGTTGCGAGCTCGGTGAAAGTAAGCAATAATAACTGGGATACGAGCGATAATCGAAATTGCTGCCTCATATAAGGCCTCGTGATCTGGCTCGCCGATTTTAGCGCGTTTGTCATAAAGCCCCAGCATTGAAACCCCAGTGCGCACGATATCCATGGGGCTTGCGTCCTGAGGTGCTGACACGATGAAATCAACCACCTGAGGTGGTAACTCACGGTTTTGATGCAGCTTAGCCCTGAAGTTTTGCAGTTCTTGAGTGTTAGGCAGACGCCCCTTGAGCAAAAGGTATGTGACCTCACCAAAAGAGCAGTTCTCTACTAGGTCATCAATCTCGTATCCCAAATATGATAACTCCCCCTTCAGGCCTTCCACATTACTGAGGGCTGATTCGTTAGCGATGACTCCTTCAAGTCCTTTGGCATAGTCACTCATGATTATTGATAATTCTTGGTTAATTTTTTGTTATTTTAGGCCGCGTGATTACTCGACTAGCCTATGTATCTTAAGTCATGCCTCAGCGTGAAACTTGAAAATCTGCTATGGTTTTAGGTAGAATAATACCGCAAGGACCAATAACGGGGTGGAGGTAAGCGGTAAATCAGAAGGGATGCAAGAATGAATCGTTTTGGATATGTGAGATTTTTTGAAGTTTTTGTCATTCCATAGTTGGTATTTTATTTCTCCTGATTAACTTGCATTCGTGGAGACGATTCTTGCCATTGAAACCAGTGTGCCCGAGGCAAGTATAGTTTTGTGGTCTGATGGTGAGCGGCTCTTTGAAGCTGAATTTGTCAGTGACCGTAACCACAACTCCATGGTTTTCAGCCCACTGGCTGAAGCGTTGGCCCAGCTCGATGGCCAAACTTTATCATGCGTTATCGTCGGTAGCGGTCCTGGTAGCTACAGCGGCACACGTATCGGCATTGCCGCCGCCCAAGGAGTCGCGATCGCAAATGGATGCCCTGCGGCAGCTCTAGGATCTATTGCCGCCACGACGGAAGCCAGATCTCAGGCCGCGATAACGGCTAAAGCGGGTGCTGCAGCAATTGGCGATGCTCGTAGAGGGCTTTACTACATCTCTCCGATTACTGCCTCAGGCGAAGCCGCAGAGCCAGAACTGATGGACGCAGCAGCTCTGAGGCAGCGCCTCACAGATGCGCCAGACCAAGTGCTCTTCACCCTAGATGACCCCGCCAACCTTCAACTCGACGTAGAGCTCCAGCAGCGCGTTACTGCTACAAAGCCACATGCCCGTTTGCTTGTTGATGTGTGGCTGCAACTTAGTGATACAAGGCGTGAACAACTGTTTTCTACACCTCTCTCGCCAAGCTATTTGCGGGCTCCTTTTACCTCGAAAGCAAAGCCAGGCCATCCCCTTTTGCGAAAAGGATAATATCTGCGTTTCAACTTGACGCAATCACCTACAACAAGTCTGATCCCAGCATACTAATTCGTATCCATTTACATATGATCCAATATCTTATTTCCCGTGCCCCACAACAACTTCTCATGCTTGCGGGTTTTGTTTTAATCACTGCCAGCAGCACCACGGCTCTTGCCCAAAATTTCGAGGGCAAAACAATCAACTCCGTCAGTGTTCGTTATAACGGTGCTCGTACTGTGGATGAAGGTCGTATTCGTGGATTCATGTCTGCTAGGGCAGGTCAAACCTACAGCTCGGCACGCCTCGACGAGGATGTCCGCTCTCTTTATGAAAGCGGCTTGGTTGATGACATTCGCTTTTTTGCCGAAGCTGCCGGTGCTGGCGTCAACGTCATCGCAGAGGTCAAGACTCGTGCCAACATCGTCTCAATAGGCTTCGTCGGTAACAACAAGTTTAGTGATCGCAAGCTCGCTGAGATCGTAGATCTCGAAGCTGGAGGTCTAATGAGTGATGAAAACATACTGACTGCGCGCCGCAATGTGATCGAGCATTACCGCGGGTATGGTTATGCCGATGTGACCGTCTCACACAGAATAGAAGCCACAGAAACTTCAGGATCAGCCGAGCTCGTCATTATTGTCGACGAAGGAGCTCGTGCCGAAGTGCATGAAATCCGGTTTGAAGGAAACACCGTCTTCAAATCACACGTGCTTCGCAACGAGATGAAAACCAAGCAAAAAGGCTGGTTTTCTTTCTTCACTAAGTCTGGCCGTATTGACGCTACCAAACTAGACGAAGACCTTGACCGTGTGCTGGATTACTATCGCAGCCGAGGTTATCTTCGCGCTAGCGCGAGTGTCCGTCGCGAGCCGCAAGAAGACGACCGCGTCGACCTCGTGGTCAGCATTGATGAAGGAGCTCTATACACCGTTACTAATGTCGGCTTTGGCAAGACCACCGTATTCACGGCAGAAGAACTCATGCCTGCTCTGTCTCTTCTTGGCGGAGACCCTTACTCGATTTCAAAAATGCGTGACGACGTACGTATGATCCGCAGCTACTATGGATCACGTGGTTATGCTGATGCCGCTGTCAACCCAGACATCCAAGATGTAACCGCTAATAGTGTTAAAATCATCTACCGCGTAGTAGAAGGTCGTCCCTATAAGGTCGGCAAGGTAACGATCGAAGGTAATGACAAAACTCAAGACCGAGTGATTCGTCGTGAACTTCCCATGAAGCCCGGTGATGAGCTCAATTCCGTTGAAATAGAAACAACTCGCAAGCGCCTCCAGAACATGAACTACTTCAACGATGTTCAGGTCAATGCTGTACCAAGCACTACTGATGGCTACCGTGACATCAACGTCATCGTCAACGAGAAGAAAACTGGGTCAGTTGGTTTTGGTGTCGGATTTAGCTCCGTTGACAACATCGTTGGCTACGCCACGCTCGAGCAAACAAACTTTGATATCACCAACTGGGGACGTTTCACCGGAGCTGGTCAGCGCTTCAGCTCAAAAATACAGGTGGGTAGTGAGCGCAAAGACCTGCGTGTTTCTCTCGTTGAGCCATGGTTCTTAGGTCGACGTTTGGCACTGGGCACAGAGCTATTCTATCGTGATACTCTCTACTTCAGCTCCGAGTATGAACAGTCTCAGTATGGTACAGCTATTTCGCTCAGAAAGCCTCTTGGTAAGCGGTCCTATATTCGCAGCGAGTATCGTATCGAGGACATCACCATCGATCCTGAGGCAGATACCTCAGACGCCTTCAAAGCAGAAGAGGGCAGCTACCTTCGCAGTGCGCTCAGCATGAATTACGTTTTTGACAGCCGCGACAGCAACCAGATACCTCGCAAAGGTCACAAGCTGGACCTCGGTGCTACTTTTGCAGGTGGCCCGATCGGAGGCGATGTCGATGTCTTCATCATCAATGCTTCAGGTTCAAAACACTGGAACCTTTGGGGCGACAGTATCTTGAATATCAGCGGAGCCGTCGTCATCGCAGACACACACGGCAGCTCATCAACAGTGCCCATTTTTGATCGTGAATTCCTCGGCGGCCCCTACAACTTGCGCGGTTTTGAAAATCGTGACGTTGGCCCCCGCGATCCAGATACTAATGAGGTGCTGGGTGGTAACACCTCCGCATATGTTTCTATCGAATACACCTTCCCAATCGCCGATAACATTCGTGGAGCTGCCTTCTACGATGCCGGAACCGTCAACGCAGACTCATGGGAATTCGGTGATGGCTACTACCACGACGCAGGACTCGGCTTACGTTTAAACCTGCCCTTTGGCCCACTTGCACTTGACTACGCCTTCCCGCTTGGCACTCCAAGTGGTATCGAAGAGGAGGCGGATCAAGGTGGGCAGTTCCAGTTCTACTTAGACTACAAATTCTAAGGCAAGCAGCTTTGTCTCAAATCAAGCCCTCAGCCACTCGAGTAGCTGAGGGTTTTTTATGGCTAGCTCCACATACCTCGAGTACTTAGGCACTGATCCATACCGATTTTAAATACGGCTCACCCGTGTATTCCTCTGGCATCGGCAATGTGGTCAAACTCGCATTTGGTGCCGCTTTCCGAATCATGCGGCTAAAGTCTGGCAGATCGAGCTTACGGCAATTGGTGCAGCACAAAATCCATCCGCCCTCAGCCAGGCAAGCATAAGCCAACGACACTAAGCGCCCATAATCCTTCTCCACGCGGAACACCTTGCCCTTGTCATCACGAGAAAACGTAGGCGGGTCGAGAATAATGCCATCAAAGCATCTGCCCTGGCGTGCAAAGCGTTTCAACCAATGAAAGGTATCGCCCTTGCAGAAAAAGTGATCAGCAGCAGCAAGCCCATTGGCCTGAAAATTTTCTCTCGCCCAGTCCAGATAGACTTGGGAGAGATCCAACGTGGTGGTGGTGGCTCCTCCCATGGCAGCAGACACGGAGAAAGCCCCTGTATATGCAAAGGTGTTGAGGATGGTCTTCCCCTCCTGTGAGTGACTGCGGACACGCTCACGATTAAGTCGCTGGTCGAGAAAAATGCCCTGCGAATAACCTGAATGAAAACTGAGCTCATAACTCACACCACTTTCCTTGATCATAAACGCCTCATCCTGCTGTGGTCCTGCAATGTGCGTGGGGTTCGTTTTTTCATGCTGATCGAGCTGCTTCCAATAAATCGAACGCCCCTGCCTACCCTGATCTTTAAGCCATTCTGCAAACTCCGGCTCAAGGCTATCCCTAGGTGTACTCACCAACCATCGATCAGCAAAGGTATCAAGGTAGATGCCGGGAAGGTTGTCGCCCTCCGCATCAACGAGACGCAACGCATTCGTGTTTCCTCCCAGAATGGAATCACGTTTAGCGATGGCCTCCTCAAGTTTATGGATGATCACGGGGTTGCAATCTCATGAACTCCACCTATCATCCAGCTCGAAATGTCTGATATTCAATCTGTTCTAGAAACCCTCGATAGTGCTGTAGCATCTGGCCAGTTACTCGAATCCTCTCGTGACAACATCCATGCACTGCTCAACGGCACTAGTAGCCCTGTCTCAGCAGCGGCCATTACTGAACTTGCTACAAATAGCTCATGGGAAGAGCTCAACGACCGTTTTTTCAAAACACTCGCCTTTGGAACGGGAGGATTACGTGGCCGCACCATAGGCCGTGTTATCACTGATGCTGAGCAAGGTGCAGGCGGTCCAAATGAGCGCCCTGAGCATCCATGCGTAGGCACTGCCTCGATGAACTTTTACAATGTGAGCCGTGCTGTTCGCGGCATGATCATCTACCTCAAACGCTATCTTGCTGAACAAGGAATCGAGCGTAAACCTGCTTTTGTCTTTGGCCATGATACTCGGCACTTCTCAAGAGACTTTGCAGAATTTTGTGCCAAGCTGTGTACCGAGCTCGGTTGTGATGTGCATCTCTTTGATGCCCCACGAGCAACCCCAGAAATCTCTTATGCTATTCGTGCTCTCAATGCCGATGCTGGTGTAGTTCTCACCGCAAGCCACAACCCATCTCACGACAACGGTTTTAAGGCCTACTTCAACCAAGGAGCGCAGCTCGTAGAGCCGAATGCCTCAGGCGTTATCAACGAAGTCAACGCAATCACCAGCGAAGCTTACGATGCTCTCCCCGAGGGCGAGCAAGGAACACTCCACGTTCTTTCTGCTGATATGGACCGCGTCTATATGGATGATGCCAAAAGCCTGCTACTTCGTCCTGATCTGATGCAAGGAGGTGGCGACAAAACTAAGGTAGTCTTTACCAATCTGCACGGCACAGGTGGACATTGCATTGTGCCTCTGCTCAACGAACTGGGCTTTGAAGTTATCACCGTAGCTGAGCAAGACGTTCAAGATGGACGCTTCCCAACAGTAGACTCGCCCAACCCTGAGAATGGTCCCGCACTTGCCATGGGCATTGCACTCGCTGACGAGCAAGGTGCTGAGATTGTTATCGGAACTGATCCTGACTGTGACCGCATGGGCGTCGCTGTGCGCAATGATGCAGGTGAGATGCAACTTCTGACGGGCAACCAAATTGGTTCCCTCATGGCATGGTATCGCACTAAAACATTCATCGACCAAGGCATCATCACGGACTCCAATAGAAGTCGTGCTGTGCTCATCAAAACACTCGTTACTACTGAACTTCAACGTGCTATCGCTGAGAAATTTGGCGTCGGCATCGTCGATACTCTCACTGGATTCAAATATATTGCCGCCAAGTTGCAAAAGTATGAGGACGCCATCCCTGCCGATAAGAAAGGCAACTACCGCTCTCTCAGCCCTGAGCAAAGCCGCACCCTACGCCTCGAGTACTCCCGCTTCTTCATCTTCGGCGGTGAAGAAAGCTACGGTTATCTGGGCACAGACTCCATTCGTGACAAGGATGGCAATGGCGCCGCCGTCATGTTCGCCGAGCTTGCCGCCTATGCCAGAAGTGAGGGTAAAACCATCGCTGCCTTGATGGACAATCTCTACACCGAATACGGCTATCACTTAGAAGTCGGCAAAGCCTTGGTGATGGAGGGCGCCGATGGTGCCGCACAAATCAAAGCGCTATCAGCGTCCTACTCGGAAAATCCACCGAGCGAGATCGACGGTGCTACAGTGTCTCGCGTGCGTGATTTTTCCAAGGATGACTTCGAAGATGCAGAAGGCGACACCCTGCCTAAAGAAGGCATGCTCATTATCGATCTAGAAGATGGGCGCTCATGCGCCGTACGTCCATCAGGTACCGAGCCCAAGATCAAATATTACCTCTTTGGCAAAGACGCGCCCTCAGATGATTTGCCAGCTAGCAAAGAAAAAGTCACGGCTGGACTGGAATCACTCTGGGTAGCTTTAGAAGCAGATGCTAAAGCACGCATGGCTTAGTTAGCAGCCAACAGCCGAGCAATACATCGCTCGCCAAAACCATGTTGAACACACCCAAACGCGCCTTATGGCCACTCATTGCCGCGCTTGTCAGTGGAGTGCTATTGGCGATGTGTTTCCCGGGCATGGGGAATTTCTCAGGCCTGGTCTGGGTCTGGATGCTGCCTCTGCTACCTGCCATTTGGCGTGGTCAAAGTAAGCGCTATGGCTTTAGCATCGGCTATCTAACAGGCCTAGCATTCTGGCTACTCAACCTGAAATGGCTATGGACTGTCAGTGGCCTCGGAGCGATGGCGATGGCTGCCTTCCTCGCTCTTTACTTTGGTGCTTGGGGCGCGATTGCTGTCAGCCTTGGTAAC
>Ga0206130_10002768_pt1 | contig 23941 bp, 14 predicted proteins | sample Helgoland_Spring_9_FD_148637 | JGI IMG/M metagenome (GOLD analysis project Ga0206130, IMG submission 148637) | Pelagic subsurface seawater microbial communities from Kabeltonne, Helgoland, North Sea - Helgoland_Spring_Bloom_20160512_1 | ecosystem: Environmental > Aquatic > Marine > Epipelagic ... | reverse complement strand
AACAATACTTACCTGAGATCTACGAACAAGAAGTAGAGCGTTACGGAAACCGTACTTTATCTGGATTCTTACGTATGGTTGGTGCTGAAATGCCAATGACTTCTGACCAGGTAATTTGGTCTGAGCAGAATAGATTACACATCTCTTATGATGGTTGTACTCTTCCTTCTTTATTAACTATTGATTTAGAAACTAACGGAACTACTATTCAAAATGTTATATCTCCAAGAGCTACCGTTGTAGTGCTTGACCCAACAACTGGATTAGAAGCTAAATGTTTAGTAACTGACTCTGATACAACTACAGGTATAATAACTATACAACCTTATACTGTTGCGGATCTTACAGGATTTACAGCTACAGGATTGAAAGTTTTTGTATACGGTTCTGAATACCAAAAAGGTGGATCTATTTCAGCTAGTTCAGTAGGTGCTAACACTGGGACTCAGTATGTAAGTGTTGATCCTCAATTCACACAATACTCTAATTCACCAATTATCCTTAAAAGCCAATATGTAGTATCTGGTTCTGATATGGCTCAAATTGGATGGGTTGAAGTTGCTACTGAAGACGGTACATCTGGATACTTATGGTATTTAAAAGCCGAATCTGAAACTCGTTTACGTTTTGAAGATTACTTAGAAACATCTATGATCGAAGGTGAAAAAGTTGGTGCTGCTTCTGCTATCACTACTGGAAAAGGAACTGAAGGTTTATTTGCTGCTATAAACGCACGTGGTAATGTAAACGTAGGTTTTACAGCTACTGATGGATTAGCTGATTTTGATGCTATCTTAAAGAACTTAGATACTCAAGGTGCTATTGAAGAAAACATGTTATTCTTACAGAGACAAACAGCTCTTGATTTTGATGATATGTTAGCTGCTATTTCTAATGGACCTACAGGTGGTGGTACTGCTTTTGGTTTATTTGAAAATTCAGAAGAAATGGCTTTAAACTTAGGATTTAGCGGATTCCGTAGAGGATCTTACGATTTCTACAAGACTGACTGGAAATACTTAAACGACGCATCCACTCGTGGTGGAGCAGGTGGTAGTAACTCTGTCGAAGGTGTATTAATTCCTGCTGGAACTTCTACAGTTTACGATCAGATCTTAGGAACTAATATTCGTCGACCATTCTTACACGTGCGATACAGAGCTTCACAAGCTGATGATCGTCGTATGAAGTCTTGGTTAACTGGTTCTGCTGGTGGCGCATTTACTTCAACTCTTGATGCTATGGAAGTAAACTTCCTATCTGAAAGATGTTTAGTAACTCAAGCTGCTAACAACTTTGTTCTTTTCAAAGGAGCATAGTAATTTATCAATAATAATCCCTGCCTTCGGGCGGGGGTTTTTTATATGACATTAGCCCCTTACTAGTTATATACTATGGCTATTGTCACAATTTTAAACTATTTAATTTTATTATATCATGGCTAAAAAAGCTACAAAAGCAGAAGAAACTATTGAGGTTGCAACTCAAGACGTGGCAGTTAAAACTGCACCACAAAAACTCACAAAACCAACGTGGGAAATTAAAGATAGAATATACTATCTTAAAGGTAACAAATCTCCTTTAACTTTAACTATACCTAGCAAGCACACGCGTAAGCATTCGCTTTTATATTTTGACGCGGAAAAAGGTACTCAAAGGGAAATTAGATACGCAACAAATCAAAGCTCTCCGCTTGTAGATGAACAAAAAGGAGAATGTACTATGGGGCATATAACTTTTAAAGATGGGGATTTAAAAGTACCAAAAGAACAACAAAACTTACAAAAACTACTATCAATTTACCACCCTTTAAAAGGTAAAATGTATGAAGAGTTTAGTGCTGTAGAAAAAGCTGAAGACGAATTAGATATTTTAGATCTTCAAATTGACGCTTTAAACGCAGCGAGATCAATGGATGTAGATCAAGCAGAAGCAATATTAAGAGTTGAACTAGGGTCTAAAGTTAACTCAATGAGTTCTAAAGAGCTTAGAAGAGACTTGCTTTTATTTGCTAGACAAAACCCTGTATTGTTTATAAACTTAGCTAATGACGAAAATGTTATGCTTCGTAACTTTGCTATTAGAGCATCTGAAGCAGGTATAATCAATTTATCTCAAGATCAAAGAACATTCACATGGGGATCAAACGGTAGAAAATTAATGAACGTACCATTTGATGAAAACCCTTATTCTGCATTTGCGGCTTTCTTAAAAACTGACGAAGGTGTAGAAATCTATAAGTCTATAGATAAAAAACTATAAAAACAAGTAATATTAATATACTGGAGGCTGCGCAAGTGGTCTCCAATATATTATAATAAAAAATAAAAAATGGCAGTAAGCGTAGACAAAGTATATAAAACAGTCTTGTTCATATTAAATAAAGAACAAAGAGGTTATGTAACACCTGCTGAGTTCAATAGTATTGCAGAGCAGGTTCAGTTTCAGATATTTGAATCTTACTTTCCAGATGGTAATCAACAATTTAGAAAAAACCAAACAAACGCTCAAAATGGCACTGAGTTTTTTGATATGTTTAAAGATATATCATATAAATTACATCCTTTTGAAAAGGAAGTATCTTTTACATACAACGCTGCTGTGGATGGGTTTACACAAACAACACCTGTAGCTGATGTGCTATATAAAATAGGTGAGGTTGTATCAAACTACACTAGCGTAAATCCTAGTTTAGCTTCTATAACACAGCTAGTTAGTAAGTCAGATTTTAATAAAATTTCAAGATCAAAACTTACAGCTCCAGATAATAAAAATCCTTTATTCTTCACTACAAATACAATGGGTAGCTTATTATTAAAAGTAACTCCAACACCAAACACTATAACAGTAAACGCATTAGTAACTCCTACACCTCCTAGTTGGGAATTTACTACTGGAGGTTTAGGTCAATATATTTACTCTAACACCTCTACTGACTTTCAACTAGACGGTAGCGAGCAAACTCTATTAATATTAGAAATATTAAAGTATTTTGGAATAGTAATAAATGATCCAACAATAATTCAAGTGGCTTCACAGGAAGCTCAACAAATGGAAATTAACGAAAAAAGCTAATAAATGAGTTTAATAACTGAAACAAACCAACAATATTATCAAGGTGCTCAAGGCTTTAGAGGAGATAATACTACATTAGCTTTTAAAACTACATTTGATACAGATTTAGTTTTAGGAAGTTTTGATCCTGATAATATTAATTATTCTCTAAATAATTTTAAATTATATACTAGCTCTTCTGGACTACCAGGTGATTACGAAGAGTATATTACAGAGTTTTCTGTTGTAGATAACGCTATAGTATTTCCCACAGCTCCAGTTGCTAATTTATACATAGTTGTTCAGTTAAAAAAACTAGACGGAGGACTTTATGGTAATGATGAAATTGACAAAGCATATGGGCAAGTTGTTGAAGATAATTATGGTAGTTATTCTTATATTACTTTAAATGATGCTATAGATAACTTCATGGTTGGATATGTAGGTGATGGAAAGCTAATACAAACAGCTAAAAAATCAGATATATTGTTTTTTGCTAAAAGAGGTTTACAAGAGTTTAGTTACGACACTCTTAAAAGTGTTAAAACTTCAGAGTTAACTATACCTCAAAGTTTAACTTTACCTCTACCTCAAGATTATGTTAATTACGTTAGAACATCTTGGACAGACAGAAGCGGTGTTAAACATATTATATACCCTACTAACAACTTAACTAACAGTCCTTATTATACCAATATACAAGACTCTAAAGGTGTACCAACTCAAGATAATTTTGGGGAAAACATAGAGGGTACTTCTCTTATACAAGAGAGATGGCATAGTAATAATAGTCAAGAACTTAACGATTACTTAGCAGAAAGCCCAGATACTTTAGGGTTTAATTTTAGAGGCAATGGAGATTTTATATACTCAAATAATAGAAGTCAGTATGGTCTAGATCCTCAATACGCTCAAACAAACGGTTATTTTAATTTAAACGAAAGAGAAGGAAAAATGTCTTTTTCTAGTGGATTAGTTGGTGAACTTATATTGCTAGAGTACATCTCTGATGGTTTAGCATATGATACCGATACTAAGATACCAAAGTTAGCAGAAGACGCGTTATATTCGCACATATTACACGCTATAATATCTACACGCGCTAATCAACCGGAATATGTAGTTCAAAGATTAAAAAAAGAAAGATCTGCTAAATTAAGAAATGCAAAAATAAGATTATCTAATATAAAGACTAGTGAAATCACTCAAGTAATGAGAGGAAAGTCTAAATGGATTAAACACTAAAATTTAATGGCACAAGCAAGAAACACTTTTATAAGAAGTAAACTAAACAAAGATTTAGACGCTAGATTACTTCCTCAAGGAGAGTATAGAGACGCTTTTAACGTACAAGTCAGTAAATCTGAAGGATCAAACGTTGGATCTTTAGAAAATGTTCTTGGAAACTATGAAGTTTTAAATTTAAACGAATTAACAGGTGTATCAAATTTATTTTGTATAGGAGAAATTTGTGATGATTCCAATGGTTTTGTTTATTTATTTTTAACAAATAATTCATTAGCTTCTTACGACGTTAACGCAGATAACTTTATAGTTAGATACAATTCTTTACTAGAAGGACTATCCTCAGCTAAAATACTTGTAAAAGGAGCTTTTTTAAATTTTTCTACTCAATTTAAAATATACGGAGTTAATATTTTAGAAGGTTTACTTTTTTGGACAGATAATCATAACCAGCCTAGAGTTATTAATACAGCTTTAGCCGAAGCGTCAGTTTTTCATTATGTTAATGAAGATCAAATATCTGTTGCTAAATACAATCCTTATAAGTGCATAGAATTATATGATATCGTGTCTAACGAGCCTGAAACTACTATGTATGACGTTACGTCTAAATTCTACCCTAATGGAGGTTTAGGTTCTGTATCTGGAACATACGACGGTGGTGATGAGATTGTATTAACAAATGTCATAGGTAATTTAGTGGATAGTGAACTAAGAACACCGTATGATACCGGCGCAGTTTTTAGCTATATTGATTCTGTTGGAGACATAATAGATACAACTCAAGTTATTGAGAGTTTTACGTATGCAGATTCTACAACAACTCCTTCTGCTACAGAACCAACTTGGACAATTACTTTAGACGGCGCTACAGGTGTAACACTTGTAGAAGGTCAAGAGGTTGTTTTTAACGCTAACCAGTATTATGAGTCAACATTTGCTGGTGATCCTGATTATTTAGAAAGCTTGTTTGCAAGGTTTTCTTATAGGTTTAAGTTTGAAGATAACGAGTATTCTGTGTTTGCTCCGTTCACGCAAATTGCTTTTATACCAAAGCAAGATGGTTATTTTTTATATACACCAAACTATTTAACAGATCAAAACATTGATTATAACGGATTACAAGAGGTTAACGATCAAGACTCAACTTATGCTAGTACAGTGGTTAGTTTTGTTGAAAATAAAACAGATAAAATAAAGCTAAGAATACCATTACCATCATCAGCAGACACTATTAGAAATAATTTTAAAATAAAAGAATTAGATATATTATTCAAGGAATCAGATGGATTAGCTGTTAGAGTTGTAGATACTATTTCTATAGATGACATTGAAACACAAGCAACTACTAATGATGTTTTTGAGTATAATTACTTGTCAAAAAAACCATATAAAACTCTACCGTCTAGTGATTTAACTAGGGTTTATGACAAAACCCCTGTAAGAGCTTTTTCACAAGAAATAATTAGCAATAGAATTGTTTATGGTAATTTTCAAGATAAACATACTCCTCTTCCAAGTATAAACTACAGCGTTACTGTTAGTGAAAAAGAAGATTTTGATGATAAAACAGGTAAAATAACAATTACAACCGAAGGCACTTATACTGCTGGCACTGCTATTCCTGCTACTTTTCAAGGCACAACAAACGCTGGTAGTCCAACCGGTTATCCTGGTCCTCCTTTAGTTTCTATAGTAGCCATAGATGCAACTACCGTAACTTTCGACCAAGATATAACAGCTACAATAGATGGGTTTGTAATACAAGTAAATCCAATTGGTCCTGATCAAAACTATGTTTCTAAAGTAGAATATCCAAACCATACTATTAAGCAGAATCGTAATTATCAAGTAGGTATAGTTTTACAAGACAGGTTTGGAAGAAGCTCAAGTGTTATACTTTCTAATAATACACAGAAACTATTAAACGCAGCAACTGGATTAGCTTTTATAGGAGATACTATTTATTCCCCTTACGTAAGCGAAGCAACTCCACCTCAAGATTGGCCAGGTAATTCTCTAAAGGTCTTGTTCAATGAGCCTTTACTTCCTACAGCGCCGGTTCCTAGTGGTAGTTTACAAGGTTGGCCCGGTGTTTACAATGGAGATCCTACAAGTGTTAACTATAATCCATTAGGTTGGTATTCTTATAAAATAGTTGTAAAACAGACAGAGCAAGAATATTACAATGTTTATACACCTGGGATAATGGCTGCTTACCCGGCTAGACAAGGTTTAGAGTTGTCTAAAACTTCTCACGTGGTTTTAATAGGTGATAATATAAATAAAGTGCCTAGAGATTTAGCGTCTGTCGGTCCTGACCAAAAACAATTCAGGAGTTCTGTTCAGTTATATGGAAGAGTTGAGAATAATGACCTTGGAGTTGATTGGCAAAACATATCTTACCCTACTAACTTAGGTGATACTAACGATCAATATTACACAGGAAGAGATTCTAATACGGTTTCAACAGTTTCAACTTTAAATGATTTATTTGAGTATGACCCAGCGCTACCACCTATTCCAAACTATATACCTCAGTTTTATCAATACGAATCTAATCCATTGGTGGCTAGAATAAATACACCTAAACAAATAGGCCAAGTATCTACAACTAACTACTCTCCAGCAAGCGCAGAAGCTAGAGAAGATCAGACAACAACTCCAGCGTTTCCAGATTTAAAACTTCAAAATGTAGAAGGAACAATATTAGTAAATTCAATTATAAGTTCTCCAAAGCTAGCAGAAGGTTTATTAGTCGCGGACGTAGATAATTTAGAGTCTCCGTCAATAAGAGTCAAAGATTCTACCGGAACCGAGGTTTATGTTTCACTTAATGCAGGTGATACAATAAGTTTTAAACCAGGCTTAGGAGGTCAAGCTGCAGGAGCTAACGATGAAGGTTTGCAAACACCAGGCATACAATACTTAGCTGTTTATGAAACAGAGCCCGTTGAAAGCCTGTTAGATATTTATTGGGAAACTTCAACGTCTGGATTAGTTACCGATTTGAATAGTTTAATATTAAACGAAACAGGTGGAGGTGCAGATTTTTCACCTATAGACTCAACAGACTGGACAGAAGCACTACCTGCAGGTGGAGAAATATTGTCAAGTGATTTCACAGTTCAAGACTCTTTTGGGACTGCTATAAATCCTAGTTTCTTAACATTAGAGCTTTCCAGTGTTTTTAATCAAGCTCAAGAACCAATAGACGTGCAATTAGATCCTCTAGGACCTTACTTTAGCTTAATAGACGAAAACGATGACCCAAGCATTGCCCCAGGTTATTACAATATTATAATAACACAGGTATATTTTGATGACATATTCTTTTTTAGACAATCATCTGAAGATAGTAGGTTTTTTAATTTTAACTTTATAGCAACTGTAAATGATCCTTCTAATCCAGATGGTCCTCAGCAATCAGCTTTTACATTTGAAGCTTATCCAAAAAACGTGTTACCTCTTTTTGACGCAACTCAACAACAGCCAGCTAATAATGACACAGTGTATAAAAACAACCTTAGTGAAGTTTTTGCTACTTACTTTGTGTTAAATGGAGCTTTAAATAACGATTTAAGATGGCAAGACTTAGATTTAGAAGTTGTATCTATTTTTGACTTGCTAGCAGGAGATCCTACGCAAGATCTTTTAGATGATTCAAATCAGCAAAATGACTTCTTTACATTTACAAACTTCCTAGAAGTTCAACAGAATGGAGATAAATCCTTAAGATGCGATCTAGAATCAGGGGTTGGAACAGGTAATGTAATACCTTCTAATTATCAAGTTGAAATGGTAGCTAGTGACGCTGGTAATAACAACGTGGCTAGAAGACTTTACATAAACATGGTGTTTACGCCTGTAGGTAATCTAAACGAAGTTAAAGCTCAACCTTGTCAAGGTTTTGAAAATGATATATATGAACCATATGTTGCTATAGAGGTAAGTGGTTGGGCTGGTGGTGGTGCTAGTGATGGTAATGGCGTTTACATATACAAAGACACAGTGTGGAATAACGATCTTGATTCAAACTTAACAAACAATGGTACTATTTTTAATCTAAACTTTACAACCGCTATCACAAGCTATACTAGCCCTACTATCCCAGGCTGCGGCACCGCTATTGGTTCATATACAAAACCTATTTTTGCGGCAACAAGACAAGCGGCGCAAGATTTACTTGAAAATATATGTTACAAGTGCCCTTCTCAGGGAGGCGGTAACCAGTTTGGAAATGCCAATATGGCCAACCAAAGTGATTCTGGCATTGACTTTGGAACCATAAAATTTCAAATAACTTAACGTAAAAAAATAAAGTAATAAGTAATAATTAATTATGGCTGGAGCGGTAGTAGAAGTAAAATATTTTAACTCTTTTGTTCTTAAGAAGACAAACAAAAATTCATTACCTGTTTGGAATGGATCTTATGGCATACCTGCTAGTAAAGGAGGATATCCAGTTGTTAGTGTTACTAACGAGGATAATTCTTGGGCTATTGAGGAATCTAGAATAAGAGGTGGTTACAATAACACTTCTACAGACTACGGAGCAAAAGCTTATTTAGTAGAAGAAGAACCTAATTCAACAATTAGAAACAATGCGTTAATATATTCTGGTATATTTAACTCTACAACAGGTATAAATAAAACAAATGTTTTCTCTACTGCTGACGATATAACTAAAGCAGCAGATCCAGCTAATGGTTCTATACAAAAACTTTACGCAGAAGACACTAATTTAATAATATTCCAAGAAAGAAAAGTAAGTAGGGCCTTAATAGATAAAGACGCTATTTACTCAGCTGAAGGAAATTCTAGCATTACATCTAGTAATTTAACAATAGGAGTTATACAACCTTACGCAGGGAAATTTGGCATAAGCAAAAACCCAGAAAGCTTTGCGGTTTATGGTTATTCTAAATATTTTTCAGATAAAAACAATAATTCTATATTAAGACTATCTAATAATGGAATAACTGAAATATCGAGAGTTGGCATGAAAGATTTCTTTAGAGACAATCTGAATAACATAGACACAAATTCTGGAAAAGGACTTGTTATAGGTGGTTGGGATATACATAATGATCAGTACGTTGTTTCACTGCAACAACCTGGAATTGGACCTGGGCAAACTAAAGCTACTTATAATACAGTTTGCTGGGACGAGAGCATTAATGGGTGGACAAGTAGGTTTTCTTACGCTCCTCAAGTAGCTTTTAGTTTAGGAGCTAATTTATATACTGTGCAATATAGCTCTTTAATACCAGGCCCAGGAATTCCTTTTAAATTAGCTTTATGGAAACATTATGATAATAGAGTTAATAGAGGTTCTTTTTATGATGTGACTAGCGTTTCTAATGTTACTTTTGTTTTAAACACTCAAAATACTACTTCAAAAAACTTTAAAAATATATCTTATGAAGGTAGCAATGGGTGGGAAGTAACTAGGTACACGTCAGACGATACTGGTAAAGACTTTAATTTTACTACAAATCTTTGGCAATCAACACCAGACTCAACGAATGGTATATACAGCTACACTAGCGGTGAGTACGTAATAAATCCATTGACAGGGTTAGCTGTTAATAGAGCAGACTATTTTACTACGCTTGGAACAAATGACCCCGACTTAAACAGGTATTATGCTGGTTTTACTAGAAAAGAAAATAGATATGTAGCTAACTTAGTTTCTAACACACCTGCTCAAGCTGGTGAAATAATATTTGGTAATTCTATTAGTGGAGTAAAAGGTTTTTTTGTAATAGGAGTTGCTCAAACAGATAACATAACAGACGTTGGAGGCGAAAAGCAATTATTTTCCGTTATGTCTGACTACAGCATTAACAACGGTTATTAAAGATATAAAAATGAATAATAAAAATAAAAGCGTAAAGACATGGCGATAGGAGCAGTTATAGGCCTTGGAGCCTCTATATTAGGTGGAGTTATTGGAGCTTCATCTGCAAGAAGAGCAGCTAGAGCGGCAGCTAGAGAAAAAGCTCGTTTAACAATGAAACTAGGGAATTTAGAGAAAAATAGACAAAAGGTTGTAAACCCTTATGAAGACTACACTAGCTTAAGCGGTATGATAAGTAATCCTTTTGCTAACTTAGGGGTTGCAACTGGAGCTGCTGAAATAAAAATTGAACAAGCTGACATATCATTAGCTAACACTCTAGACACTATAAGAACTACGGGTGGTGGAGCTGGTGGAGCTACGGCTTTAGCTCAAGCCGCTTTACAGTCTAAAAAAGGTGTCGCTGCTAGCATAGAGCAGCAAGAAAAAGCAAATGAAGACAAAGCAGCAGCTGGAGAACAAAGAGCTCAGCAGCAGAGAATTGCCGACGAGCAAAGAATGCAGCAAGCTGGAGCTATGGGTAAACAATTTGTTTTTGGTGAAACAGAAAAAAGACAAGTTAAAGAAATAGACAGAACTTACGCAGAACTAACAGGTGCGACTCAAGCACAAGCTCAAGCTAAAGCAGATCAAACTGGAGCGGTAACAGGCGCACTTGGGTCAGTTGCTTCTATAGCCGGTGGAATGTTAGGAGGAAAATAAAAAACAAAAAATGGAAAAAAACTTAAATCAAAACCTTTTTTTACAGCAGTTTAACGAAAGTGATGCCATTGCTTATGACGAAAGATTTGTTTCTAATACTAGCGATTATAACTTTCGATTACTAGACAACGCGTATAGAAACACAGGGAGAGTTTACGCTAAACTAAAGCTAGCTGTAGATTCAAATAAGTGTCAAGACGAAACCTGCGCCTATGAGTTGTCAGAGATTAAACATCTGCAAGAAGCTCCGCAATTATCTTTAGACTTTTTATCCTCACTTTTAGCAGAGTTAAGCGTAACAGATGATCCAAATTTTGATCCAAACAATGATTTTAAATATACAGCGGCAAATAGTATACTAAGCGCTAAACCTGGTTTTTCTAAGTCAGATGGTTATAATGTCTATTTAGATTTACTGCAAGGTGGTGCTCAGCAAATAGTTTTTATAGGTCCTGCTTTCGAAGAGCCGTTAGTTATAAATAATACAGCTCTAAACGCTTTAAACGAATCTAACACTTCACTTGTGGCACCTACTCCAGATATAAATAAAGATATGCTTAGATTATTAACTGAGGTTGGTGTATTTTCACCTGATATGGTTGGTGAAAACGGACAGCTTACAGCTGGAGCTAAAATAACTGAAGAATATGTGATTATGAATCCTGATGGAACTCCTGATTACGAGATCATAGACATCGGAAATGGAAAAGGTAGAAACATACTTAAATACGATTTAAATAAAATAGAAAAGAAAGTAACTCCGTTTATAAACGCTGAGGTTGCTGGTTTAATGAGCTCTGAGCAAGACGCAGTTGCAGCTTGGAACGTTTATATATCTAAAGGCACAAGTGTTGAAGAGGACGATCAGATGGCTCAGAACGCTAACGCTGGTAATAGTTCTTGGAGCTACACAGAAGACTTGCCACTAATGCAAGATAAAAAAGTTTTATTTGAAAAGAAATATAAAGAATACTTTATGAATAATTATCTTAAACAATTTACTACGAACCAATTTCCTACGGTTCAGGCAGACGCTGCGGTGTTTGATTTAGCTGAAGCTAAGAGAGCTAAAGCTCAAAAGTTTATTGACGATAATAACCTATAAATTTAATTAAATGACATTACTAGAATATATAACTTCTTTACAAGACCAAAACTTATCTCAAGAAGAGATATTTGCCAAGGCTCAAGAGTTTCAAGGTAGAACAAAACCTACTGAGGTAGAGGTTGATAAAACGCCAGTTGAAGAAGTAAAGACAGAAGTTGTTGCAAAAAAGGGTGCAACTGCAACAACTACCCCGGGAGCATCCGAGAGTTCAAATTCTGGAAATGGGACATCGTATTCAATGTTCAACGAAGACGCGATAGCTAGTCAAAATCTTGATATAATAAGTCAAAGGGCTTCTAACCTTAAAGCTCAAAAAGACTTTGACGCAGATGTAGGTGGTGTAAAAACTAAAGCTATATTAAGTAAACTACCTTTAGGTTCTAAACAAAGAACTGATTATTATATAAGTAAAGGTTTAAAAGCAGATGATACTATAAATAAAAGTTACTATGATAGAGCCTCCGGTTACGTAGCTCCTAACAGCTTTTTAATAGATGAAGGTAAAGCTGAAGAACAATTTAGTCTTTCAGCTCCCAAGGTAGAAGTATCTTCAGATTCTCAAGAGTTAAAAGGTTCAGATCAAATAATTGATTTTAACGGTCCGGGTGATCCTTTAGGTTTAGATGAACCTAAGAAGCAGGTTCCAGATAATTTTTTTGAAGATTTAACTAAAGAGTTTAAGTCTGAAAAAGAACAAGGAATTGGCACTACAGAAAGCTTTGTAGATGGCTTTATATTAGAAAACGATTTAGATTTAGAATATGAAAACTTATATTTTAATAAAGATAAATCAACCAAGTTTGTAGATAATTTTTACGGTGGTGCTGATGCTTTGAAAGAGTTTGGGGTTAACGCTGTTGATTTTGAGGGTTTTTTAAATAGAAATGGTTATGCAGAAGACTATTTAAAAAATTTAAACGAAGGAGAGTATGAAGACACTTCCATATACGGAAAAGACAATAAACTAGCTGAAGAAAGACATTTAAGAAAGTATTTAAACCTATATGTAAACCGTCAAGATTATAAAGCAAATCAGCTAAATAAGTTAGAGAAAATAAAAAAAGATCCTAAGTTTAAAACATCTACTTTTGGCAGCGCTAGAAACAATGTTTTAAAAGCTCTTGGTGAGGTTGAAGAATCAAATATATATCTTACTACTGTAGATCAGCAAAAACAAAAAGATTACTTAAAATCTAAATTTACATTATCTACAGCAAAGGACAAAGAATACGCAAAAGCTAGAATAGATTACGCAAAAGAATTAGATCAAAGAGGTGATTGGTATGCGGCAGCTGCTAATACGGGATCTTTTTTAGCTGAAGGTGGTGAAGGTTTTTTAACAGGAATGAGAGATCTTGTAAATTTTGGCTTGGATATAACTGGATTTGACTTAGCTGTAGATAAAGATAGAAACTATCAAGCTGAAGAGCAGTTAGCTAAAGATTCTTCTTATTTCACTAGTATAACGGATGCTAAAACAATAACTAAAGATGGTATTGAATACGCTAAAGACTCTAAGGGTAATATATACAATGTATCGGCTGGATATAATGTTAGTGGCGTAATAACAGGTTTGCAGTTAGAAGGCTTAGATAAAGAGATAGAATCTAAAGGCGTAAAAAAGAACCACACTTCTTTAAGAGGTTATTTGACAGTAGGAGGAAATGTTACTGGTAATGTTATAAGCCAGGTAGTTGGTCAGAAAGGGTTTGGAGCTATAACAAAAGCTGCTAGACTAAGAACGTTAGCCTCAGTTAACGGTTTTAAAAGCGTAAAAGATTATAAAAACATGGTTAATCTTTCTAGAGCTATAGGAGGAAAAGCAAAACCATCTTTTAGAATTCCAGTTAAAAAATCAACAGTAGATGCAATGCTTTTTCAAGGGTCTTATGGAGGCGCTATAGGTTATAATAACACTTTAGCTCAAGCAAAAGCCGCTGGGTTTAATGACGCTGAAGCTGAGGCTTTAGCTTATGATGCTGGTCAATACATGGCTGTTTGGTATGCTGCTACTGGACCTATAAGTGATAGAACAACTTGGTTAGACAAGGTTGGAGGAAACTTAGCTGTTCAAAAGGTTGTTTCTAATGCTCTATCTGATGCTAGAAAAGGAAGTATAAAAAACTTTTCAAAGTCTTTAAAAAATCAACTAACAAATTTAAGTTACAAGTTAAAATCTAAAGGATATGATTTTGCTAAAGAAGGTGGTAAAGAAACTTTACAAGAAAATCTACAGCAAGCTGGTGAATTTCTTTGGATAAATCCTAAGTTAAACACTAAAGCTAAAGTTGACTTCCTACAAGACACATACAGTGATGACGAAATTATTTCTACTTCTGTTTTATCTTTTGCTACAGGAGGTTTGCTATCTCAGATTAAAGTACCTAGTTTTAAGCCTAATGCAAATGCTCAAATAGCAAACTATACTTATATAGCTAAAAACTCAGCAAAAGCAGAATTAGAACTCGAAAAGTTGGTTAATAGTGGGTTTGCAACCCAAGAAGAAGCTGACCAGATAATGTTTAACTCTAAAGCTATATTAAACCAGTCACCTAAAATACCTAAATGGTTGAGTGGTGATTACGTGTTAAACGTTGCTCAGTTAATGCAGCAAAAACAAGATTTAGAAAATCAAAAAAAATCTACTGACCCATCTTTTCATGGGCCTTTAAACGATGATATAGAAAACTTAGATTTAGAAATAGATGCTTTTGTAAGACAATCAGCTGATGAAAAAAGAACTCAACTACAAAAAGGAGTTAATGCTTTTGTTGATGCTGTAGCAAAAGCTAGTGATAATGAGGTTGATATACAAAACTTTGAAACTACAGCAGAAGCTAATGCTTATAGACAAGAGTTAGAAGATAAAGGAGGTACTGTTTACCAATCTGAAAACTATGGTGATTTTGTTTTAGACGATAAAACAGGAGATATAACAGTTATAATAGATGACCAAGTTAACACAGAGGATAATGTTGTTAGCACTGAAGTTCACGAAGGTGGTCATATTCTTGTTTCAGCTACTGTAAAAAAAGACCCTAAGGCAGCTGCTAAACTCGGTAACAGCGTTTTAGAGGAATTAGCTAATAATCCTGATATAACCATAAAAAATGATAGAGTAGGTCAAAAAATAGCTCAATACGTGGCTGATGGAGTTAGTACAGCTGACGTTATGGAAGAAGTGTTAATGTTTACTAGTCAAGCTTTAATTGATGGGGATATAGTTTTTAACGAAACAGCTTCTACAAAAATAGGTGATCTTATTAGAAGAACTCTTCAAAACGTTTTTGGAATTAAAGTTAAATTTAAAGACGGTAAGTCTGTTGTTAATTTTCTAAGAGATTACAATAAAACAATTGAATCAGGTAAGGCTTCAAAAGGATTAGTTAGAACAGCTGTCGAAGGAGCTAAGGTTACTATAAAAGACTCTGATGTTGATGCTGCTAAAAAACTAGGTAGAACAGAAGTTGTTGTAAACGATGAAACAGGTGTTGCAGAAGACGTTGAAGTAAAACCTGTAGTTGAAGAAGAATCATCTAGAGCTAGTAAAAGAGTAGAAACACAAGAGCAAGCTGATAGAAATAAAGAATTAGTACAAAAAGCTAAAGACGGAGATATAACAGCTTCAAGAGATTTAGTTCAAGAAAATTCAGGTCTTATATTAAGATTATTAGGATTTAATAAAGATATTGGAGACATAGAAGCAGACTCATTGCTTCAAGCAGTTACTGACATGGCTACCCCTGGAATGGCTGATTTAGTTTTTCCTGGAAGAAAACAATCACTAGTAGAAGAGTACAAGGAAGGTAGTGGAGAGGTTAGTACTTTTTTAGGTAGACTAAAGCAAAGAAAGCAAGAAATATACACAGCCGCTGGGCTTGATCCTAATAAATTTGATTTAGTTGCTATTGATTCTTCTACTAAACAAATAGTAGACGAAGGATCAGATACTAAAAAATCTAAGCCAGAAAAAGAGGTATCTACTATTCAGATAGATCCAAGAGAGTTTGGACCTGTTACCGAAGGCAATAAACTTAAAGACGTAGAGGGTATAGTTAAAGTAACTGACAAAGAAAGATTAACATTTAAAAAACTAGCTTCTAAATACTTTGATAAAGTTTCACAAGCGTTGTTTGGTATGCCTGGCAAAAAAGTAAAAGGTAATGCTAGTTTAAAGTATGCTGATGTTAAGGGTCAACCTAGTTCTTCTGAAGCTAGTAAGCTTCAAAATATTTTTAAAAATGTTGAAGACGTTGGAAGCTTTATAAAATCTATGCCACCTTATAATGTCGCTACAAGTCAAACAGTAATAGATAGACAGGGTAAAAAAGTAGATGTTTCTAAAGATGTTAGAGGTAGATCTATAGCTATAAATCCTACAATATTAAAAAAGTTTTATCAACCAGTTACTAGAGTTATAGAGGGTATATCAGACGGAAGTGGTAGAAGTTTAGGTAGTACAAGTCAAACTCAAGTGTATGAATTAAAACCAGAATATAGACGCAGAATAACAAAAGAAACTATAGAAGGTTTACAAAAAAGTCTTGGCATTACTAAAGGAGAATTAAGCGTACCCATAAAAGGACCAGCTAGAACAGAGTTTGGTTCTCTACTTACTGGACTTTCTAAGATGTATGTAGATAATCTTATAAACACTGTAGGTAGGTCTAAGCTTACTACGGATCAAGCTAAAGCAGATACTGGGGCTGGTAAGAGTAAAGCTATGGCTAGTAAGCGAACACAGAAGCTGAACTGGAAAGAAACAGACGAAGCTATAGTGGCTTCTTTTAAAATAGGTGATAGAACTTATAAAACAACTCTAGAAGAAACCGCTTTCATGGAATTTGACGAAGGTCAAACCTACCAGGACATAGAGGATATAGCTAAAGATTTAGATATACTTGAAGACGCAGAAGGAGACCCGATAGAAAGTTCTGAGAATTTTTACCATCTAGAATTTGGAGATACTGAGCTTGGAAAAGGTATAACAGGTAAAGGTAACGCTTTTGAAGTGTTCACAACCACCATGAATGGTGTTGTAGATTACTTGAAAGCTAATCCAAGAATAGAGGGAGTTGTTTTTACAGCTAAAGAACCTAGTAGAATTAGATTATATAAAACCCTAAGCCAAGTGTTAGCTGGTAAACTTAATGGTAGCTCTGGTTTTAAAAACGACACGTTTATTGTGTCAACTAAACCTGAAAAGATTAGCAAGCCAAGGTCTATGGCTAGTAAGAGATTTGACCTCACTAAAGCTAAAGACATAAGTTCTACTCCATTTGTCGTTGAGCTTGTAAAGAAAATAACTACTAGAACAACCTCTAGAGGTAAAGAAGTTAAAATAAAAGTAACAGACTTAGACTCTAAAGAAATGCAAGAGTTTACATCTATTGTTAATGATTTTTTATCTAAATATCCACAGCGTGGTCCTTATCTTAGACAAGGCTATACTGGAACAAAGCAAACGCATACTTATGGTGAAGTTTCTATTTTTGACGAATACGTACCAGGCTTTAAAGGTGTTAAAAAACCTATAACTAGACTAGGGTATTCTAAGTCTAGATTTCAATCAGCAAAAACAATAAACAACGCTATACCTACGTTAAAAGCAGATAATAAAGCTAGAATAGGTTTACTTAAGGATATAGCTTTAGATATTGAGGCTTTTTTAAGTATAAAAGGTAATGAAAACAAAGGTTACGTTTTTGATCAATTTTTTAAAGATGGATCAAGAGATCAAAACCATCCATTGAGATATTTAATACCTTTAAAGTTTGCTACAGTAGATCCTATTTCTCTCAAAATAATAACAAATGAAGAGGTAACTGAAGAGCATACTAGCCCGGTTGTAGGTATTGGTAGGTTGATAATGGACGCGGCAAAAAACGGAAATGTAGAGCAGGTTTTTACAGAGGTAATTGAACCTTCTGCGGCTCAAGGAGGATTACTGAGAAGTATAGACGAAAACATGTCTTCAAGCTTAAAGCAAGATCAAGCTAATGAGTTTTACGAAAAAGTACTTCAATTATACAAAGAAGGTAAATTAGATTCTGTAAAAGACGCGCTATGGTATATTAGATATTCAATAGAAAACGACGTTAATCCTTTTTCTATAATGCTTTTAGAAAATGGAATTACAGTTGGAGAGTACTTTTTAGGTAAAACTGATATTTCAAAAGTAGGCTTAGTTGAAACTCAATCTATAGCTAATAATCTTATAAATGACATTTTAACAGGTAAGATTACTCAAAAACAAGCTAAGCAGGAATTTAAAATACAACAAGAAAACTTGTTACCAGGTAAAGTAATGGCTTCAAAACGTGACAGCGATTTAATTCCTGACGCTATAAAATACGACAGACCTATAACTGTACAAACAGCTATAAACGCTTTAGAAAAAACTGACAAGTCTTTAGAATTAGCTAGAAAACTAGATCAACCTGTTAAAAAAATTAGAGTATTTGATTTTGACGATACATTAGCTAGAACTAAAAGCAATGTACTATATACAATGCCTAATGTTGAAGGAGGTTTTAGTGAAGGTTCTACTAAATTAAAGGCTATATTTATGGTTGGTGGTCCTGGCGCTGGGAAAACAAACGTAGGTAAAGGACTACAACTTGGTAGAAGAGGTTACAAAGTAGTTAATCAAGATATAGCTCTTGAAGCTATGAAAGCAGAATCTGGATTGCCCGCTAAAGAGTCGGATTATACAGCAGAGCAAAGATCAACAAGATCTAAGTTAGGTGCGGCGGCTAGAAAAGCAGCTGTTGCTAAGTTTGATAAGTATGCCGCTAACGGAGACGGTATGGTTATTGATGGCACTGGTGCTTCATATAACGCTACTACAAAAAAAATAAAAGCATTACAAGAAAAAGGCTATGAAGTACATATGGTTGTAGCTAATACACCTTTAGAAACAGCTTTAGAAAGAAACAGGGCTAGAACTGAAAGATCTTTACCAGACTTCGTAGTACAAAAAACATACGATCAAGTTCAAGAAAGTTTAGCTAAATATAAAGAAGATTTTGGAGGTCGTTTATACGAAATAAATACTGAAGCTATACAATACGGAAAGCCACTTCCTGGTGATTTTCTACAAGGAGTTTACGAAGGAATAAACGCTAACAAGGTAGGTAAGATTGACGCTGCTACATTTGCTAAAGAAGCAGGTAGAATGGAAGCTGAAGGAGCTCAATGGGATTTCTCTGAGTTTAGTAAAGTAATGGAAGGAAGTAAAGGACCACTATTAGATGTAGCTAAGATCATAGCAGACAAACGTGGAACTAAAGACGTATTTGTTTTAACGGCAAGACCTGCAGATGCAGCTGGACCAATTAAAGAATTCTTAGCTAGTATGGGATTAGATATTCCACTTGCTAATATTACTGGATTAGGCGATGGTACTCCACAGGCTAAAGCTGGTTGGATTATGGGTAAAGCAGCTGAAGGTTATAATGACTTTTATTTTGCAGACGATCATACAGGAAACGTTAAAGCAGTTAAAGATGTACTTAGTCAAATAGATGTTAAGTCTAAAGTTCAATTAGCAAAAGCTAGTAAAAGACAAACCTTTGATACTGTTGTAAATGATATGATCGAGGATTCGTCTGGTATTGAAACTTATAAAAAGTATTCTGCAGCTAGAGCTAAAACAGTTGGTGCTAGCAAAGGTAAATACGCTTTTCTTATTCCACCATCTGCTGAAGACTTTACAGGTTTACTATATAAGATGATAGGTAAAGGTAAGAAAGGAGATGCTCAAATGGCTTTCTTGAAAACAAACTTACTTGATACTTACAATAGAGCTGAGTCTGCGGTTACGCAAGCTAAGATATCTGCTGCAAATGATTTTGTAGCTTTAAAAACAAAACTAAAAACACTACCTAAGACTTTAAGTAAAGAAACTGGTATTGGTAAATTCACTTACTCTCACGCAGTGCGTGTTGCTGCTTGGACTAAGCAAGGTATGGATATACCTGGTTTATCTAAAAGAGATATTAAAGAATTAAATGATTTTGTAAACAAAGACGCTAAACTTAGAGTGTTTACCGACGAGCTTATTAAAATACAAAAAGGTAAAGAATATCCAAAACCTGACAAAGAGTGGTTAGGCGGTAATATCACTACAGATATTATTGGTGGTATTAACAAAGTTAATAGAGCTGAATATCAGCAAGAGTGGAGAGAAAACATCGATATTATATTCTCAGAAGATAACTTAAACAAAATGGAAGCTGCATATGGAACTAGATGGCGTGAAGCTATGGTAGATTCTATACGTAGAATGAAGTCTGGTACTAATAGACCAATAGGTGGTAACAGAGTGACAGAAGGATTACTTAACTGGTTAAACAACTCTGTTGGTGCTGTGATGTTCTTAAATACAAGATCTGCACTATTACAAACTATATCTGCGGTAAACTTCATAAACTTAGGTGATAATAATATAATAAAGGCGGGAAGAGCGTTTGCGAACCAAAAACAGTTTTGGAGTGATTTTATGACGCTTATGAACTCTGATTACTTAGTAGAACGTAGAAACGGTCTTAAGATCAATGTAAGTGAATCTGAAATTGCTGATGCTGTAAGAGAATCTAAGAACAAACCTAGAGCAGCTATTGCTTTCTTGCTTAGCAAAGGTTTTGTTATGACTAGATTTGCTGATAGTTTTGCTATTGCATCTGGTGGTTCTACTTTTTATAGAAATAGATTAGAAGCTTTAAAGAAACAAGGTTTAAGCGATGCTGATGCTGAGACACAAGCTTTTGAAGATTTTAAAGCTATTGCAGAAGAAAACCAACAGTCTAGTTCACCTAGTAAAATTAGCCAACAACAAGCTTCTGCTGCTGGTCGTGTGATACTTGCTTGGGCAAATACACCGATGCAGTATGCTCGTATACAAAAACGTGCAGCGCAGGATCTTATAAATGGTCGTGGTGACTGGAGAAGCAATGTATCTAAGATAGTTTACTATGGAGCTATTCAGAATTTAATATTTAACTCGCTGCAAAGCGCTGCGTTTGCTTTAGGATTTGGAGATGACGAAGAAGAAACTGATGAGGCTAAGTCTAAAAAGAAACAAGAAAAAGCTTACGAAATTTTAAATGGAATGATCGATTCTCAGTTAAGGGGTTTAGGTGTATTTGGAACTGCAAGTGTAGCTATGAAGAATACTTTAATGACTCTTTACAAGGAGCATAATAAAAAAGGTTCTAAATACGAAAACGCTGTAGAAGACTTATTAAGCTTCTCACCACCGCTTGGATCTAAGATAGGTAAAATAACCGGAGGTCTTAGAAGTGCTAGTTGGAATAAAAAGGATATGAAAGAAAAAGGTTTTAGCCTAGATAATCCAGCTTATATGGCAGGTGCTCAAGTTGTGACTGGTCTTACAAATGTTCCTTTTGATAGAGTAATGAAGAAGATTAACAATATAAGAGGTATTGTTAACGAAAGATCTGCTCTATGGCAGAAAGTAGCTTTAGGTCTTGGGTGGGGAACTTGGGAGTTAGGTCTTGGGTATTACGGAGGTTTTGATAAAGAAAAACCATTAACACCTAAGCAGCAATTAAAGCTAGAGGTTGATACAATGAAGAAAGATACTAGTAAAGCAGATCAAGTTAAAACATTACTAGATTTTGGATTAACTAAAAAGCAAATCAGAGAGCTTAAAAACGAAAACAATAGGGTTAAAAAAATACTAGAACTACAAAAAAAAGATAAAGATGCCGGATCTAAAAAATAAAAAAACAGAAAAAATAACAAGTCCTTTAGATATGTTAAAATCTACTTCTCCTTTTAGCAAAAGCCGCTGTTGGAAAGGTTATCAACCTGTTCCAGGAAAAAAAGCTTATAGTAAAGGTAGTTGTGAAAAAATTTAAAATGAGTATATCAGATATCAAAATATACGCAATGAATGCTGGAGCATTAGGCGTAACAACATTTACACAAATAGAAGACGGTTTGAAAATATTTCTATTACTAGTAACTATAGGTTATACTATATCTAAATGGGTGGAATTAAAAAAAGATAAATAATGGCGTATAAACAATCACCACTTTTCATAAAAGAAGAAGCTTACGAAAAGCAAAATAGAGAAATGCGATCAGAGTATAAATCTGAAACAGGTAAGTCACTAGGTAAAAGATTAACTTCTGGAACTAATAAACGCCGAGTTTCGTTTGCATGTAGATTCGCAGGTATGGCTGGAGCAATGAAAGATGCTAAAGGTGAACCAACTAAAAAAGCTATGGCTTTAAAAAAATGGGGTTTTGGTAGCGTAGAAGCTGCTAGAAACTTTTGTCAAAAAAATAAATCAAAAAAATAAAAAATAAACTAAATAAAAATTATGAGTTCACCATTTCAAAAATCATTCTGCGGTAAATCGCCATTAAGTCAAATTTCGCCAACTGGTACACCTGGAAACGTAGGTTATTACGATCCTGAGTATGAAGCTCACCCTTCTGAAAAACTTCCTACGCGTAGAGAAAATCAAGCTGAACTAGACGCTGCTAAATTTGGATTGAGTCAAGCTAAACAAATTAGAAAAACTAGGTTAACGCCTACGACAGCTAAACAAGCTTATGATCTTTCAAAACCTTATTTTGACGCAGATTCTAAAATGAGGAAGCAAAAAAGAAAAGACTATAGCGATGTTTTAGAAGCAGGTAAAATTATAGCTAAGTCTAGTGGATTAAACCAAAACAAAGAGAAAAAGAAAACTGTTAAAAAAGAACTTCCTCAATCCGTTAAAGATAGTTTACAACAAAAAGCTTTGGAACGTGGAAAACCTTTTTACAGCAAAAAGCACAAGGTGTATGTAGAAGGTGAAGATGGCGTCTTATCTAGAACACCGGTGAATACTAGTAATTACGAAAAACTATAGTAGTTGAGAGAAATTGACAAGATCATAGTTCATTGTACAGCTACGCCTGAAGGTAGACATACTACCGTAGAAGACGTTAGACGATGGCATTTAGATCGAGGTTGGTCTGATATCGGATATCATTTTTTAATCTATCTAGATGGCTCTCTGCACGAAGGAAGACCTATTGAAAAGACAGGAGCTCATTGCAAGGGTCATAATAAAGGATCTATTGGAATAGCTTACGTTGGTGGGATTGATAAGGTTAATTTTAAACCTAAAGATACTAGAACTGAAGAGCAGAAAGAAGCTTTAGTATACATACTAGAGTATTTGAAGATACAACACGCAGATGCTACGATACACGGTCATAATGATTTTGCTAGTAAAGCCTGCCCTAGTTTTAATGCAACAGAAGAATACGATAATATAACTAACATGTGGAAATAATGATAAAAAAAGTAATAAAGTTTTTAAAGGGTGAATGGAACTCTTTAATGTATAAATTAATGTTTAAAAAAGAAAGAAAATGAGCTCACCATTTCAACAACAATTCAGTGCCAAGTCACCGTTGGGTCAAAAATATAAAAAAGGAGACTTAATAAGCGAAGACGACGCTGAGGTTTACACAAATCTAAATGTTCACGAGTTAAGTGAAATTAAAAAAGACGAAAAAAGTCAATATATTACCACAACAGACAACGATACTATAAGACCTAACTCTAATAAAAGAAAGTTTCCAAGAACTAAAAATAAAAATGAAATTAGTGATAAGGAGTGGAATAAAATTATAGAAGAGTCTAGGAAAAAAATGCCAAAACCATACTAAGAAAAGGAACAAAATAAAATAGGCGTACCATACCTAAAAGTTCCTGTAACCAGAAAGGGGTCCACATTACGTGAACCCCTTTTTTGATTTTACCCATCACAAGCTAAACAATCTTCGTTCATTGCTTGTTGTGCTATATCTCCTCGTAGCACTGACTCTGTTCTAGTATAGTACAAAGTCTTAACTCCGTTTTTCCAAGCATCAAAGTGTACTTTGTTAAGCCACTTAGGTGTTGCTTCACTAGGAAAAGCTAAATTCAAACTAACTGATTG
>Ga0206130_10002764_pt1 | contig 23960 bp, 9 predicted proteins | sample Helgoland_Spring_9_FD_148637 | JGI IMG/M metagenome (GOLD analysis project Ga0206130, IMG submission 148637) | Pelagic subsurface seawater microbial communities from Kabeltonne, Helgoland, North Sea - Helgoland_Spring_Bloom_20160512_1 | ecosystem: Environmental > Aquatic > Marine > Epipelagic ... | reverse complement strand
CGGACGAAGCCGCCTCATCTGTTCTTCGGTTAGCCAGTAAAGATTGCTCATCGTTCCCCCAAATCATTGGGGTTCGTGAATCATGACGACAAACCAGCATCAAGGCAATTAATGGGTCCTGAGCCTAGCTGACGAGCAGTACAGCTTCATCAAGACCAGCGCATATCAGCGGGAACTACTTCCCAATCCAGAGGGCTCGATCACAGTTGGCATTGATGGCGGGTACGTCCGTTCACGTGAAAAGGGTCAATCTCACTTTGAGGTCACCTTCGGCAAATCCATCCCGACAGATCGACCAGATCGTTATCTTGGCCTTGTGCAAAGCCATGATGAAAAACCCAAACGGCGATTGCACGATGTCCTGAAAGATCAGGGATGGCAGGAAAATCAGCACGTCACATTCATGACAGATGGCGGCGATACGGTCATCAACATCGCCCGTGATATGGCCCCTGCCTCTGAGCATATTCTGGATTGGTTCCATATCACGATGCGCATCACCGTAATGCAGCAATATGTGAAAGGGCTCTGCCACCCAAACCCGAATGAAGGCTCCGATCTGGCCCACCTGCTCCGGCAAATCAAAGGCTATCTGTGGAACGGAAACCTGCATGACGGTCAGGTTACCATTAACGACCTGGTCATGGAGCTCGACGAGATCGAAACAGACTACGCCAGCATTAAGGCCCTGCGCAAAGTGGCAGCCGAATTCCAGACCTACATTGATAACAATGCCTGGATGATCCCAAACTACGCAGAGCGCCGCCGTTACGGCGAGCGCGTCTCCACCGGCTTTGTCGAAAGCACCGTCAATACCGTCGTGGGCAAGCGCTTTTGTAAACGTCAGCAGATGCGATGGTCAAAAACAGGGGCTCATCTCATGCTGCAAACCCGCACACGCACGCTGGACGGCACCCTGCGTGCGAAGTTCCAGCAATGGTATCCAGGCATGAAATCAGATGAAGAAACCAGAATGGTAGCATAAATGCCCCACGCTTTGGGGTACTCTCCTTTAATGGAACAGTCCCATCTCGAGGATCCGTTTGGCTGAAAGCAGCCGGGCGGCTGATGGCCCGGTTTTCAAAGACAGACCGAAAAACGAGATCGGCAGCCAGAGGGACTCCGGCTGCCGACGGTGCTTTGGATCAGGCTTACGATCAGGCGATCGCGTCGTAGTCGAAGCGGCCGCTGACGGTCAGCTGGAAGTCTTCGTCGTCCAGGCTGCCGCTGATCGTGGAAACGTCATTGGCAGCGTCGTGCTGGACCGCGAAGCCGGCCTCGATGGCTTGATCCCGCGAGGAGATCGTGACCGCATCGGCGTTTGTGCCGAACTGCAGGACATCGCCGGCATTAAGGCCATTGACGTGGTCGCCCTGAGCACTGGCTGCGGTTTCGAAGACGAAGGTGTCGTTGCCGTCACCGCCATCGAGCACGCTGGCTGCGTCGCTGGCGAAGATGGTGTCGTCACCGGAGCCACCGACGAAGTTCTCGATGCTCCAGATCGTATCGCGACCGCCTTCTGCCGTGGTGACTGACCCGCGATCCGTCCCGGCGTTGCCGAGGCGCACCGTGAGGTTGGATGTGACCGACGCCATGTCGATCGTGTCCGACCCTTCGCCACCATAGTAGATGTCGTTGCAGTCGCCATCCGTGCCGATGAACGTGTCGTCACCCGCGTTCCCCATGAGGATATCCGAGCCAGACCCGCCGATGATCATGTCATCGCCATCGCCGCCAAAGATATTGTCGCTTCCGGCACCGCCTATGAGCATGTCGGCACCATCGCCACCGAGCATGTCGTCGCGGCCATCGCCACCGAAGAGCATGTCGTCACCGGCATTGCCCACGAGCATGTCGTTGCCCTCGTGTCCGCTGAGGATATCGTCGCCCGCCGCGCCGACCAGGGCGTCGCCCAAGTCAGTGCCGCTTTTGACGAGTCCCTCGACCGAGCCGTTGGGGCTCTGTTCGGTTGAGGGGTCGGATGCCGGCGTCTCGGTGTCGGCGTCGGAGCTGTCCCCACCGTCGATGGTATCATCGTCGTTTGACACAGGCGGTTCGGTGGTTTCAGGCTCTTGGTCGGCAGAGGCCCCACCCTGAGCAGTCTGGGTGCTGTTGTCCACGGTCATCTCGCCTTGGGTATCATCACCCTGAGCAGTCTGGCCTTGGCCGTTGTCGTCTTGTCCAGTATCATCTTGGCCGGTGTCGGCCTGGTTGGCATTCCCGGCATCGTCCGTGACGGGCGGCTGCTGGGTCTGTTGGTCGGCGGTGCCATTGTCTTCGACAATCTCATCTCCGGTATAGCTGAACACATCCTGTGGCAGATCGGTCATCCCGGTGTTGCGGGTCACGATGTCACCGAAGGTGAGGTTGGAGATAAAGTTGTTGTAGACGGGCAGATCGCCGATCTGGTCGATGTAGTAGAACCGGTCGCCTTCCTGAAGACGGTCCAGTTGCTCGTGGATGAGCACCCAGAAGGTATGGCCTACGACGCCGTCCTGAATGTGCTGCTCAGCCAGACCACCAACCCAGAGATCGACGCGGTCGATGCCTTTGACCGTCATCGTGCCATCGCCATTGTCTATCAACGCGATATCCGGGTTGGCTTCGACGAAGGCGTCATACTGCTCTGTGTCAACGGTCAGAACCAGAGCCGGATAGGCCGTCTGGAACTTGACGATCATCTTGTCGGATAGCCCGTTGCGCGCCTGGAAATCCTCCCAGTCGGTGTAGGGTGTCATGGACATGTCCGACAAATCGATTGCCTCGGAGATGTAGCGGTTATCGGACGCCGCCAGATCTGCCTTGACCTGGTTGAGCGTGCCGAGGCCCACATCCCTGCCGCGAGCGACATTGAAGGCGAAGAGATCGGCGCTGACGCGGACCAGATCGTTGCGGACCGCATCCACCACCTGAAGGTCAACTTCTTCCGAGGGCTGTGCGACCAGACCGCCGAGGATGTTGGCGACCCCGTACTGGGCGTAGCCTGGCTGTGGCGTGTAGCCATACTGCTCCAGAGTTCCGAAATCTGCCGTGAACGCGTCCTGGTCGTTGGTCGGGTTCAGGAAGATATCGAACAGCGGCACCTCGACAGTGATCGGGTTCCCGTCGGCATCTACGTCCTTGAGGGTCATGGTCTGACCGATCTGCGAATGGCCGAAGCGATAGGCCGCTGCCGCGAACTCGTGACTGATGCGGGCATCGGTGGTCGGGTCATACTCGTCATGACCGTGACGGCCCGAGCCTTGTAGCCCGCCCAGAAGACTATCGGCGAAGTCGTTGAACACGACCTGCTGATATTCCCCGATGTTCAGGATGCGTGCGGCCTGGAAAAGCTCTTCCGGGGTGTCGCCGTCATAGCCTGACGCCACGAGTTGATCCACGTGGTAGTTGTGGTTGCGTGCCCAGACGGTGTGCATCGAGGTGAGGCCCACGTTTTCATTCGCACGCCCGTCGCCGCCGACGAAGTGGTCGAGCAAGTTCATGAACGGGTTGGTGTCGATCAGGAGCGGCCAGCCTTCACCCATGAAGTCGTCCGAGAGGTCCGTGATGGTTGCGGCGTTGTAGGTGCCGTCCTCGTTGAACAGATCTGGGTAGTAGCCTTCCAGAGTGACATCGCCCTTGTCGGTATCCGTGAATACGGTCCCAGCCAGGGTATGGTGATCCAGCAGTTCGCGAAGGGTCGCCATGAGCTGGAAACCGGGTGCCGAGGGATCTTCCTGACCCATCAGTTCATGGGCACCGAAGCCACCATTGCCATCGCTTTCGCGGAGCAGCTGACCCACCAGGTTGGACGAGCCGTAGACCTGGTTCTGATCGACCACGGGCGAAGTGATGTTGGTGTGCTCGATCTCGCCTGTTTCGGGGTTGATCGTGGCCGTGGCACGGGTGAGGTCAGCCGGGTTGTCCCCGCTGGGACGACCCATGTCCGCCCCCCCGATGGTGATCGGGTCATGACCGCCCTTGGGGATGAACGTGAGGCCGTGGTCGAAATACTGACCGAAGGACATCATGAACATGTTTGCCGAGGCCGCCTTGGCCGCATCCGCATCCTGAGCGCCAAGGGCGTTCGAGATGCCACGGGCGTCGAGATCGTCGAACACCGGATTGACGATGCCCGCACCGTCTTCGCCGATCCCAGCATAGCGGGCTTCGGTTACACGGGAGAAGGGCAAGGTCGCGCCACCGGAAATCTCGGGATTGACCAGGTTGTTGGTCAGACCTTCCAGATCGCGGGTGCCGACGATCAGATCAGCCGGTTCGTTTTCGGCGCGCGCGCCGGGTTCGGGCGGCAGGATCGGGGCCTCGCCCTGACCGGTGACCATGTATTTCAGGGCCGCGATGTCATCCTGGGTCAGCAGGACGTTACCGCGCGGCAGGGTGCCGAGAGCGACAGTTCCCATGCCCTGAGGTGCGCCGGTTTCCTCGTTGATGGTCGCGACACCGCGCAGGGCGTTGGCCAGACCGCTGCCGGACTGGACGATGATCGGGAAAGTGGTCGGGTCATCAACCGTGTAGGTCAGCGTGAAGTCGCCGGATGTCCGTGTCACCGTCGTGCCATCGATCGTTTCCGTCAGAGTGGCCGGATCGATATCTACCGGAACGACGATCACGTCGCCTTCGGTCAGAGTACCGGTCACAGCGGTGGTGCGGCTTTCGGTTTCGACGAACACGCGGTGAGTCGAAAGGCGGCCGGTGACGTCCACATTGGCGACCTCGCCCATGACGCTGATGGTGTTGAAGTTCAGGGCAGTCGGGTTGAAGTCACCAATGACCTGCACGTCGTTTGTGCCTCCTGCGGTGTTGATCTGGATTTCCTCGATGTTCTGAAGTTGACCGATGACCTGCTCGCCAGCATCCGCTTCGCGGGTGATGACGATATCGGTACCAGTGGCCAAGGGTGCCCCTGTCCAAGAGTCCGCCGCGTAGACGCGGAAGGCTTCGTCGGAGGCATCGCCGTTGATGGTGTAGGTGTCGTCACCTGCGCCGCCATCGACCACATCGCTGCCGCCGCCGACACTCCAGGTGATTTCGTCGCGGCCTGCGCCGGCATTCAGGATGTCATTTCCTGCACCGCCGGTTATGATATCTCTGCCATCGCCTGCATTTACCACAATACGCTGGGTCGAGGTGAAGCCGGAGAAGTCGATCACTTCGTTACCCGCCGTGCCGTTCACGTAGATCGTGTTGGGCGCCAGCGAGGTGCCTGCAAAGTCACCAACCGCGCTGATGGTTTCGACACCCTGAACACCATTGATGGTAACCTCTTCGATGCCGCGCACTTCCATGATCGGGGTTTCCACACCGGCCACTGTGCGGGTGATGATGATCTCGGAGAGCGGATCGACGGGGGCCTGGCCAGCCCAGGCCGCCACGGTGTACATCGTGAAGCCATCCTCGGTACCATCGCCATTGATCACCAGCATGTCGGTGCCGCCGTCATTGACGATGCCATGCCCCACGACCACATCATAACCGCCGAGCGGCGCGTTCCATGTGATGGTGTCCGAGCCGCCTTCGCCAAAGATCACGTCATTTCCGGCGAGGCCGTTGATGGCATCATCACCGGCGCCTGCGAAGATCGCGTTGGGGCCGTTGCTGCCGTCAAGCACATCGTTGCCATCGGTGCCCTGGATCAGGCCATTGTTGGCAGGGTTCGTGCGCAGATCAATCTCCATATCCGCGAAGCGCAGGATCTCGATGCCCGTCAGGCGGTCGGTGCCATCGCCAAGGATCGGGTTTGGGTCGCCGTTGACCGGGTCGATCGGGTTCGGCCCTTCCGTGACGTTGATATGATCGACCGTGACGCTGCCATCGGCGTTGGCGCGGATGCTGTAGTTGGCTCGCACATCGAAGTAGACGGCTGTGTCCACGTCGCCTTCCTGACCACGATCGACGATCTCTCGTGTGATCTGCAGTTGGCTGGGCGAGATGCTGCCGTCCAGAAGCTGTGGGATGATCTCCTCAAGGCTGTCAATGCTGCGAATCTCAATCGCCGGGTCGGTCTGATCGCGGATCGAGATCCGCGCATCCAGCCACTTGTCGCCGTCGATTACGTCGTCGCCGCCACGGCCCTGGATCATGTCGCTGCCGCCGCCGCCCAACAGGATGTTGCCGCCGGTGAAGAGATCGCCGGGCGCGTCTCCCATCAGGTTGCCAAGCAGCTCGCGCAGACCCTCGATCCGATTCACGCCCTCCTGCGTCAGTTCGTTGCCGAAGAGCGTGACTTCATTGTCTAAGATCGCACCGTCGGCAGGCGCCTCATTGCCGAGGCGGTTGTCACCCCAGATCAGGTCATCGTTCTGTGTGCCGGATACTGCCTCTGCGTCGATGTAGCGATCCCTGAAAAATTCTGTCTGTTCTGTCGTCACGCGCTCTGTGAGATCGACCTCCGCATGGGTCGTCAGACCCTTGTGCGCAATCCAGTCGTAACCGAGCTCGGCCAGGTTCACATGTGTGCCCTCTCCCTGGAACAGGATATCGTCGCCGGATTCACCGTGCAGGTCGTTGTCGTTCGCCCCTCCCATCAGAACGTCGTGACCGATAACGCGGGAGCCGCCGAGGTTGTCGTTATTGTCGCCGACGAGGAAGTCGAAGCCGTCTCCACCCTCGATCCAGTCGTCGCCTTCGCCGCCATCGACGATATCCGCGCCTGACCCACCGAATACAAAATCGTTACCCATGCCTGCGAAGGTGTGCTTGGCGTCGTCGCGGCCCATGAGGATCGCATCGTTGCCCCTTCCGCCGAAGATCAATTCGGCAGCTCCGCCCCCGGCGGAAATGACGTCGTCGCCGTCCTCGCCATGCAGGAAGCTGATGTCGTCGCCGTCTTTGATGATGTCGTTGCCGTCACCGCCGCGGAAGGTGTTGACGCCCGAGTCGCCGATCAGCAGGTCGTCGCCAGCGCCGCCCCAGAGCGCATCGTCCCCGAGACCTCCGACGAGAATATCGCGCTGGTCGGTTCCGCCGAGCACGACGTGCTCGCCGCCGTTGAACTTGAGTAAGTTGTCATACTCCCGCGCACCATCGACGAGCGGTGCGTCGCCCGTGCCGGTTTCCCGCTCCACTAGTGTCGTACCCATGGCGGCGAGGAACGGATCGAGCTCGGTCGAAACCGGATCGGCCATGGCCTGCACCGACTGATCAACTTCGAGGATGTATTCCATCGAAGAGAAGATGTTGGCCGGAATATGCGCACCGCCATCGGCGATGTCGGTATTGCGCATGATCATCGAGGCAAAGGAGTTATTCTCCAGCCCACCAAGCATGTCCATGCCATTGGTCCGGCTGAGATAATAGAACCGGTCGCCGTTCTGAAGCGCCTCCATCTGCTGCTGGAAGGCGAAGCCGAAGCTGGAGCCGAGCATCCCGCCGAAGGGCATGATGGCCTCAGCCAGACCGCCGATCCAGTACTCGACCGCGTTGATGCCGGTTTCGACTGTGGCCCAAGCGCCCGTGCCGTTGACGAAGTCAAGACGGTCCGCCGGAGCGGTGTCCCCGCCCAGAACCAGATCGGTGGCCGCGGCGCGCTTCTCCACCACGGTCGCGGCGTTCGCGATTGTGTCGTGGGTGCCGTAGGCCGCAATGAAGTTGATGATGGATGCCGGGTTCTTGAGGTTCGCGGCATAGTCCGACCAGCCTTCATAAGGCTTGAGGAACTCGCTGCCGGTGGCTGCATAGAATTGCTCGCGAGCGGCGTTGAGCGAGGGCACGCCTGTATCCCGACCCCGCGTGATGTTCAGCGCAGCAAGGTCCAGAGGCAAGCCAACGAGGTTGTCGCGCAGGGCGCTGGTGATGAACTCGTCAATATTGGCACCGGTCTCGCGGGACATGCCACGGGCCACGGCACCCGCCGCCTGATCAGAGGTCAGTGTCTGGTCAAGGTCGAAGGCGACCGGGTTGAGGAACGCTTCGATCAAGCCGGTCGAGGTGTTCACGCCGTTCGGGTCCATCGTTTGAACGTTCTCGGTCAGCATCGAGTGGCCGAAGCGATACACTACATGGGCGAACTCCGCCATGATGGAGGCATCGACCTCGGCGCTGGCATTTACCATAAAGGCCGCGATCTGAGGCTGCACGGTGCGGCCAAACTCTTCGAAGGCGAGGTGCTGATACTGCATCTCGGTGGTGAATTTTGCCGCCTGGAACAGACGCCCGCCATCCCACGTGAGGGTGTCGATCGCGGCTGTTGAAAGCTCGTCCTCGGTGATCGGGGTTGCCAGCCATTCGTTGATGAAGGCCAGCTCGCCACTGTCGAGGATGGTCTGCTTCATTTCGGTGGTCTGGCGGTTGTGTTCGCTGTGGAACACGTGGTGCACAGCGGTCAGGCCGAAGTTCTCGTTGCCACGACCATCTCCTGCGATGAAGTGACGATCCAGCAATTCGTTGTCGTAGGTTTCGTTCATGCCGAACATGTTTGGCATGATCGCGTTGCCGGTGTCGGCATCGGCATCGGGTGCCACTTCGATTTCAGGTGTCATCGGGTTGCGGTCGTGGTCGATCATGCCCTTGGGGGCAGCGTTATGGGCAATATCCTCGACGAAAGCATGGCCGTTGCGAACCGCCTGGCTGGCATCGACGGGGTTGGCCAGATCGCCTTCGATCAGGATATTCAAAGGCTCGGTGCCGCCTTCAACATAGGCAGGGTTCGCCACGACCAGTTGTGGCAGGCCGTTGGCACCAGGGATGAAGTTGCCGTAGGCGTCGGTTGCGAGCAGCGGGCCATCAAGCACGTCGCTGTCATTGAGCTGGATTCCCAGCTTGGCCGCGGCCTGCGCCTTGACGTCGCCCCAGGTGGACATGCCGCCGGACTGACCGTGCAACAGGTAACCGTTGGAGACAGGGCTTCCGTTGGCGTCGAGATCGTATTCGCGCAGGAAGACCTGATGGGAGGGGTGCGAGGTGTAGGTCTGGTTCTGGTCGACCCAGGGTGTCGTCTTGTTGAAATGCTCTCGCACGTCGTCTGCGGTCCCAAGGATTCCATCCGGGCCGGGCTGGTTGGTGGCGCGGGTCAGCACCATGAAGTTGGTCGGAGATGTTGCGTCATAGAGCGGATCGTCAGGCTGGAGCGGAATGTAGACGGTGCCGCTGCCACCTTTTCCGACAAGGTCGAGACCATGATCGAAGAACTGACCGAAGAGTGTCATCCACGAGTTGTAGGGCGCAGAGAGGCCTTCGTCGGGGGTCACGTCGGGCAACATCACGTTGTTGCCGTCCATGGTGATGGCATGCGTGCTCAACAGCGTGTCGAGCGTGGTCTGAGCCTCGGTAGCGATCGCTTGAGCGGCCGCCAGCGCGGCGTCTGCGGCACCGGGTGCGTTCAGCGCATCAAGGTTGGTTGTAGCGGTATCGAAAGCGGACTGTTTTGTGGTCTCGATACCCTGCGCCGCGCTGAGCTCGGTTGCGGCCTGTTCTGCCGCTGTGGTCGCGCTGTTCAGCGCAATGGTCGCATCGGCGATCACGTCAAGCTGTGCAAGGATTGCGGCATCGGCAGTCTGTGCGGCGACAAGGGCCTGCTGTGCCGTTGTTACACCGCCCTGCGCTGTGTTGAGATCAGTGGTTTCCGTTTGCACGATACCTTCGAGGCGGGTCACTTCGTTGTTGGCATTGGTGAGATTGATGTTGAGTGTAGTAAGCTCTCCTTCGACGGTAGTCAGCTGGCCTACAAGCCCATCGATGACCACTTGAGCCGCATCCACATCGGACTGCGCCTGCGTGACCGCGTCCTGCGCGTCGATATAGGCCTGATTGTTCTGCTGCGCGGTCAGCAGATCCTGCTGCACGGTGGACAGATTGCCCTGCGCTGTGGACAGGACGGTGTTGGCCGCACCAAGCTGGGTGTTCAAACCGTCACGCGTGGTGATCGCGGCATCGCGCTGGCCGGTCAGGGTGGTGACCTGCGACTGGGCTGTGGACAGGGCCGCGTTCTCGGTCGCAGCAAGTTGATCGGCTGCATCATCCGCACTGATCGCGTCGGCCAGCGCCGTTTCGGCGGCCAGTTTTTCTTCGCGCGCCGCCGAATAGGCGGCGGAAGCGACGGAGAAATCGGCAAGCGATCCACTGCTTAAGTAGACGTTAAGGGCACTGAGCATTTCGACTTGGGCGCTGGCCTGCTCGGTCACTTCGGTGTCGAAGAGGGCCTGAGCGCTGTCACGGGCGGTCTGGGTTTCGTCGGCGGCTTGCTGGGCTGCGGTGACGCGGGCTTGTGTGTCTGTGACCGCGTCCTGTGCAGTCTGAAGCTGGGCGTTCAGACCATCGAGCTCGCTTTGGGCCTGCTGAAGCTGACCATCGAGTTCATTGACAAGCGTTTGCGCTGTGTTGACGGCGGTGGTGGCATCGTCAACCGCTGTCTGAGCTACGGTAACCGCGTCTGCGCCGTTGGTTTCAAGCAGAAGCGCATCCTGCGCGTCGGACAAGAGAGCTTCGGTCGTCGCAAGCTCCTGATCTGCAGTCGTTTTCTGGTTCTGCAGGTTGGTGACTTCGGTCTGCTTGGCGTCGCGCATGGACAGCATCGATGCAGCCGAAGTCGTGGCCGTGTTCAGTTCGCCTTGCGCCGCGTTAAGCGCATTCTGGGATTGTATCAGAGCCGTCTGAGCTAGGCTAAGAGCGGCTTGTGCATCACCGACCTGACCCGAGCTTTGAAGCAAACTCATGGTTGCCGCTGCGGCCTCCAGCGTCGTTTGCGCATCGGTCACGGTCTGATCTGCGTCAGCCTTGTCTGACGTCATGGCGCCGACGTTATTTTGTGCGGCGGCCAGTTCGGCACTGGCCGTATCCAGCGCAGACTGCAATTGCTGGCGCTGTAATTCGAGCGCCTGATCGACGTTGCCAGTGGCGGCCTGTGTATCGATGACGCGCTGATAGGCCTGCACGATTTCGTTGGCAGCGGTTAGCATCGCCTGCCCGGTCAAACCCGAATGGCTCAGGGCCGCGGCGACGACGGCGGGGTTGGATAGCGTTTGGTCGGCAATCAGGTTGGAAATCACGCGAGGCTCGGCATCATAGACTGACCCAGAAGTCTGCAGATAGGAGGTGGGCTCGGCACCCGGCGCGCCACGCGGGCTGGGATCGGCCAGATGCGCCGCGTCGGGCTGCGTGAGGAAGGTCGAGTCAAGAAGACGCGGCATCACTTGATCAGCAGAGCCCCATGCCTCACGGCCCGGGGTCAGGTTGTTCAACGTGCCGTCAACAAGACGCAGACCGTGTGGCAGCAAGGGGTTCTGCACCAATTCGGTCAGCGGAGTACCCGCCACGTGCTGTTCAGCGATACGGATCTGGTCGAGGATGTGCTTAAGGTCGTTTGTGTTCACGAAAACCATTGGGTCTCTCTCCTAGAATCAAATGTCTGGACCACCCATCGAGTCGCGGGCGGAATTTTCCTGACCCAGTTCTAGCAAGGGAAGCGGCAGGTCGGAGGCGCTGAAGGTCTTGTGAAAAAACCGACGAAGGTAGCGGAGACGTCAGACCAAAGTCTGATATGTGGGGTGTTTTTGCGGTGCCTCAGGGCATAAACAGGCTGCAGAACGACGAGGAACGGGCAGAGCCAGGCCAAAACGCGGACCTTGGGTCCGAAGGGTCAAAAAATACGAACCCGATGCGAGACCTGCGTGTATCCGGGAGCCGAATCGGACCCGTCAGGGCAAAGCAGCATGACGTTAATAGAGCGCGTCAGGCGCGCGCGATCCGTAGGGCTTTAGATTTGGCGGCGATGCGCATGATCCGGCACGCGGCGGTGTGGGCTATGAGGCACAGGACTGGCGTGACCACGAGACTGAGGATGGTCGAGACTGCGACACCGCCGATCACCGTCAGTGCCAGCGGTTGACGGAAGGCTGAACCGTCGAGCCAGGGAAGGGCCGCGGGCAGCATCCCGGCGATCATCGCGACGCTGGTCATGATGATCGGGCGCGCCCGATCGGAGGCCGCAATGATGACTGCCTGGGCCATGTTTCCACTCCCTGCGAGCAGCATCTGCGCGCGGTCGATCAGAAGAATTGCGTTCTTGGCCACGATGCCAAGCAACAGGATCAGACCGATCAGCACCGGAAGGGAAACCGGCAGGCCTGTCACCGACAAGACCAGCATTCCGCCGCTTAACGCGAAGACCAGCGAGGCGAGAATCACTACGACCTGTGCCAGCGAGCGGAAGAGCGCATAGAGCACTGCGACGAGCAGGAGAAGCATACTGCCCAAAGCGTGGCTGAGGTCAGACATCATCTCGAGTCGGGTGGCGGTGTCGCCTGCGGGCAGAAGGGCCAGACCGGGTAGATCGGAGGCCAGTCGGTCAACCTCGGCCAAGGCGACATCCGAGACAAGGCGCGCACTGGCCGCAGAGTGGGGCGCGGCCAGAAGGGGCAGCACGTAGAGGCCATCGCGCCGCTCGAGCCGAAGATGGGCGAACTCCAGCTCGAAGCGGCCAAGCGATGCAAGCGGCACAGTGCCGCCGTCGGGCAAGGGTACGGCGGCGAAGGTCAGATCATTTGGCGCGCCCGTGCCGGATTTGGGCGGTGCAAGCCGGCTGCGCAGGGGAAGCGGCTGTTGGTCACCGCCTTCGATCATCGCGATCAGGTGATCGTCAGGGTTTGTATAGCCATGAAGCGCCGCAACTAGATCCCCCGCGCTGAGATTGAGCTGTCGCAACAGACCTTGATCGGGCAGGAAGCGGACCTGAGCCGGTCGTGCGGGCATCTGCGACAGGACAGGGATGTCCTCGGGCAGTTGCGCGATGGCGGCGAGGATAGCGGGTGCCGCAACTTCGAGGCTGCGGCGGTCGGGTGCTGCCAGATCGAGCACAAGTGTTGCACGCGCGGCGCTGGTGAGCGGGATGGCGCGCGCATCGGCGAGCTGGCCGAGCGCGTCGCGCACCCGAGCCTCGGTTTGGGTGATGCCGTCGGTGCGGACTAGCAAGCGGAGTGTGTCGTCGGGTTGATCGGAGCCGATCACCGTCAGGCCGTGCACGCCGTCATCCGCCAGAAGATCGCGTTCGAGCGTGGAAAGGTGGGCCACGCGCGCCTTGGGGGGCATGGTGGGTGGCAGGGCCATGTCGAAGCGCAGGAGCGCGTCGCGCTCGAGCGGGATGAACGCGCCCGGATGGTTGAGGGTCGAGGCCACGGAAAGCCATGCCAGCAGCCCCGTCCCCGTCAGGCAAAGCCAACGCAGGCGCAGCGCGCCGATAAGCAGGGCGCGGTAACGCCGGGTGATCCGCCGCGCCGCGGGCGTGGAGGGCCGTGCCACGGGGTTGCCCGCGAATCGGATCGCGAGGCCCGGGATCACAAGGCGCGAGACGAGCAAGGAAAACACCGTCGCGATGCACAGCGTATATCCGAAGGCCTGAAAATAGAGACCGGCCTCGCCTGGCATGGTCGCAACGGGCAGGAACACCGCCAGAAGGGCGAGACTTGTGGCGATGACTGGACGGGCCATTTCGCCAACCGCGCGCGCGACGGCCTTGCGGGGCTCTTGGCCCCGGCGCAGGTGGGTGTGGATGTTCTCGATCTCGACGATCGCGTCGTCCACCACGATACCGGATGCAAGGGTAAGGGCCAGTAGGCTGACGATGTTCAGGCTTAGGCCGAACACCTGCATCACATAGAGCGTGGGCAGCAAGGAGAGCGGGATGGCCAACGCGGCCAGTGCCGTGGCCCGCCGGGATTTCAGCGCAAATGCGATCACCGCGATCACCAGAAGGCAGCCTTCGAGCAGGGCCTGTCGGGTGGCATCAAGCGAGCGTATGGCCTGCTTGGCCGGGCGCGCGATCACGTCAAGGAATAGGTCCGGGCGACTGCGCCGGAGATCCGTCAGGACGCGGTCTAGAGCACCGCTGAGCGTCACCAGATCGGCGCCTTGCGCGGAATGGATCTGCGCCAGAAGCGCGGGGGCACCATTGTGCCGGGTGAGCCTCTCGCGCGGGGCGGGCGCGGAAGAGACACGGGCCACGAAGGCCAGCGGGATCGGCTGGCCTGCGGCGGTGGTCAATGATAGGGTCGAGAGCTTTTGCGCGGCGTCCGGGGGTCGCATATTTTGCGGGAGGGAGAACAGGATCGTGCGCCGGGTCTGTTCGGAGGACACCGGCACGGGTGCCGCCACCAGTTGCGAGAGCGCCTGCGAGATTTGGCGGTTCAGCGCGGCGAAGGTCAGCCCGACCGACGCAAGCTGGCTGTCGGTTGTCTGGATCACCAGTTCGGCGCGGGTGGTGCCCTGAATGTCGATCTCGGCGATGCCGTAAATCTGGCGCAAGGCGGGCAGGATGGTATCGCGCATCGCATCGCTGGCGGCGATGATGTCGCCGTTGCGGGGCAGAATGGCCAGTTCCAGCGCCGCCTGACGACGCGAGGAGGTGGCGCGGATCTCGTCGATGGAGACTGCCAGATCAAGGTCGGTTTTGAGCGCCTGAAGCCGGTCCTGCACCTTGGCGAGACTGTTTTGGGCGGTGCGGGAGTTGCGCAGGCTGAGGGTCATGGCAAGTTGCCCAGCGGTTATCTGTGTGCGGATAGAGGTCACCTCGGGCAGGGACGACAGCGCCTGATAGACCGGCTGTGCCAGTTGGTGATCCATAGCAGCGAGCGAGGCATCGGGCGAGGACAAGCGCAGCACGATCCGGTTTTCGCCGATATCGGGCAGATGGGTGAGCGGCAGGTGCAAGCCCGTGCGCAGGCCCAGAAGGGCCAGCACAGTGACGACGATCACGGGCAGGAACGCATGGCGCAGGGTCCGGTCCGTGAGGGTCATTGCCGGGCCGACCCAAGATAAAGCGCCAACGTCTGCTTGGCGCCGTTTTCGCGCAGGTCGCGGAGAGGCACCACCGGTTCGCCATCGCGCAGAAGCGGCGAGGCGACTGCCACGTAGGCTGCACCTTCGGGCAGGCCCGCGACGATCTCGGCCTGCGCGCCGCCCGGTCGCATGGACAGTATGACCGGCGTTGCGACCGTGCGCTGTTCGACCACGCGGAACACGCCCGGGCCGGTGTCGAGCGCCACGAGGGCGGATGTGGGCACGACGATCGCGACGCGTTGATCGACGATGATTTTGCCGCGCAGGCTGGACCCGGAAAGATGGGATTGCCCATCGGGCATCTGCACAGCGACACGCGCCAGCCCCCCATCGGGCGCGATGGACGGGCTGATCCGGGTGACACTGGTCTCGATCTCCGCGCCGTCAGGCGCCCAGAGGCGGACCGCATCGCCGAGCGAGACACTGGCAAGCGCATGGGGTGGCACGGTCAGCACGGCCTCCATCTGGTCAGCGACGGCCAGACTGAGGACAGGGTCGCCCAAGACCGGCGTGTCGCCGAGATCGAGCATGATGGCGGTCACGCGGCCAGCCACCGGCGCGCGGATATCCATCAGCTCTGCCAGCGTGGTGACGCGCTCAAGCTCGAGACGGGCGATGGTTTCACTGGCCTGCGCGCCGGCAAGACGGGCCTTGGCTGCCCCCTGTTCGGACATGGCCTGTTGCAGCGCGCGGGTCGCATCCTGCCGCTGCACCTTGGACGAGGCACCGGTTTGGGCGAGACGTTCCAGCCGTTCCAGTTCGGCGCTGCGCTGCGCGATATCGGTGGCTGCCACCTGCAGGCTGGACTGCGCGATGCGGATATCGGCGCGGGTGGCCGAGAGGGTGGCTTCGGCCTGCAGAAGATCGCGCCGGATATCGGTGCGGTCGATGCGGGCAAGGATCTGGCCCGCGACGACAAGATCGCCTTCGTCCACCAGAATATCCGCCACCGGGGCGGCATAGCGCGGCATGGACACGCGAATGATATCCGCAGGGGCGACATGGCCGAAGGCATGCAGCACGTCATCGATCCGAAGAGGGTCCGCGCGCCGCACGGAGGCCGCGACAGGGGCGCGGTCTTCGATGGGACCGGCCATTTCCGTCGCGGTCAGCTGTGAAATCCCCAAGTGGCACAGAATGGCGACGGTGGCGACAACGGCGCCTCGTGTGATCCAGCGCATCGGTCTGGCTCCTTCCTGTTGGTGATATCAGCCGGCGAGGTCGATGCGGTTCAGCGCGCAATGGCTCCAGAGGGCGTCCATGGCGTTGACCAGCGCGTCCATTTCGTGCGGGCCGTGGACCGGCGACGGGGTGAAGCGCAGGCGCTCGGTGCCGCGCGGGACGGTGGGGAAGTTGATCGGCTGCACATAGATGCCATAGCCCTCGAGCAGCATGTCGCTCAGCTTTTTGGTATGCACCGGATCGCCCACGATCACCGGCACGATATGGCTGCCGTGGTCGATCAGCGGCAGGCCCATCCCCTTGAGCCGGGTCTTGAGGATTTTCGCCTGCGTCTGATGCGCCTCGCGCAGCGCGCCGTCGCGCTTGAGATGCGCCACACTGGCCGCAGCCCCCGCAGCCACGGCAGGCGGCAGCGAGGTAGTGAAGATGAAGCCGAGTGCGTAGCTGCGCACGGCGTCACACATTTTCGCACTTGCCGCGATATAGCCGCCCATCACGCCATAGGCCTTTGCCAGCGTCCCGTTGATGATGTCGATACGGTGCGTCAGGCGGTCCCGCTCGGCCACGCCAGCACCGCGCGGACCGTACATGCCCACCGCGTGCACCTCGTCGATATAGGTTAGCGCGCCGAACTCGTCAGCGAGATCGCAGATCGCCTCTATCGGTCCGAAATCGCCATCCATCGAGTAGATCGATTCGAAGGCTATGAGCTTGGGCACCGAGGGATCGTCGGCCGCCAGCAGCTCGCGAAGATCGTCCATGTCGTTGTGGCGGAAAATGCGCTTGGCCCCGCCATTACGGCGCACGCCTTCGATCATCGAGGCATGGTTGAGCGCATCCGAATAGATAATCAGCCCCGGGAATAATTTGGGCAGCGTGCTCAATGTCGCGTCATTCGCGGTATAGGCCGAGGTGAACAGAAGCGCCGCTTCCTTGCCATGCAGGTCCGCGAGCTCTGCCTCGAGCCGCTTGTGAAAGACCGTCGTGCCTGAAATATTGCGTGTCCCGCCCGAGCCTGCGCCGGTGGCGTCCAGCGCCTCGTGCATTGCCGACAGGACCGCCGGGTGTTGGCCCATGCCCAGATAGTCGTTTCCGCACCAGACGGTGATCGGCTGCTCGGCCCCGTCCGGGCGGCGCCACGTGGCATGGGGGAACTGGCCGTTGCAGCGTTCGATGTCGATGAAGGTCCGGTAGCGGCCTTCCTGATGCAAACGATCAATCGCGGTATCGAGATAATGATCGCGGTCGCGCTGACAGCCAAGGAAACCGGTCCATTTCGAGCGGGGTGGTGTCTGGGTTTGGGTCATTCCGGCCTTTCTGCGAGATGCGTGTTTTTCAGTTCACTTCACAGGCAGGCTAAGGGCTATGCGGGGCGGGACACAGATGAAAAGGTCCAAGCGAAACTCATACCAAGGTCGGACATGGGCTTGTCGGAATGGCTGGCGAATAAGCCGACCAAATGCCAGCGGATATTTCGGACCATAAAAGACAAACCGGACACGCCGTATTCACGGGTGCCGGGCAGTGGGTGACTAATATCGAGAAGGATGAGCGGGCGCGTTCGTGAGTGCCTGACACGCCATAGCGTACGCGCGGTTGAAGGGTCAGGCACTCGGGAACCATAGCCTGATGCTTCAGGAACGGGGGCAGCGGGCGGCCACCCCCCGAAATCTGGGATCAGACACCGAGGCGCTGTGCCTCGAGAACCACTTTAAGGCGGTTGGCAGCACCTAACTTGTCCTTGAGCGAGCCGACATAGTGCTTGACGGTTTTTTCGCTGATCTTGAGTTCGGCGGAGATCTGACCGTTGGTCATACCCTGCATCAGGTGGCGCACAACCTGACTTTCGCGGGCAGTCAGGCGTAGGCGTTCGGCCTCTTTGCGCTTCGCCTCGGCCTGACGCAGCTTGGCGAAGATATCCATTGCCATGTCGGGCTGCACGTAGTTGTCCCCGTTCATGACGCGGCGCACCGCCATGCACAGGTCCGACAGCTCGCTTTTGTAGGTCAGGATGCCGGATGCCCCTGCATCCAGCGCCTCGACCGCGGTGTCGATGCATTTTTCAGAGCAATAGGCCAGAATGCGCACGGTCTCGCTGGATTTACGAAAAGACCGCAGGGTTTTCATCGGCTGACCCAGTGACCCCAGGTCCACGATCACCACGTCGAACTTGTCGCGGGCGCATGTTTCAAGAATTTCGGATGTAAGGGAGCTGGCACACTGCAGGTCGAAGGACTCGCAGGATGATATAAGATATTCAAACCCGGCACGAGTAAATGGGTGATCGCAAATCATCATAGTTCTATACATGTGTCTTCCCTATAAATTAGGTACGCCCGCAACAGCAGCGTCTACGCACCGGTTCCGATGTAGCTTTTACCGTTTTTCCCCGAATGGAATCGGACGACTCATATTTGCATCAAAAGTGAGTTTAGTAGAGCTGTCTTTGGAAATCAGATTATCTTTGGATTTTATCCAGCGGTCGGATTTCGGAGGATTGCGACCCGCGCGGCGCCCAGCGTTTATCGCACCAAGGGGCGAAGGTATCTCGGGCTAAGGCATTGTTATAATAACTATTAGTACTAGAAACCCAAGGTGAAAACTTGATCGGGATCAAAGTCTGCGGGTCATGCTCTGTGCTAAGATATCTTCTTGAGTCGATATCCCCCGATACCGCGAGAATGACCCATGGTCGCTCAAGACCTTGGACTTTGGTCCTAGACCCGCCGAGCCGTTTTGCGCCGGTGTGCCTCCACCCGGTCAGGAGATACGCACACCGAACACCTGACAAAGGCCTCGGCTTGGCGCGATGCGGCTTTCGGCGCGCAAACACCACCCGTTGCCCTGTGTGAACAAGCAACCTCGGGCCCGTTAAAATCACAACACCACGTCAGCCGAACAGTAACTCGTCGAAGAAGGGCTGTTGTTCGGCTTTCGCGGTGCCATTGGCGAACTCGACGGCAAGATCATAGGCATCCCTCCCGATCGTTGCGCCGCTGCTTAGCCCGTCAAGATTGCCGTCGCTGAAGTGAATGCCACCATAGATCCGCGAGAAGCCCGCGTCGGAGGCCGCTTGCGAGAAGGTGTCCCATTCAAAGAGGTATGTTTCGCTCGGCAGCGCAGCATCGAAGGCGCTGGTGCCAGATGGGACCTTGACTTGTGCGCCGAAGTGATCGGAGCCGGTGAAGGCGGCGAGCACCGCAGCGCCGGCGGCTGAAAACGTGCTGTGACCCGAGGTGTATTCCGCAAAGGGGGGCGACTGCTCGGCACCGGGCAGCTGGTAGGTGACGAAGTTCTCGGCAAGGATCGATCGGGCCCCAAGGCTGATGCCGGTGTCCGGATCGATGCCGCCGAACGCCTGGATCACATGTCCGGTCTCTCCGGTCAGTTCGTCTACACCCAGTTCGCCGATCAGGCCGAGCTTGCCAAGGTCGTGGATCACGGTGACGGGGCGGGCATAGTCGAAATGCACCTTTGCGTCCCAAGTCGCGATGGCCGCGTCATTCATGGCGTTGCCCATGGTCGCGAACAGCAGGGCATCCGAGGCGGCGTCGTGGCCGTCACGCTGCGAGACATATTGCGCCAGCGTCATCCATGCGCCGGGGGGATAGCTGGAGCCGGGGCCGTCTTCCCAGAACTCGGCGATAAGTTTTTGATCCTCGGTCAGGGTGGCGCTGGTCTGGACGATGGATTCGGCCTGAAAGATGAAGGTCGGGTTGATAACCGGGCCGATCAGGGCCTTGTCTACGGCGATCGAATCACCGGCCAGCCATGCCTGCCCGTTCAGCTCGACCGGCGCGGCGAGGGTGATGGTTCCGGTGTCGAAATCCAGCACGGCGTCCTGTTGATCGGCGGTGAAGAACGGCTCGGGCCCATCGGGGCGGGTCTGCGAGGTGTCGGTCGCTCCGGTCGGTGTTCTGGGCAGCGCGAAGCCTTCGGCAAGGCTGAGTTCCGGGGTCAGAAAGGTTTGCAGGGCGTCGGGATCGGGCGCAAATTTGCCTTTCTTTTCAGGCGTCCAGCGGGAAATGTCTGTGCGCGTGCCGGGACCGGGGTTGATCGGGGTGTAAAACTCGTCGGAAAGATTGGCGAGGGTCACCGCTTCGGCCAAACGCGGGCTCAGAACATCCTGCGCGGCGTCGATGCCGACAATATGGGCCCGGCTGTCATCAGAAGTGTCGATCCCCAGACGTTCGGAGAGCACGTCATCAAACTTGCCTCGGTGGTCGGGGAAGAGATGCGATAGGGCGTGATGGGCCGCGACATGCATGGCGGCCTCGATTTCGGCGCCGGAAGCATCGGCAAGGGCGGCGATGTCCAGATTGTCGCCATCGAGGTCGATCGACACGCGTTGTGCGACCGCGTCGTAACTGGCATGTGCGTCATAGATCGCGGTGTGCAGGATCGAGAAGGCGCGCGCGGCATTGGTCGGACCGCCGCCGATATCGACGATGACCGATTGCAAGATCTGATCCCAGAGTACGCTTGGGGTGGGCTGGGGCGTGTTGACCGTCAACAGGCGCGGCCCGCCTTCGGCCAAAAGGTCGGGGCCGGGGGTTTCGAGTATGGAGATAATATCGGCGGTCTGGAAGGTTTCACCGCCGGCGATGATCGTGACAGCCTTTTCAAGGGTCTCGGCCTCGCCGTCAATGCGGCTGCGGGCGACCAGCGATCCGTCCTCAAGCAGGAAATCGTAGTTGCGCAGTGGATCGGCGAGAGTTGCGGTTCCGTCGGGGGCTTGCGGTATCTCATCCCTGGCGGGCAGAATTTCAAAGCTGTCCACATCCTCGAATTCCCATTCGGCATCGCCCTTGCGGGCCTCGATCTCAAGCTCGTCATCGTCGAAGTCGATGTCATAGTCAGCGGGCCGACCGTTCAGGGTGATGACACGCGCCTGGCCATCTACGATGATCCTGATCTGGAATTCGCCGTCCAGTCTGTCGTCGGTGTCGCAGTCACGATCCTTGTTCTTGTCACGTCCCATGTTGTTCTGTCCTTTCGTTTTTATCGTTTGTCCTGCGCGGACCTGTCGAATTACAGTCAGTTAGCTTGATCATCAGGCGTCTTCGGCGCGGCTCGGGGGGGGCGGCTCGTAGATGCGCATGGCGTCGAAATGTGGCATCAGGCATTCTTGATCCTGCCGAGGGGTGCAAAGCGCTGTGAAGACCAGCATCTGGCTGAGTGAGAATCCGTTATTGCCCTGCTTGGCGCAGTCCACGGTTTCCCTGCCGTTCTTTGTACGCGAGGTCACGCAGACCACCAGGCCGCCCCGGAGGAACGTGTTTGCGAGGCGCTTGGCGTCGAGGCCCGCCGGTTGTGATGACGGCGGGCAGGAGACACCGTGAACCCTCATGATTCTGCCGTTCAGGTTCAGCGTATCGCCCTGAAGCGCCATCCAGGTCATGTCCTTGGGCTTTCCGTAGGCGGATGTCGCCAGAAGGATGGCCAAGGCGGATAGACAGATGCGAAGCATGGGCTTACCTTTCCTTGAAGGCCCGCGCGAACTGATCGCTGAAGGGCTTGATGAGGTAGGATAGTGCCGAGCGTTCGGCGGTGGTGACGTAAACCTCGACCGGCATGCCCGGACGCAGCGACTTGCCGCCAAGGCGGGCCAGCTGGTCAGGCGTCACATCGACATTGATGGTATAGAAATCACCCGGCATCGCAGGGTCGCTCGTTGCAGCGGCTGCGACATAGGAGACGGTGCCCTCGATCTCGGGGGTTTCGTTCTGGTCGAAGGCGACAAAGCGCATGCGGGCGGCATAACCGGTTTCGACCTGTTCGATCTGCACCGCCGGGACGCGCGCCTTGAAGACCAGTTCTGCCTCTTCGGGGACAATCGTCGCGAGGATGTCGGCAGGGCTGATGACTCCGCCCACCGAATTGACGTTCAGGTCGTTGATCAGGCCCGAGATAGGTGCGCGGATTTCAGTGCGCGACAGCGTATCTTCGATGACGAAACGCTTTTCGTTGAGTTCGGAAAGCTGGGTTTCAATCTCGCGCAGTTCGCGCTGTGCATCGGTGCGGATGGTTTCCTGCACCGAGAGGATTTCCAGCTCGAGCTCGCTGACCCGGCTGCGGGCGCGGCCAAGCGCCGAGAGGATCTCGCCGCGTTCGCCACGCAGTCGGACATTCTCGCGTTCCATCGAGTAGGCGACATTGCGCACAGTCAGGCCACGCTCGGAGAGGTCTCTGACGCGGGCGCCTTCGTCCTGGACCAGCAGGATTTCGTCCTGCTTAGCGTCAAGCCGGGCCTTGAGCCCGTCGATCTCGCTGCGGATCTGTTCGATCCCGAGGTCGACCTGTTCCTTGCGGCTGATGAAGGACGAGATGTTGCCCTGGAAAATGCGTCGCTCACCCACGTAGATGGCCTGCAGAGCAGCGGGCGTCGCGATCAGCTCGTCAAGACTGGCGGGGACGAAGAATTCCGGCATCAGGTCGCGCTGCGCTTCGAGGCGGCTTTTGCGGATGGCCAGTTCGGCGATTTTGCCGTGCAGGATCGCGCGTTCGGTCCGGGCGGATGTGTCATCGAGCCTAAGCAGGATGTCACCCTCGCGCAATTGGTCGCCAGCATTGGCGAGGATATCCTTGATGATGCCGCCGTCGCGGTGCTGGACCACGCGCAGGTCGCGGTTGACCGACACCTCGCCGCTGACGACAACCGCGCTGGCGAGATTGGCATTAGCCGCCCAGCCGAAGATAGCAGCGACCAGAAGGGATGCCATCACCAGTCCGGCGATAACCCGCCCGCGAATAGAGTATATGGCGTCTTGGGAATTGTTGGGGTTTTTACTGTTGCGCGTCATGGTTTGGCTCCTGTTCAGGATGTAAAGTCTTGGAAAAGGTCGGGATCACGGTCGAGACCGGTGATCCAGATTTCGAATTCGGTTTGGCCGGTCTCATGTTCATGGCGAAGCTCGTTCCGGCGGATCATCAGGGCGTCTTCATCGTCCTGACGAAAACCGGGGCGGCCATGGTTCTCGGCCACGGTCTCGGGATCGAAGACCGAGATACGGGCCTCGAAATCCGTTCTGTCTTTGCCGATGTCGCGCGTGTCGGTGACCGCGTGCAGGTCGGACAACGTGAGCTGGATATCATCGCTCAGCACCAGCGTGTCGTCATGGCCGAAGTCGCGGATCTGGAACGCGGTCTGAGGCATGGCGGTGGCTCCGGGGCTGAAGAAGCCCGAGAGGTCGAACACCTCGTCGCCGGAGCCTGCCGCGAAGATTTCGATGCTTGTAAAGCTGTCTTGCTGCAGATCGGGGCGCGTGATCGTGCCTGCGGCGATGTCTATATAAGCCGACTGGCCAGCGGAGGACAGGTCGAGCGTATCAAACCCCGCGCCACCATCGAGCGCATCAGGCGCGTCGTCGGTTGCCAGGTGGATCGTGTCGTTCCCGGCATCGCCAAACAGAAGATCCGCGCCGGTGCCGTCCCACAGAACGTCATCGCCCGCACCGCCGGTCAGGATGTCATCGCCTGCGCCGCCATAGAGAGTATCGGCACCCTGTTCGCCAGCCAGACGGTCATCGCCAGTGCCGCCGGTCAAGATGTCGTCGCCTTCGGCACCGATCAGCAGGTCATCGCCCGCGCCGCCCAGAACGGTGTCAGCCCCCTCCCCGGCATGGATGAGGTCGTCGGCATTGGTGCCGGACAGGTCATCGGCGCTAGGAAGGCCGAAGGTAATGTCGCGGGTGGCCAGCAGCGGATCGTCAAAGCAATCCGCGTCGACTCCGGCAAAGGGATCGCAGCTTTGGTCCGTGTCGCAGTCGGAAGGCGCGTCACAATCGGAGGATGCGTCGTCACAGGGGGCGTCCTCGGCACTGTCGTGAGCACATGGATCGGCATCACCTGCATCGGATGGCGCGTCGTCATTGCCGTTCTCGCCATGCTCTGCGGGCGGGGTGACGGGTGGCGGGTCTTGGGGTGTGCCGTTATTTTCGTTCGGATCGGTGGGTTCCGGTTCTGTGAGCGGAGGGGGCGTCACGTCGCCACCACCGGCACCGCCTCCGCCA
>Ga0206130_10002761_pt1 | contig 23977 bp, 24 predicted proteins | sample Helgoland_Spring_9_FD_148637 | JGI IMG/M metagenome (GOLD analysis project Ga0206130, IMG submission 148637) | Pelagic subsurface seawater microbial communities from Kabeltonne, Helgoland, North Sea - Helgoland_Spring_Bloom_20160512_1 | ecosystem: Environmental > Aquatic > Marine > Epipelagic ... | reverse complement strand
ATTGTTGAGGGGTGTACAGATGCAAATTTCATTTTTACAAGACCAGAGGGAGAGATCGCCGACACACTGATTATTAATTACACCATTGGAGGAGAAGCTGTCGAGGGATTGGACTATAACGATTTAATAGACTCTGTGGTATTTGTGCCAGGTCAAGACTCTGTAATAATTAACCTTTCACCTATTCAGGATGGCATAGATGAAGGCTTTGAATCGGTAACCATTACGGTAGAATTGGTAAACATTTGTGGGGACACTATCGTATCCTCTGGGACTATATATATTGGGGATGGACCGATCATTAATATTGATGAATCTGACACCTTGTTGGTGTGTGCGAACCAAGCCGTATTGGTAGGAGTGTCTGCAACAGGAGGATATGCGCCCTACACTTATGAATGGACAGATACTTTAGGAAATGTAATAGGGGTTGGTGACTCTATTTTAACTGGAATAACGGAAAACGGCTCTATTGATGTATATGTTACCGCTACTGATAATTGTGATTTTAGCAATACCGATACCTTAACGATTACCTTAAATCAGACATTAATGGTTGATACCATTTATATCGGTCCAGCAACTTGCGAACCGGACGGATTTGTCTCTGTTTTTGTAAGCGGAGAAACAACCACACCAGAACATGGGGTGTACTATTCCTGGGAAAGCATGACAGGACAAGAAGGCCCAGCGGCTTCTGTTTGGACTGATTTGGCTTCTGGATGGTATTACGTGAGTATTGAAGACGCTGTTTGCACGGTAGAGGACAGTGCTTTCGTGGATCTTCTAAACCCACCGATTGCTGTTTTAAGTGCAAACCCAAGTGCAGGATGTGCTGACTTGCTCGTCAGTTTTGATTATTCATCAAGTGAAAACGGAGACGAATATTCATTAAGTTTTGGAGATGGTTCTGCGGTCCAAACCAGCAATGATTTAAATGAAACCTTTACCAATACATACAATGGGTCAAATGCAGAAACATTTACGGCCCAACTGATAGTGTCTCAGGGAGAGAACTGCGAAGACATAACAACAGTTGAAATTACAATGAATATTTGTGGATGCACCGAAGAGACGGCTTTAAATTACAATCCATTGGCAACACAAGATGATGGATCTTGTTTGTATCCGGAACCGGTTGTTTCAGCTCCAAATGTTTTTACACCAAATGGAGATGTTGCTGATGTAAATGAAGCGTTTTTCCTTACTACAGAAAACCTGTCAGAGTTTAGGTTAATCATATTCAATCGTTGGGGAAATGTAGTTTTTGATGTTACAAGCAATGACCCAGACAATGATAACCCTTCATGGGACGGAAAAACACCCGACGGGAAAGATCTCGAAGATGGCGTTTATTTTTATAAGTACGAAGGAGTAGGTGTATCTATTGGTCCTGATGACCCAGGAGTTGAAATACAGGGTCAGGGATTTTTACATCTAGTCAGATAACTTAACAACCAATTCATTGAGGAGAATAACACAAATCTTTTTCTTTGTTTTATTACTCAGTCCGTTTGGGCTTAGTGCCCAGGTTTCATCATGGACTTATTTTGCTGATTCTATTTCTACATATTCATCGCCACATAGTCATGATATAAATTTTGACGGTGTTTTAGATATTGTTCTCGGGGGAGGAAAAGATGGATTTGATAGCAATTCTGGTGTAATGGCAATCAATGGCAGCACGGGGGAGCTTCTTTGGAATGCCCCTTCCCGAAATGAGGTTTTTGGATCGGCTGTTTTTCAAGACATAACAAATGATGGCATCAAGGATGTTTTTATTACAGGCAGAGAAGCACAATTTTATGCTTTGGACGGCTCTGATGGTTCTCTAATTTGGGAGTTTTTTCCTTTCGGAACGGATCCAGCAGATAGTGGTTGGTATAACTTCTATAATCCACAGTTTATTAATGATGTTGACGGGGATGCCCTAATGGACCTATTGGTTACTAATGGAGGGGATCATTCGGCACCAGAATGGGAAACAAATCGCCCTCCTGGTCATGTAATGGTGCTTAGTTCTCTTACAGGAGAAATTTTAGCAAATACCGTTGTTCCAGATAGCGCTGAAACGTATTGCTCACCAATAGTTGCAGACCTGCAAAACAATGGAAATGATTGGGTTCTTTTTGGAACGGGAGGAGAAAATCTTGGAGGATCATTTTACGCATGTCCTTTAACTAGCATTCTTGGCAATAACACGAATGGGTCAATTGTGTTGGCTACAGATTTGGAAAAAGGATACATTGCTCCAGCTTCTGTTTTCTTTAATGATTCATCTCAGGTTTATGATTTTGTTTTCATATCATTTGATGGCAAGTTGGAAAAAATAAATGGAAATGATTTTTCAATTGATTGGTCTTTCCAGCATCCAGGAACTGAGTCAAGTGCCGAACCTGTTATTGGAAACTTTACGGGAGATTTAACGCCAGATATTTTTCTTACTTTATTTAAAGGAATAGCCCCGTCATTTTCTGATTTTTATCAGGTAATGCTTGATGGTTCAACAGGAGAAATGAAGTTTATCGATAGTCTAGGTCAGCTCAACTACTCTTCTGGAAACGCAATAGACTTGAATAATGACGGACGTGATGAAGCTGTAGCATCGGTCACCTATAATATCAACGGTTATTTTCAGCATAGAATTGAACAGATTGATTTTGTGAATAATACGATATCACCCCTCACTAACTTTGAATCAGGTGTTAATCTTGCGTCAACACCATTATTTCGAGATATTGATAATGATCAATACACCGAATTAATATACGTGTACAAAAAAGACAGTTTAAATCCTGGGGCCACCAATGGTATTTACGTTAAGCGTGTAGACCTTTCGTCGATAAGGCCAAATGCAGGAATTGCCTGGGGCAGCTATTTAGGGAATCAAAACAATGGGGTGTATTCTTATTTTCCTGTGGATTGCGGTTTCAACAGTGTTATTTCAAGCATATCGACAGCTTCACCATCATGTAATAATGAATCAGATGGATCAATTTCACCAACCACATTTGGTAACACAGGGCCATACACATATAATTGGTCTGATGGAACCATCGAACCAACCCTAAGCAACTTAATTGCTGGGGAATATTGGGTTAGGGTTACTAATCGAATGGGTTGCTATGAGGAAAGAGCGGTTGTTTTATCAGATCCGTATATTATTTCTTTTGGTGCCATTTCTCCACCCACATGTGTAGGAGATCAGGATGGAAATGCTACCATGTCATCATCGGGATGCCCCTGTATGTTTAGTGGTTGTACATTTTTATGGGAAAATGGATATACGACCAAGCCTAATGACTCATTACATTCTGGATGGAACGGGGTCGTAATTACTCACACAGACGGCTGCATTGTGACTGACTCTGTATTGGTCCCAGAACCGCCAGCCGTAATTGTTGATTTTTGGGTGGATAATGTATTGTGTTATGGAGATTTTAATGGTTCAATTCAATTGGAAATGGATACCATATTTGCTCCTCAGAGCATTCTGTGGTTTAATGGCGATACAACGGAAACTATTGAAAACTTGCCAGCTGGGATTTATATGGTTGAAGCAACAGACACTCGTGGATGTCATGATTCATTGCAAATAGAAGTGTCAAGTCCAGATTCTGTTTTACTTGATATAAATTTTACAGAGTGGCTTTGTGCTGGAGCATCTGATGGAGAAGTTATTTATATGGTTACAGGTGGAACACCTGAATATTCCTATTTTCTTAATGGAGAGCAGTACCAAGACTCGATAATTTCAGGTCTTTTAGAAGGAAATTATACGCTGTCTGTTTCTGACTTTAATGGCTGTGTTCAGGAGACAGAGATTGAAATGATAAATCTAGACCCAATTGATATAACGTTTGACATGATTCCTCCCTCAGGAGAGTTCAGTTTTGACGGAATAATCATTTCTAATGTAAATGGAGGTTTGCCTCCGTATTCCTACGGCTGGAGCAATTCGCAAATAGACGAGTCTGTTATTGTTTACCTCAACCCAGGATGGTATTCATTAGAAATCACGGATTCAAACAATTGTACAGCTTTGGACTCTATATACTTGAGCGCGCTCTATCTTCAAGAAAACACATTTAATCAGAATTATGCTTATCCAAACCCAACGGTTGAAAAATTATTTTTCAATTCAGAAGCAACAGATATTCAAGTTTTTTCTAACGAAGGCAAACAGGTAATGTCTAAAACAAAAGGGGATTTTATTGATTTATCTCCACTTTCAAATGGAATATATTATATAAGTTTGAGAGTAGAAGGAGGCAGACATGTGCTTCCGGTTATAAGAGCCTTAGACTAAATGCAAAAGTTGTTTTATTATTTTTTGCTTCTTTCATTCATTATTATATCTGGATGTTCTGAGCAAACAGTTGTGGAAAAAAAAACAGCCAAAGGAGAAAAGAAGTACGGGGGAATAATCACTTATGAATCACCAGAAATGGTTTATCAGTTTTTCCCATTATCTTGTTTATCCATGTACGAGCAAAGGGCGATTTCCCCGATCTTTGAGACCTTGATTCAATTCAATGAAGAGACAAAGGAGCTATCAGGAAACCTTATTTCATCCTATACGATATCGAAAGATCTTAAAACTATTGATCTCAACGTGAATAAGGGCATTTATTTTCATGATGATATTTGTTTCGGAAGTAATGCTGAGGAATTAAAAGCATCAGATGTTAAGTTCACATTGGATTTTGCCTGTACTAGTCATAAGCTAAATCAACAAAACGAACTGTTAATTTCTAAAATAAAGGGAGCCAAAGCGTTTTATGATTCATTTGAAGGAGACATATTAAAAGGCGTTTCTGGAATAAAAATATTATCGAGATACAGTCTCAGGATTGAACTGATCAACCCGAGCCCAACGTTTTTAAAAGTATTGACCCATCAGAGCATGTCTGTTTTTTCAAAAAAAGCATATAATTATTACAAAGAAAAAATCAAGGAACATCCTATCGGTACCGGGCCTTTTAAGCTTGTTTATTCAAATGAAAATGAACGGGTTTACATTAGAAATGATAAGTATTGGGGAAAGGATAAATATGGCAACCAGCTCCCTTTTATTGATAAAATAATGGTAAAGCAACAAAAAGAAGAAAAAGCTTTTTCCTCTTTCACTACTCAAAAAACGGACTTATTACTTTCTATACCAGCAAATAAAATCAATTCTTTGTTTGGAACTCTTGATGAAGCGAAGAATGGGAAAAACATTCTTCATAAATTACAATACCGAAATGGATTAAAGATGAATTATATTGGCTTCGACTGTAGCTCAAGCCCATTTAGCAATTTGCATTTGAGAAAAGCAGTTTTCCACGCAGTAGACAGAGAAAACATTTGTAGTGACTTTCTATATGGAGAATCGAATCCGGCATTAAATGGGATTTTACCTGAGGGCGCCTATTTTCAGCCGAATATTTCACCGACAATGACGTATAATTTGCAACTGGCAAAGTACCACTTAAGGAAGAGCAATTATAAAGGAGACAGTCTGATTTTTTATGCTACCGCTGAAGAGGGTTCTTCAGAGATGGCATGGTGTACTTTTCTTGTTAATGATCTTGAAAAAAAGTTAGGATTGAAAATAAGGTTAAAGACGGGAACATATAAAGAGAAACTCATATCCATTCAGTCTGGAGAGTCTCAAATGTGGACAGGAGCGTACATCCCCGACTATCCGGATGCCGAATCCTATTTGAGCCCATATTGTTCTAATAATTTTGGCAATTCAGTTCGTTCTTTTGGTAAATTTAAGAGTATTGAATTTGATGAGGCATTTGAAAAGTCAACAATTGAAGTAGATGAAAAACTGAGGAATAATTTGTTTAACGACTGTATAGGAGTGATGAATAAAGAGGCCCCCGTAGTACCCGTTTATTTTGAAAACCTGCTTGTTGTTTATAATCTTAATTTAAGAGATGCAAACATGAATTCCTTTGGTATTCTTGATTTTTCTAAGGCGTATATAAAACCAATAAAATAGACTTATTTCAGTACGCTTTCGACCCATTTTTTACCCCAGTCTTGTATTTCTTCCTCAGTCCATAAATCCGGATAAAATATTCTTCTTTGAAAGCGTGGAGGAAGGTATTTTTGCCAGTTCGTTCCTCCCGTACCCTTTTCCTCTCCCGTACCTTTAGCAAGGTAATGTACAGCTGTCCGGTAGTGAATCAGTGGCCAATTCACATTCACATTCACATCAAGCTCTCTTAACTCCTTTAATACTAAAGGGTTTTTTTGATCCTCGTTAGATAGGGATTTGAATTTTTTCCAAATATTTATTGGTTGGTACTCATTTGCAAAATCATGAAATGTATTAAGGTATTTGGCTTCAAAGTCTCTTAAGGTAAGTGTTTTCTCTCCAGTTTCTTCAATAACAGCTCCTCTTCTCCAATACACGTTATCTAGTTGTTCGTGTATGTCAGAATCCCAAAGGCGCTTTCTTTCACTCTCGTAGACCAAATACCTTAAATCAGTACAACTGATCTCGATTCTTCTATATGCAGCTGTTTGAAAACCACTTGAAGAGAGAAGCGCCATTCTGAATTTAGTAAATTGACCTTTCTCCATACCAAGCCTCATCACGTCAAATGAGCGAATCAAAGTTTCAAAATAGAGGTTGCATCGCTTGAGTCTTGCAATAAAAAAATCGACATCAAGGCTCTCATTCCACCCGAGGTCTTGACCTATATCGGAGATCTTCTTTCCATTTCTACAAATTTGATCAATTTCATGTTCAATTAGGTTGAAATAAAGCTCTGTTATTTGATGATAAACAATAAATATTTTTTCATCAGGAAAATCAGTTTTTGGTTTTTGAAGACTCAATAACGCATCAACCTCAATGTAGTCCCAATAAACCAATGGGTTAGCAAAAATTAAACCATCTAGGTATGAATTCAAGTCCTGTCCAATAGCCGCGTATTTGTCCCTAAGTAATTCAAGCCTTTTTTTAATATCGGGGGTGATTTCCATAAAATGACGATTTAATTTGTGATGCTCGAAGTTAATTATTTCACGTTAAAGGAAATAAAGAATTCCCACCTAAAAACTGACTTATGTCAATTTTGACGATTTAAAAAAACAAAATAAAAAGACAATTTAGTTGAAAAGAGGCTTATTTTTCCTCATCATCAAGCACTCTTTTGGTGCGAAGTTGCTCGAAAATACCAAGCGTAATCCAATATGGCAAGATAAATCCCATAAGAAATAATAACATCCAAAAGGCCATACCGCCAATTAAAAGGAATAAAACTATACCGAAAGTGCTCATGTTCTGTTATTTTTGAACTATAATTGGAAACAAAATTAAAAAAATTAACTCAATAATTCATTATAAAATGCAATATAGAATTGAAAAAGACACTATGGGAGAGGTGAAGGTCCCTGCTGATAAATATTGGGGAGCACAAACTGAAAGGTCAAGAAATAACTTTAAGATTGGACCAGAGGCATCAATGCCTATAGAAATCATCCATGCATTTGCGTATTTAAAAAAGGCTGCAGCTCATGCCAATTTTGAATTGGGAACTCTTCCTTCAGAGAAAAAAGATTTGATTAGTGCTGTTTGTGATGAGGTAATTACTGGAAAGCATGATGATCAGTTTCCCCTTGTTATTTGGCAAACAGGATCGGGTACGCAATCCAACATGAATTGCAATGAAGTCATATCTAACAGGGCGCACGTGCTTAATGGCGGTATGCTTTCGGACACAGACAAGATATTAAACCCAAATGATGATGTGAATAAATCGCAATCCTCTAATGATACATTTCCAACAGCCATGCATATTGCAGCTTATAAGCAGGTGATTAACATCACTGTCCCAGGCATTGAAAACCTTAGGGATACATTAGATGCTAAATCATTAGAATTTAAAGACATCGTAAAAACGGGAAGAACTCATTTTATGGATGCTACACCCCTGACACTTGGCCAGGAGTTTAGTGGTTACGTAACTCAGCTGAATAAATCATTAAAAACCATACACCATTCACTTGAAGCAGTTAAAGAATTGGCGCTTGGGGGTACAGCTGTTGGTACGGGTTTAAATACGCCTAAAGGATACGATGTTTTGGTAGCAAAAAAAATAGCTGATTTCACAGGATTACCATTTGAAACGGCGGAGAACAAGTTTGAGGCGTTGGCGGCTCACGATGCTATAGTTGAGCTTTCAGGAGCATTAAAAAGAACGGCAGTTTCGTTAATGAAAATCGGAAATGATATTCGTATGCTTTCTTCAGGACCAAGGTGTGGAATAGGAGAGCTTTTACTTCCTGAAAACGAGCCTGGATCATCAATAATGCCCGGTAAGGTAAACCCAACTCAGCCAGAGGCTCTCACTATGGTCTGTGCACAGGTTATGGGTAATGATGTAACTGTTTCTGTTGCGGGTTCAAACGGGCATTTTGAATTAAATGTATTTAAACCAGTTATGGCCTACAACGTATTGGAGTCGGCTAGACTTATTGGAGATGCATGTAATTCTTTTAATGAAAATTGTGCTGCAGGAATTAAAGCCAACGAGCCCGTGGTTAAAAAGCATCTTGAAAACTCGCTTATGCTTGTTACTGCCCTTAACACCAAAATAGGATATTATAAAGCAGCGGAGATTGCCAAATACGCTCATAAAAATGGAACAACGCTTAAGGAGGCCGCAGTTGGACTTGGTCATGTTACAGAAAGCGAATATGACGAAATTGTTGACCCTTCTAAAATGATAGGTCATTAACGCTCCTTTGCAATAATTACGTATCTTCGCCGTTCAATTGTTCAATTGAACATTATGATGAAGTATATTTTTATGTTTGTTTTGATTTTTGGCACAACCTTTGCCAATAGTCAATCCTATGCTTATATAGATTCCGACTACATAATGAGTAAAGTACCGGAATATGTTGAAGCAAAAGACAAATTGGACAAGCTTGCAGAACGATGGACCAAAGAAATAGAAGATCGTTACGAGGCTATAAAAAAGAAAAAGAACAACTTCGAACGCGAAGAAATTCTATTGCCGAAAGAAGAAAAAGAAAAACGACAACAAGAAATTGAAAACTTGGAGCAAGAAGCATTAGAGCTTCAGACCCTGCATTTTGGATCTGAGGGAGATTACTTTCAAAAGAGACAGGAATTGATAAAACCTATTCAGGATCGTATTTTTACCGCTCTTAAAAAACTTGCGAAGAGTGATGGTTATGATTTGATTTTTGATAAGGCCAATCAAAGTAGTTTGATATATGCTTTAAGTGAGTATGATATAAGCGATGACATCTTGTATGAGATGGGAATAGAATAATAAGAATAAAATAAATACAGATAAAAATGAAAAAAGGATTACTACTATTGGTTTTGGTTTTTGGAGGAATAAATATGAATGCTCAAACAAAAATAGCGCATATTAACTCTCAAGAATTATTGGATACTCTTCAGTCACGTAAAGATGCGATGGCAAAACTTCAGAAATTTGAAGGGGAAGGAGTTCTTGAATTACAAGAAATGAACAAGTCTTTTGAAGCGGCGTATATCCGTTATCAGCAGAACGAGAAGGACATGACTCCAGTAATACAACAAATGGAACAAGAAAAATTGCAAAAGAAACAACAAGCGTTGCAAACAAGGCAGCAGGAGTTAGAGCAACAAATGCAGATATACGGACAAGAGTTGAACAAACCCATTTTAGAGCTCGTTCAGACAGCAGTAAATAATGTTGCCGAAAGCAAGAAGATAAGCTATGTACTTGATGAAACAGTTACTCTTTATTTTAAGGGAGGAGTTGATATCACCAAAGAGGTCATGACGGAGCTATTAAAGCTTGAAAAAGAATTAATGGGAAAATAATCATTTCAGAAAAACATTTTGGACAAGACAAGGGCAATAGACATTGCCCTTTTTTTGTAGCTTTGATTTATGGAAGACGCAGGGCCGATTGGGGTATTTGATTCAGGGTATGGAGGCCTTACCATTCTTTCAGAATTCAAAAAACAGCTTCCAGAACATGACTATTTATACCTTGGGGATAACGCTCGTGCGCCTTATGGAAATCGTTCTTACGATGTCGTTTATGATTTCACTTTAGAGGCCGTAAACTTCCTTAAAAACAAAGGATGCCGATTGGTCATTGTCGCATGTAATACCTCTTCGGCTAAAGCCCTTCGAACCATACAGCAACAAGACTTAATAGAGATGGATTCGGATTTCCGTGTTCTTGGCGTGATTCGACCAACCACAGAAACTTTAGGAGAACTGTCCAATACAAAACATGTGGGGATTTTAGGAACAGAAGGAACAGTTAATTCTAATTCATATGGTCTTGAGCTGAATAAATTTTCACCAAACCTTTTTGTGACTCAACAAGCCTGTCCAATGTGGGTGCCTTTAATAGAAAGCAACAAGCACCTTTCAGAATCAGGGAAGGCCATAATAAAAGAAGACTTTTTTGAGCTATTAAGTAAAGATCCTTCCATTGACACCGTGTTATTGGCATGCACCCATTACCCTATTATAGCTTCTTACCTACAAGAGTTGGCAAATAAAAAGGTACGCATAATCTCTCAGGGCCCCATTGTGGCTAAAAAACTAAAAGATTATTTGCAACGACACGAATTAATGGATAAAACACTCTCTAGGAACGGAAAGTGTGTTTTTTTGACAACGGAAAATCCTGAAGTATTCAATCAAAGTGCTGAGAACTTCATGTCAATGAAAGTCAATTCGATACAAATTAAGTTATAGCTTTTTTTTACTAAAAGACTCTATGAGTTCTGAATTGATTTCTTGAAAATCTTTTTGCCTCACCGCATAGAATTCATAGGTTTTTTCATATTGATCGAAAGTATACCCTTTTTTTTTAACTAAATCCGTTACCGATTGTTTCATCGAATCTTTGTAGACTCCAACGGATCGGTACTTGTTTTGGTAATATGCTTCTAGAACCAAGACCTCTCCATGTATTTTAGTAAAGTCATTTTTTGGAATAAGCGCGTCGTCATCAGAGGAAGAGCAAGAAATCACAATAAAAAATAAAATAAACGTGAGATATTTCATTAATGAGCGGGATTAAAAGAAAGACGCATTCCGTTTGCGCCCTCCATGACCTTATTGTTTTCATATACAATTTCGCCGTTAACAAAGGTCCGGTCTATTGCGCTTGAAAAGGTATACCCTTCAAAGGGAGACCATCCACATTTATATAAAATATTATCATGATTCACCGTGTAAGCCCTGCTTGGATCAACAATTACGAGGTCTGCGTAATATCCCTCACGAATAAAACCTCTTTCTTTAATTCGAAATAGAATAGCGGGATTATGAGCCATTTTTTCAACAACCCGTTCTATTGTAATTTTACCGTTTTTCACATGTTCCATCATACTTATTAGAGCATGTTGAACAAGAGGCCCCCCTGAAGGAGCGTTTAAGTAATTGTTTTTTTTCTCCTCTATGGTGTGTGGAGCATGATCTGTGGCTACGACATCAATACGGTTGTCTAATAATGCTTTCCATATTCCGTCTCGATCTGCACTGGTTTTAACCGCTGGGTTCCACTTAATCAGAGTCCCTTTAGAGGTATAATCTTCATCACTAAACCAAAGGTGGTGAACACAGGCTTCGGCTGTTATCTTTTTGTCTCTTAAAGATAAATGGTTTTTAAACAATTCAGTTTCTTTAGCAGTCGAGATGTGTAAGACATGAAGTCTAGCCCCGTGCTTTTCTGCAAGGTTTACAGCAAGTGAAGAAGAAAGGAAACAGGCTTCTTCATTTCTAATGATTGGGTGGAGCTCAATTGGAATCTCAACTCCATGTTTTAACTTTGCTTCTGCTAAGTTTTTTTGAATGGTTTGCTCATCTTCACAATGTGTTGCAATTAGCATTGGTACATTGGAAAAAAGACCCGCCAATGTTTTTTCATTATCTACAAGCATGTTTCCCGTGGAAGAGCCCATAAAAACTTTAACTCCGCAAACTTCCGACGCATTTGTTTTAAGCACCTCGTCGAGGTTATCATTTGTCGCACCCATAAAAAAAGAATAGTTTGCAATAGAGTTCGTTCTGGCAATTTGGTATTTATCTTCTAATAGCTTTTGGGTAGTGGCATTAGGGCTGGTGTTGGGCATTTCCATAAAAGAGGTGATCCCTCCAGCAACAGCAGCTCTTGACTCAGAATAGATATTCCCCTTATGCGTTAACCCTGGCTCTCTGAAATGAACTTGATCATCTATGCAACCGGGCATAATAAATTTACCCGATAGGTCAATAATAGTTGCAGAATCATCACAGAGGTCTGTACCCATTTCCTCAATCCGATTGTTTTTGATAAGAACATCTTGATGCTTAGACTCTCCTTCGTTTACAACGATGCCGTTTTTTAATAGGTAACTACTCATAATTTCATTCTTCTCATTTCCCAAACCCCAAAAAAAGCTTCTTTAAATATTCCAGTACTCATTTTAGATACACCTTGAACTCTATCAACAAAAGTAATGGGAATCTCTTTTACTTTAAACTTATGATTTAATGCTGCATATTTCATGCAAATTTGGAAGGCATATCCTTTAAAATGAATGTCGTCAAGTTTTATTTTTTTTAGTACATCAATGCGATATCCTTTAAACCCGGCGGTAGTGTCTTTTATCGAAATAAAAAGGATTAGTCGCACATAAACACTTGCAAAATAAGACATTAGTATTCTTTTGAATGGCCAGTTTTTAATCTTGCCCCCACTACAATATCTGGATCCAATAACGAGATCTGTCCCGTTTTTTAATTCTTGTTGGAGTCGATTTAAGTCGTTCGGATTGTGAGAAAAATCACAGTCCATTTCAAATACGAATTCATATTGATTCTTGATTGCCCATTTAAATCCATGGATATAAGCCGTTCCCAACCCTTGTTTCCCCTTTCTTTTTTCTAAATGCACGCGTCCTGCCGACCCTGCTATTCTTTTTGAAATAATATCGGCTGTGCCGTCTGGGGAATTGTCGTCAACGAATAACACATGAAAAGAATGATCCAATTCCAAAACAGCATCAATCATTTTGTCAACGTTTTCTTTTTCGTTGAAGGTAGGAATGATAATGAGTGAGTTATTCTTTGCCATGGGGAACAAACGAATTTAGTCATTTCAAAGCAAAACTAAATTCACTAATCTTATATTTATGATAAATTGGCACAAAAAAAACCGCGCGAAGCGGCTTTTTATGTTTTTTTAAAAGTAATTTATTCAGCTTTTTCGCTTTCTTTTTGGTCTTCTCCACCTTCAGAACCTTCAGAACCTTCTTCACCTTCTTCACCTTCTTCTTCCTCATCATCAACCGCTCCTCTTGAAATTTTAACAGAGATAACCATTGCACTCGCTGGATCTAAAATGGTAACACCAGGAATCTTTATTTCGGAAATAGTAATTCCTTGCCCGATACGAATCGGAGAAATATCAAGTGTTATTGCATCTGGTAAATCAGACGCTAGACCATAGCAGTTTAATGTTCTAAAAGCCATATTTAGACGACCTCCATTCAATACACCTTTTGCAGAACCTGTGGTTCTAACGGGAAGACTCACTCTTACCTTTTTACTTTCATTCAATTCGTAAAAATCAACATGTTGTATCGTGTCTTTTACAGGATGCTGTTGAACTTCACGGACGATTGCTTTTGTTTTTTTGCCCTCGACGTCTAGCTCAACTAGAAAAACATCTGGCGAAAAAATAATTTTATTCATTTGTACTGACTTTACAGAAAAATGGGTTTGTTCTCCCTGTCCGTAAAGTACACATGGAACCATACCAGCATTTCTAAGGCTAGCAGCGTCCTTCTTCCCTACGTTCGCTCTAAGCGAACCGCTCAATTGTGTTGTTTTCATTATATATTTATTTTTAAGATATTACAAAGTGTCCGCTTATCGACTCGTTATTAATCAGTTTATAAATCACATCAGAGAATAAATTCGCGGCTGTTATTACGCGTATTTTATCACTTTTTTGAGTCATTGGAATGGTATCCGTAACAATAAGCTCGGTTATTTTAGAATTATTTATTCTTTCATATGCTGGACCAGAAAGAACGGCATGTGTACAAAAAGCTCTAACACTTTTAGCTCCTTTACCCATGAGTAAATCAGCAGCTTTAGTAAGCGTTCCAGCGGTATCGCACATGTCATCAATGATAACAACGTCTTTTCCTGAAACCTCCCCAATAACCGTCATTTCGGCAATTTCATTGGCTTTCTTTCTGTTCTTGTGACAAAGAGCAAGTCCACAGTTGAGTTTTTTACTGTAAGAATTAGCCCTTTTGGCTCCTCCAACATCTGGAGCAGCAATGACTAAGTTTTGGGAGTCCATTTTTTCAATCTCTTTTAAAAATAAAGTAGATGCATATAAATGATCAACCGGAACCTCAAAAAACCCTTGAATTTGATCCGCATGTAAATCCATAGTCATAATGCGGTCAATGCCTGCGGCCATAAGCATATTCGCAGATAGTTTTGCCCCAATTGCTACCCGAGGCTTGTCTTTTCTATCTTGTCTTGCAAAACCGAAATATGGAATAACGGCAATAATTTTTCTAGCAGAAGCTCTTTTTGCTGCATCGATGAGCAGTAATAATTCAAAAAGGTTTTCTGTTGGAGGCATCGTTGATTGTACGATAAACACGTCTTGACCTCTAACAGTCTCCTCTAAGGAAGGTTGAAATTCCCCATCACTGAATACATTTACTTTAACACTGCCAAGGGATGTTCCATAGGCTTTTGCAACGTGTTCCGCCATATGCTGTGAAGCCCGACCTGCAAATATTTTAACACCCATGAGTTGTTCAATTAAATAGAGGGCAAAAGTACACAAAATATTAACTTCCACAAAGAACTTATTCTGAACACAGTCTTGAGTAGTTAAACGGAAAAGGGCTTTGTTTTTTTAAACAATTAAAGGGGGGTGACGTGTTTTAATTTAAATTTGTGGGTTCATGAACAAAAAGAAGCTCGATTATACGTTGTTTAAGCGTCTGTTGATGTATGCAAAACCATACAAGAAGGTTTTTGTTTTTGCTGCTTTTTGCGTCCTGTTGCTTTCGTTTTTAAGCCCGCTAAGACCATATTTGATTGGCAAGATGGTTGACAACTATATAGTTAACACTCAAAACAAAGAGCTTCTTCTTCATTGGTCCATTGGAATTATTGGTTTACTCTTTATAGAGGGGATTCTCCAATTTGTTTCCAGTTACTTTTCAAACTTATTGGCCCAATCGGTTATTCGTGACATACGTAAGAAGCTTTTTTCTCATGTGGTTTCGTTCCGCATGAAGTACTTCGATAAAACGCCGATTGGAGCACTTGTTACCCGTGTAGTCTCTGACCTTGAGGCAATAACACAGGTTTTTTCCTCGGGCATTATGGAAATGTCAAGAGACCTAATCTCTTTATTAGTGGTGCTTAGCCTTATGTTTTACACCAATTGGGAGCTCTCTTTAATGACTTTAATCCCTATTCCCCTTTTGATTTTTGCAACTCGGATTTTTGCAAGAGCGATGAAATCGGCATTTCAGCTCGAAAGAAAACAAGTTACCAAACTCAATACATTTGTTCAGGAACATTTGACAGGAATGTCTATTGTTCAACTTTTTAACAAGAATAAGGAGGAGTATTCAAAGTTTGTTGAAATTAATAATGGTCACAGAAAAGCACATATTAATGCGGTTTGGGCAAACTCCATCTTTTTCCCTGTGGTAGAAATTTTAAGTTCTTTGTCTATTGCCTTTTTATTGGTTTGGGGAGCATTGAATGCGGGCGGAAAGACCAATGTAGAAATTCAAGCCATGTATGGGCAAATCATAGCTTTTACGCTTTGGATTTACCAATTGTATCGACCCATACGACAGCTTGCCGATAAATTTAATGTCCTACAGCGGGGTATTGTCCGGGCCGAGAGAATATTTGAAATAATGGACCGTAATGACCATCGACAAGAATCAGGTAAGAACGAAAGGGTTGATTTCCGCAAAGACATTTCCTTTGATAAAGTTTCCTTTTCCTACACAGAAAACACCGATGTTCTGAAACAAATAAACCTAAAAATAGATACGGGTAAGATGATTGCAATTGTCGGTGCAACGGGTTCGGGTAAATCAACAATAGTAAATGTTTTGGGTAGGTTTTACGAGCACCAATCAGGCACGATTAAAATTGGTGAGGTAGATATTAAAGAAATTAAATTGGCTCATTTAAGAGATAATATTGCGATTGTTTTGCAGGACATTTTCCTTTTTTCGGATACCATACACAATAATATAACCCTAGGAGATGAGAGGATATCTCGAGAGGAGGTCATAAAAGCATCAAAAGCTGTGGGAGCGCATGATTTTATTACTCAACTGCCAAATGGCTATGATTATTCAATAGGAGAAAGAGGGTCTGTTTTATCTGTTGGACAGCGGCAATTACTCGCCTTCATTCGCGCTTATGTTTATGACCCTCAAATATTAATTTTAGATGAGGCAACATCGAGTGTGGATACTGAGTCTGAAATGCTTATCCAAGAAGCAACCATTAACCTTACTAAAGGCAGGACATCGGTAGTTATTGCTCACCGGCTCAGTACGATCCAAAAAGCAGATCAGATTGTTGTAATGGACAAGGGTGAAATTCTGGAAATAGGGACACATAATGAGTTACTATTGAAAAACGGCAAGTACAAAACACTATATGAAAAACAAATCTTTAAACCAGCATGATATGTTAGGGCTAAAAGTTGGCGGGGTGCCAGAACACTTTAACTATCCTTGGAGAATAGCCATTGAGGAAGGGTTATTTAGAAAAGAAGGCATTGCTTTGCATTGGGCAGATATGAGTGGTGGGACGGGCCAAATGATAAAAGGGCTTCAAACGGAATCGATTGATGTAGCGATCGTACTGACCGAGGGCATTAGCAGATCTATACTTCAAGGGTTAGACGCAAAGATATTAGACGTTTATGTAAGCACCCCTTTGTGTTGGGGAGTGCATGTCCCGTTTAAATCTAGATTCAAAACGATAAAAGATTTAGATGCCCAAACCATTGCAATTTCGAGAGAGGCGTCTGGTTCACATTTGATGTCTTATGTAATGGCAGATCAAAATCAGCTGCAATCAGAAAAAATGAAATTTAATGTGGTTGGAGATGTTTACGGAGGATTGTGGGCTCTTGAGAACCGAGAAGCGCAAGTTTTTTTATGGGAGAAATATACGACGCAACCTTATGTTGATCAAAGAAAATGTAAACGTATTGGCGAAGTCTATACGCCTTGGCCTTCCTTTGTTATTGCCGCAAGAAAAGAAATCATTGAAAATCATCCAAAAGAATTAAAAAAAGTCATTGAGGTCATTCAAAAAAGGTCAAAAAAAGCCAAGGAATCCATTAATACAGCGGAAATCATTTCTTGGAGATATAATCTTGATTTGCATCAAGTAAGAAGTTGGCTTTCTCAAACAGAATGGAATGATAAACAGCAGGACTTGAATAAAATCATGGAAAAGGTGGTAACTTATCTTTCAGAATTGGATTTATTATCATCACTAGAAACAGAAGATTGGTCAAAAAAATTATTTGTTTAAGCTTTTTAGCATGTGCCACAACGTTTGTAAATGCTCAGCAAGGGTGCACAGACCCCTTGGCAAGCAACTATTCAAGTGGTGCAACGGTGAATGATGGTTCATGTGTTTATGAATCAACAAACTATACAATGGAAGATGTGGCTGATTTAAACAGTTCATTTTTAAATGAAAATTCTGGAATTATCGTTTTTAACGATCATGTTTTAACGATTAATGATGGCGGCAATTCAAACACTATTTATGAGCTTGATACAATGGGGAGTATTATTAGAGAAATCAACATATTAAGCGCTACTAATGTGGATTGGGAAGCCATTAGTCAAAACAGTCAAAGTGTTTTTGTTGGTGATTTTGGAAACAACTCTGGATCAAGAGAAAACCTTTGTATTTATGAAATTAGTAAGGCAGACATTCAAGACCCATCGGTAAATCAAGTGACTGCTATTCGCAGTGTATTCCGCTACGAAGATCAAGTTGATTTCACATGGGGTTCTAATGCGCACAATTATGATTGCGAGGCCTTCCTTTGTACAGAAGACTCGATGTATCTTTTTTCTAAAAACTGGATAGATGAAGAAACAAAACGTTATAGTTTACCAATTTCGTGGGTTGATACTGCAACCGCAATATTGAATAACAGTTTTAATGTTGATGGTCTTGTTACCGATGCGTCAATTGATTCCTCAGGGGAAAGTGTAATGCTTTTGGGCTATAAAAACAATGGGGCAAACTTCTACACTAGTTTTATTTGGATGCTTTGGGATTATAACGCAAACGATTTCTTCTCGGGGAATAAGAGAAGAATAGAGATAGGGACCATGCTGTCCCTTGGTCAAACCGAAGGAATTGCCCTTAAAGGAAACGCCTCGGGTTTTGTGAGTTCAGAGGAGATAAGCTCTGTAATTACCATACCTCCAAAATTATTAAAATTTGATTTTTCAGAATATTTCAATGGGGAAGCATTAAATATAATATCCAAAGGCAATAAAGAAATTTTGATTTATCCAAATCCAAGCACTCAGTTTATCCGAATAGAAAAGCAAAATGAGCCATTTAAAATATATGAGCTTGCCACATCAAAACTTGTTTTAAAAGGATTGATTAAATCGAATCAAATCGATGTCTCATCACTGCGCCCAGGTCATTTCTACCTGCAAGTAGGCCAATCCAGAACTAAATTTACAAAACAGAAATAGGAAAATCACGCCTAATTATCTATTTATCAACAAGTTCAACTCTCGGTTTTTTGATGAATTATTGGGATTTATCCGTTTTTTTTGTAAATTAGATGTGACTAATAACTTAAAACTATGTTACACGACACAACAATGTGGATTGCCATAGGTACAATCGTATCTATTGTTTTGGTAATCTTTCTTGCATTTACAGCAGAAAACCGAAAAAGTAAACACTAAACAAAACTTAATCACATAAGATTTGTTTACTAAGAGTGAAAAGCTATTTTCTTCTTGCACTAATGTTATGCTCTTTTTTTGGCAGTTTCGCTCAAAGAGAGAAAGCCTATTTTGCTTCAGGTTGCTTTTGGTGTGTTGAAGCTATTTTCGAAGCAATACCAGGTGTTATAGATGTAAAATCAGGTTATTGCGGCGGTAAAACAGAGAATCCTACTTATCGAGAAATTTGTACAGGTTTAACAGGTCATGCAGAAGCAGTTGAAGTAACCTTTAACAGTAAAAGCGTTTCATATGAAACGTTGTTGGAGGTGTTTTTTTACTCTCATGATCCCACAACCCTCAACAGACAAGGACCCGATGTAGGCACGCAATATAGGTCGGCAATTTTTTATGTTGAACCTTATCAAAAGGCAAGAGCTGAAGCATTTATCAGCCAGTTGCTAATTGAAAATAAATTTAAACGAATAACTACGAGTGTTGAAAAAATGAATGTTTTTTATAAAGCCGAAAATTACCACCAGGATTTCGAAAAAAATAATCCAACACATCCATATGTTAATTCTGTGGGGAAAGAACGAAAGATTAAATTTTTAAAAAAATACAAAAACAGAAACTAAACAAGCTAAACTCAAAAACCATGTCTAAAATCTCTTATTTCATTTCCATCTCTATTGTTCTGCTCATTTTAAGTCAATTTTTCATGGCGTATCAATCTTCAAAAATAGAATCGCCAAAGTATACCTTATTAAAGGCATATGATGAGTTTGAGCTTAGACAATATGGATCAATGATCGTAGCTCAGACCGTAGTGAAAAGTAAATCATATGAATCTTCCTCCAGTAATGGATTTAGAACTGTAGCGAATTACATTTTTGGAGGTAATGATGAGAAAAAGAAAATAGCCATGACGTCTCCAGTTATTATGGACATGGGTGATGAGACAAAAATGTCCTTTGTCATGCCAAAAGAACATTCTATGGCCAGTCTTCCAGAACCAAATTCTGATCAGATAGAAATTTTAAGAGTCTCTCCAAAAAAATATGCGGTTTTAACTTTTCCGGGATATGCCAACAATAAGAAAATAGCAAAGTATTCCAAAAAACTTCTCAAGAGCGTTAAGACTGAAGGCCTAGAAACGACTGGGAATATTCAGTTTATGGGGTATAACGCGCCGTGGCAAGTCATAGGCAGGAAAAATGAAGTAGCTATTGAAGTAAAATAATAACAATTAAGCTACTTGTCTAGTGCTTTAAAAGCACTTTGAAACTCTGAGTCAAACTCATTATATACCGAAAAGAAACCGTTTTCTTGCCAAATCTGTCTTGCGATTTCAGCTTTGAGTTGAATACCCAACCTTCGTTCACAATATTGTATGTCGTCTTTACTGTATGCATGTATATTCAGTTCCGAATCGGCATATTCGACAAGTTCATTTATTAACGACCCATCTATTTTGAATTCCTCTTTATATTGATTTAGTGAAGACCATGGGTTTTGTGAGAAGTACCGATTTCTTTTTACATAATCAAACGCGAATTGATTGATGGCGCCTCCCCAAAGTAGAGAAGAATAATAGAGCCCAGTTCCAGTGGTATCTAATGGCACAAAGATGTCAGGGCTTATCCCTCCACCACCATAAACATCTCGACCACTAACGGTTTGGTATTTTAAAGAATCATTAAATAAAGAGGAGTCAATTGCAAACATGGATGCCTCTGTTCTCGTTGGATCATTATAATAATCTTCGTAATTATCTGTGTAAGGTCGCTGAATACACCTACCGGAAGGCGTGTAGTAACGTGCAACGGTTATTCGTACAGAGCTCCCATCTCTTAGTTTTTGATCTTCTTGCACAAGTCCTTTTCCAAAAGATCTTCGTCCAACAATAATTCCGCGATCATTGTCTTGAATCGCTCCTGAAACAATTTCACTCGCTGATGCCGAACCCGAATTAATTAACACCACCAATTCTACACTTTTTAAAATACCGTTACTGGTAGAATTGTAGTGTTGAGTGCCGATTTTACTGCCTTTTGTTGTTACTATCGACAAACCACTTTTAAGAAATTCGTCAGTAATTTGGGTAGCCCCATCAAGGACTCCGCCACCATTATTTCTCAAATCTAAAACCAACTTATTCATTCCTTTATTGCGTAAATCGGCAGCAGCCTGTCGAAACTCATACGCTGTTGGAATGGAAAATTGATCAATTTTGATATAACCTGTTTTTTCATCAACCATGTAGGAGGTATTTACTGACTTAATCGGGATCCTCCCACGAACTATTTTTTTAGAAAGTAATTTACCATATCTATTAACAACCACATTAACAGCTGTTCCAGTTTTCCCCTTTAATAAAGAAATTATAGTATCATTAGGCATTTTTACGCCCGCCGCATTCTTGCCATTTATTTTTACGATTTGATCACCATCTTTTAAACCTGCTTTTTCAGACGGTGAATTTGACAATACGTGGGTCACCGATATGGTATCTCGCAATTTGAAAAAACGGACTCCAATACCGCTGAAATTTCCTTCAATGGATTCAGACATTCGCTTCATGTCACTTGCAGAAATATAGTTGCTATGAGGGTCGAGCTTATGTAGCATCTCAGAAATGGTTTCTTCAAATATTTTTTCTTTATTGATGGGATCCACATACTTACTGTCTAAAAGATTCAGTACATCTTCTAATTTCTGAATACCAGCACTTTTTTTCTGCGAGTCGAAAAAATCACCATAAATAGCATAACAGATCAAAAAACCAGCACAAACGGAAACCGAAATCACCAATGGTAGGATTACAGAAAAACGAGAATTATTCATCTATTTGAGATATATGTACCATTTCTACTCCTGCATTCCCAAGAAAATCAATACCTGACGGGTCTTTATACGCTTCTTTATATACAACCCTTTTGATTCCTGATTGTAAAACCAATTTACTACAATCCCTGCAAGGCGAATGTGTAAGGTAGAGGGTTGCACCCTTGCAGTTATTTGTGGATTTAGCGACTTTTAATATGGCATTGGCTTCAGCGTGTAATACATACCAATGCGTGAGTCCTTCGTCATTTTCACAACAATTGTCAAAGCCAGCAGGAGTGCCATTAAAACCATCAGAGATAATAATTTCATCCTTAACTATTATTGCCCCAACCTGCTTTCGATTACACTGAGATAATTTTGCCCAACTCTCTGCTAAACGCAGATAAGCTTTGTCATATTTGTTCTGTTTGGAGAGTTGTTGATCCATTTCTTTGCAAAAGTAATCAATTCTTAGGGCAAATAATTAACCCTTTGAGTGAAATATTCTATTCATCTCTTGAATAATACCATAAAATATTTATAAATTTGTCGCCCGCTGCATAATCGAATGTAGTGTAATAAAAATATAAGCGAGAGTAGCTCAGTTGGTAGAGCACAACCTTGCCAAGGTTGGGGTCGCGGGTTCGAATCCCGTCTCCCGCTCTTTTTCTACCTGTTCTTTTAGAACAAATGCTCGAGTGGTGGAATTGGTAGACACGCCGGACTTAAAATCCTGTGCTCTTTGGGGCGTGCGGGTTCAAGTCCCGCCTCGAGTACTTTAGAAAGAGCCATAAGTTAGTGTAGTATTGACTTGTGGCTTTTTTCTTTTCCTAAAACTTACGATAAAACGTACGATATAGACTAATTTTCTTCTTTTTTTAAGTATCTGTAATTTTATTAACTTCAATTAAAAAGATCTATGAGTATAGAAATTAAACAAGAAGAAGAAAACAGGTCACAAGGCTTGTTTACGGATATGCCCTCTGAAACGGATATGCCCTCTGAAAAAGAAGAAATGGACGATTTAGCCAAAATGCATCAAGCCATAAAATCAATGAATTGGAAGGTTAATGTAATGGCATTTGTGATGATATTTTCGATAATATACTGGATGTATTCATATCGAGAGGCTAAATTGGCACTGGCAAATATTGACAATACTATTCAAAACACTGAACAAGGTCAACAGCAACCTCCTGATTAGAGATTCACTAATTTTCCTCCATAAACAACGGTAATTCGTGTATGCTTGAATAACTATTTGCGAAGTTGTTTAGTTCCTTAATTCGTTTTAACGTAGCTTCTTTCGTGTCTGGCATCTTAAATTCATATAGATGCATAGTGCTTCTGCAGATGTCTATATATGCTTTTTCTGTTAGTCTTTCATAGTTCGTGTCTATGAAGTCAAGTAGTTCGTCTATTGTTTGTATTGTCATTCGTTTTTTAAAACTGACCGCTTACGCGGACATAATTACTTGCGTTGCTGATTCACGGTGTTAAATAGATGAATTGATAAATAGTTAAAAAGCACGAACAGCGCGAACATAGGTGTCGTTGTCCTTATTGGAGTCGTCCTGGTAACCATCGTAGAAATCCTGCCCCCACGCAATGCCGTCATCGTACTCCGTAGAACTCCAATAGTAGCCACTAGCAAAACCGCCAATTTTCGCCTTGTTTTCATATAAAATATTTAATTCTTCATCCGTAGGCAATCTCCATCCATCTCCTAAATCAGCACAAGCTTTTTTAGCATCTTCCCAACTCATCTCACCCAAATCTTCGGTCATCACTTCTAAATCACCGATTTTAACAGTTGATTTAGCTTGTTTTTCTTTTGTAACATCTCCAGAAGCATCACCTCCTCCACAAGAAACCATTAATCCCACCAACAAAAACACGAATAAATATCTCATAATATAATTTTTCTCTAATATAATCACTTCAATTCTATTTCAATAGCTTGAAACTTCGTTTCATTACTCAAGCTCATTTCCGTTGCTTTAAGAGTAGGCAATACAAACTTCGATAAGTCTATAATTGCTTTTACTCTCTCACTTGCTCTCAATGTCTTTAAGTCTTTCTCCAGTTGCTCAAAGTTGTTTTCTATGAGTTCTAAATACTTCTTTCGTATTTCTGTCGTTGCGTTGTTCTTAGAACCTAA
>Ga0206130_10002760_pt1 | contig 23978 bp, 18 predicted proteins | sample Helgoland_Spring_9_FD_148637 | JGI IMG/M metagenome (GOLD analysis project Ga0206130, IMG submission 148637) | Pelagic subsurface seawater microbial communities from Kabeltonne, Helgoland, North Sea - Helgoland_Spring_Bloom_20160512_1 | ecosystem: Environmental > Aquatic > Marine > Epipelagic ... | reverse complement strand
AGAGTCTCATATTGATATTTTTAATCAATTATTTCAAGGTCTTATTTTACGTGAAAAAGATTTCAGAGCTTGGGTAAAAGAGCACGATTGGAGTTTATATGCTGATCATAACGTGGCGTTATTTTGCAGCAGTGACGCCGTTATTCCTACTTGGGCTTATATGCTAGTTTCATCTGCTTTACAGCCATATACTAAACACGTGTTTTTTACTAATCCTAAAAGTTTACCTTCTCTTGTAGCTGAGCGTGCACTTTTAGCTATTAGTGAAGAAGATTATGCAGATAAACGAGTGGTGATAAAAGGGTGCGGAAAGAGAGCCATTAGTAATCACGCCTATGTGTTGCTTACCAATAAACTTGTTCGCACTGCCAAAACGGTCATGTTTGGAGAGCCGTGTAGTACTGTGCCGGTATATAAAAAGCGTAAATAAGAAAGGTCCATTGTTTTCAACAATAGACCCTAGTAGTTTTTCGGATATCTAAAAGATTGTTATTTCTCTCCTATAGCTTCTAAAGCATCGTAGTCCATGTTTCTTACACCATTTTTGTATTGAGAAACGAAGGCGTCATTTATTCCTAAAGCTTTTATGTCATTGCTAAACTGTAAGGCATCCATTACGTTTTCGAAGTGTCCGATTACATATCTCTTTGCACCGCCTATTTCCTCCGCTTTTATAGTTTTTAACTTATCGTTGAAAGAAACTAAATCCAAATACTGGTAGTATCCCATCTGCACCTGATATACGATACCTGCGGGCAATTCCGTAGTTGGCATAGATTTTTTCAGGATAGCATATTGGGCCTCTAGAGCAACTAACTTGTCAGCAAGGACTTGTCTCTCGGCATTATCCGCCGCTATTTTTGCTTTAAGGGCTGTTACCTCATCAGACAATACTTTTATCTCTTTTTTGTGGCTGTTTTGCATACTTACCCATTTTTGCGGATCTTTTTTGTAGGTTTTTATTTCCTTTTTTAGGGCTTTCTTTTCTTTTTTAGAAAGTGACTGAGCTTCTGCTGCTGTGAAGCTTATGACAAATAACAATGTCAACAATCCTAGGGCAATTTTTTTCATTTATTTTGAAGTATTATGTAGGGCAAATTTATAAAATTAGATTGTAGTATTTGACATTAAGGTTTGTGAATAACTACCTTTGCATACTTTATAAGACACATCATGGAATATAGAATAGAGAGAGATAGTATAGGAGAAGTAAGGGTGCCAGCAGATAAGTATTGGGCAGCACAGACTCAACGCTCATTAGAAAATTTTAAAATTGGCAATCAAAAAATGCCAATAGAAATCATTAAGGCTTTTGGGGTACTGAAAAAATGTGCAGCGATGACCAATGCAGAACTAGGAGTGCTCTCTCAAGAAAAAGCAGACCTTATTTCTGATGTTTGTGATGAGATAATTGATGGTAAGCTGGACGACCAGTTTCCACTTGTTGTTTGGCAAACAGGCTCTGGTACCCAGAGCAATATGAATGTGAATGAGGTAATAGCCAATAGAGGTCACGTACTACAAGGCGGTAAATTATCAGATGAAAAAAAGGTGCTTCATCCAAATGACGATGTAAATAAGTCCCAGAGTAGCAATGACACCTTCCCTACGGCCATGAGTATAGCGGTGTACAAGCAGATGATAGATTTTGTTATACCAGGCTTACAAGTATTGAAAGATACTTTCAAGAAAAAAGCTCGTGATTTTAAAGATATCGTAAAAATAGGACGTACGCATTTCATGGATGCTACCCCACTGACTTTAGGTCAAGAGTTTTCTGGATACAGAAGACAACTAGAAATGAGTATTCTCGCTATAGAGAATGCTATGATAGGTGCACAAGAGATAGCTCTGGGTGGCACAGCAGTAGGTACTGGGCTGAATACCCCAAAAGGGTATGACGTGATGGTAGCTGATAAAATTTCAAGAGAAATGGCAATGCCATTCCGCACGGCAGAAAATAAATTTGAAGCACTAGCAGCACACGATGCTATGGTAGAGCTACACGGAGCACTCAAACGTGCAGCAGTGAGCTGTATGAAAATAGGAAACGACATTCGAATGCTTAGTTCAGGGCCTAGAAGTGGCATAGGAGAGATAACTATCCCAAGTAATGAGCCAGGTTCATCTATAATGCCAGGAAAAGTAAATCCTACACAGTGTGAGGCACTTACTATGGTGTGTGCTCAGGTAATGGGTAATGATGTGGCGGTAACTATAGGTGGTAGCAATGGTCATTTTGAATTGAATGTATACAAACCACTAATAGCAGCTAACCTTCTGCAATCCGCTAGGATATTGGGTCAAGCTTGTCTTTCATTCAATGATAACTGCGTACTAGGAATAGAGCCAAATCTTGCAGAGATAAAAAACAAACTAGATAACTCACTAATGCTAGTGACTGCTCTTAATACACACATAGGCTACGACAAAGCGGCCAAAATAGCAAAGAAGGCATATGCAGATAACTCTACGCTAAAAGCAGCAGGAGTGGAGCTAGGATACCTTACTGCAGAAGAATTTGATAAGTGGGTAATCCCAGCAGATATGTGTGGCGATATAGAACTTGGATTTTAATTCATGAGTACTAAGCTAAAGCCGTTTAGGCTAAAAACACTCAGTAAATACACCGACAAAAAAGATCTTAAGATACTAGACGTAGGCTCGGGTAGTCACTCGAGTACTATTACCAAAAAGTGGCTTCCAAACTGCCACTACACTGGTGTAGACAGAGATGTGAGTTATGATAATACAGAAGAAGACGTTCAGAATATGGACGAGTTTTTTCAGCTAGATCTCACTGAGCTAGACTATAGCAAGATTCCTGACGATACGTATGATATCATTATTATGAGTCACGTAATAGAACATTTGTACAATGGAGATAAAGTGCTTCCATTGCTCTTGAAAAAACTAAAAAAAGGAGGATTATTCTACATTGAGTTCCCGTGTGAGGCAAGTGCAAGTTTCCCAAGCAAAAAAGAGACGCTCAACTTTTTCGATGATGATACCCACGTGCGAATCTGGTCTATCAAAGAAGTGGCCAATATCTTTATGAGTGAAGGCTTCAATGTAAAAATGACTGGGAAAAACCGCAGCTGGATAAACATTGCACTAATGCCTATCAAAATACCACTTCAACTCATCACCAAAGGCTACGTGCGTGGAGGAGTATATTGGGATTATTACGGTTTCGCTGATTATTTGATAGCAGAGAAAAGATAGGTTATTCCCTCTTTTCTAGTAATCCCTAAAAGAGAAATTAGCAATTTTATTCTCCTCTATTCTGTCTGAAAAGGTAACAACTACAGCTGCTCTGCCAGTAGTATCCGCATTCTCCATAATGTAAAATGGAAATTCATATGATTTGAATGAAATCTTCTTCCCTTTATAATTATTTAAGCCGACTTCGAGTTTCACAGACTCTTTACTTGGCAACTCTTTATCCGCAATAAAGTCAGCAATAGTTACTATGAAATCTAAACTTTCAAATCCTTTTGAAGGCAGAAATTCTTTTACGGCATAGCTTTCTAGCATTACATAATCCTTATTCTTCAAAGCTGCGATAGCCTCTGTTGCTATGACATAATGTACGTCTGAAAATGTTTTGTCTTCATCTGATAGCGTAGTTAACTCAAGCTGCTTCTCATCAATATTATTGACCTCCTTGGTCTCATTAGGTGATTGACTGCAAGAAGAAGCTAAGAGGGAGAGTATGACTAAGTGAAAATAGTATCTTATTATCATCCTAACTCAACCCAGTAATTACTCCGTTATTATCGATGTCCATACCTTCGCTAGCCGGCACAGCAGGCAGTCCCGGCATACGCATCATATTGCCGAGTATAGGGATAAGAAAACCTGCACCCGCAGCTATTTCAAACTCGCGTACGGTAATTCTAAAACCTGTAGGTCTACCGAGAAGTTTATCATTATCTGAGAATGATTTTTGAGTCTTTGCCATACAGATAGGCAAGTGGTCTAGTCCTAGCTTAGCGATAGTTCTAAGACCAGCTTCCGCTTTAGCAGCATAGTCTACACCATCTGCTCCGTATATCTCTTTAGCTATCTTTTCTATTTTGTCTTTCACAGGAGCATCCCAGTCGTATAGTTTTTGGAAGTTGCTCTTGCCGCTTTCTATTTCTGCTACTACTGCTTTGGCTAGGTTAGCGGTTCCATTTCCACCTTCTGCCCATCCTTTGCTTAGCACAGCTTTTACACCTAGGCTGGCACATTTCTCTATCAACCAATCTATTTCTTCTTGGCTATCGGTATAGAAATTATTGATGGCCACAACTCTTTGTAAGCCAAACTTGCCCATATTTTCTATGTGTTTTTCTAGGTTTACAAATCCTTTTTTTACTCTCTCTAAGCTAGCATCATTGTATTCATCTGGTGGCGAGCCACCGTGATGGCGAAGAGCCCTGATAGTAGCTACTATCACTACGGCTTTAGGTTTTAGTCCTCCGTATCCACATTTTATATCTAAGAATTTCTCAGCACCTAAGTCAGCACCAAATCCAGCTTCTGTCACTACGTAGTCCGATAAACTCATACCCATCTTCGTAGCTATGATGGTGTTAGTTCCTTGAGCAATATTAGCAAATGGCCCACCGTGAATGATAGCAGGGTTATGCTCTAGTGTTTGTACTAGGTTGGGCTTAATAGCATCTTTTAAAAGCAATGTCATTGCCTTTTCAGCATTCAGATCACGAGCGTATATTGGCTTTCTATCCATTGTATATCCTATAAAGATGCTGCCTAGTTTCTCCTTTAAATCGTCTATGTCTTTAGCCATACAAAGTATCGCCATTACCTCACTAGCTGCAGTGATATTAAATCCATCTTGACGAGGAATTCCATTTCCTGTGCCACCCAAACCAATAGTAATATCACGCAATGCACGGTCATTCATATCTATCACTCGTTTCCAAATAATGGTACGTGGGTCTATGCCTAGGCTACGCGTTTTACTTTGAATATTATTATCAATTAAAGCACTAAGTAGGTTGTTTGCTTTTTCTATAGCCGAAAAATCTCCAGTAAAGTGAAGATTGATATCTTCCATAGGCACTACCTGAGAGTGACCGCCACCAGCTGCCCCACCTTTTATCCCGAAAACAGGACCTAGTGATGGCTCACGAAGTACTACGACAGATTTCTTGCCTATTTTGTTTAGACCTTCGTTTAGACCTATAGATACAGTAGTTTTTCCCTCGCCTGCAGGAGTAGGAGTAAGTGCCGTTACCAAGATTAAATTACTCTGTGCTATTTTATCTTCGTTGATTAGATCTAGAGGTAATTTGGCCTTGTATTTACCGTATTGTTCTAGGTCATTTTGGTCAATATTTAACTTGGCAGCTATCTCATTAATGTGCTGCATTTGTACTTTTTGAGCTATATCTAAATCAGTCATGGTATTTTATTCGTAGAGCGAATATACAATTAGCTTTTTCTCTCCAATGTCTATACCCATTCTAAATGTTTAACTTTGGAATCATGTGTAAACATATTCTAACAGCATTTTTCGCTTCGAGTGTAATGTGCTGTTCCTCTACTACGGATGTAAATCCAATTATAAATAAGGAAATGAGTAGAACAGCCAAAACGTATCTAGCCCTTGGAGACAGTTACACCATAGGTACTTCAGTAGCCTATTCAGAAAACTACCCCAATCAAATAGCAGATAGTATACTAGCTAAAACGGGGGATTCGTTGGCGGTTAAGATTATAGCTCAAAACGGATGGCGTACAGACGACCTGCAACGCGGAATAGAACGATCTGACTTAGATGAAAAGTATGACTTAGTGTCGTTGCTCATTGGAGTCAATAATCAGTATCAAAGTCTACCTTTAGTAGATTTCGAAAAAGACTTTAGAAGTTTGCTAGATAGTGCTGTAAAGTACTCAGGAGGAGATAAATCAAACATTTTTATAGTGTCCATACCCAACTATGGTTATACGCCTTTTGGGGCAGAAAAGAAGGAAGAAACCACAAAAGACTTGACATTATTCAATTCTAAGAGCAAGACCATCTGCGAAGAATACGGAATAGACTTTTATAATATCACAGAGATTTCTTTAGAAGCGGAGACTAATGCAGGGTTTAGAGCAAAAGATGACTTGCACCCCTCAGGAACTCAATACGCTGCTTGGGTGAGTTCGTTTATAGAGGAGGTGATTGAGAAGTTGGAGTGAGAGGGTTATTTACAGAATGAGACGCCTATCGGCTTTCATTTTATGTTTGTTCTCCTTGAAAATGCGGTAGAGACTCTTAGAACTTGCCCCTCTATCTATTCCTTCTTGAATCTCATTGCGAAGATGATGGAGCTAGCCACCAATCAACTAATCAATAACTCCCATCTCCTTACCCACTTTCACAAAGGCAGCAATAGCTCTGTCCAAATGATGTTGCTCATGTCCAGCAGATAGTTGTACGCGTATTCTTGCCTTACCTTTAGGCACTACGGGGAAATAGAATCCTACTACGAATATGCCTTCTTCTAGCATTTTAGCAGCCATTTCTTGAGCTATATTAGCATCATACAGCATCAGAGGAACTATAGGATGCATACCAGGTGTGATGTCAAAACCAGCTTCTGTCATTTTCTCACGGAAATAAGTGGTATTGTACTCCAGTTTATCTCTGAGCTCAGTTGTTTCGCTTAGCATATCTAACACTACAATACTAGCACCTACTATACTTGGAGCTAGCGTGTTAGAGAATAGGTAGGGACGACTTTTCTGACGAAGCATTTCTATTATTTCTTTTTTACCAGAAGTAAATCCACCACTCGCACCACCTAGAGCTTTGCCTAGAGTACCTGTGATTATTTCTATTTTACCCATTACACCACAATGTTCGTGCGTACCACGTCCAGTTTTTCCTAGAAATCCAGAGCTGTGGCATTCATCTATCATTACACTGGCATTGTATTTTTCTGCTAGTGCTACTATCTTATCCAGTTGAGCTATAGTGCCGTCCATAGAGAATGAACCATCTGTTACAATCACACGATTTCGCTGTGCCTGAGCAGCTATAAGTTGCTTCTCTAGATCTGCCATATCATTATGCAGATATCTGTATCGTTGTGCTTTGCAAAGTCTCACCCCATCTATAATGCTAGCGTGATTAAGTGCATCTGATATAATAGCATCCTCTGCATCAAAAAGTGGCTCAAATAAACCTCCATTAGCATCGAAAGCAGCAGCGTAAAGTATAGTGTCTTCTGTACCCAAGTACTCAGATATTTTACGTTCTAGTTCTTTGTGTATGTCTTGTGTACCACAGATAAACCGTACAGAACTTAAACCGTAGCCATGTGTATCTATAGCGTCTTTAGCAGCTTGTATTACCTTAGGATGTGAGCTAAGTCCTAAGTAGTTGTTTGCACAAAAATTAATTACATCTCCTGCGGTATCTGTTTTTATATCAGCACCTTGAGGTGTGGTGATTATTCGCTCATTTTTATAAAGTCCGGCTTCTTTTATGTCGGAGATTTCTTGCTTTAATTTGGCTTGTAAAGTTTCGTACATGTGCTTTCTTAAATTATGTGAGGGCAAACATACAAGTCTTTACAATGAGGTGCAATAGGTAAAAAAATCTGCCACCAAAATTGGGATTGTGGTGTCAATACTGCAGAGCGACAGATGAAACTAAAGTTAATGCCGATAAATGACTGAAAACAAAAGAACTAATTAGGTGGCATAGTGGTTGTATCCTTATACTTGCAAAGACTAAAAACGATTCAATGTCGAACGAACAAAAAAAAGGCGATAAGCCTAACAATCAGAATAGTACCCCAAATCCTTTTGATAATAAAAAGCCAAAAGGACAAAAATCTAAGTTTAATCCAATCTGGATATATGCCATTTTAGCAGTAGCATTTTTAGGCTTAACTTTTTTAAATCCCGGTAGCGGAACGAAAAAGGCAACTGGGGAAGTGCTGAAAATGATACAATCTGGTGATGTAGCCAAGATTAAAGTCGTAAATAGAAGTAGAGCTGAAATTTATTTAACGGATGACGCTAAGAAAGCTAGTGATTACAAAAAGGATGTAAGTACGAGTAGATTTGGGTCAACGGACCTAAGTCCAACTTATTTTCTATCTGACATAGGGCCAGAAGATAAATTTGATGAGAAGGTGCAGCAAGCTCAGGCAGACTTGCCAGACAGTGAACGTTTCGAAGTCTCTTGGTCTATAGAGCAAAGCATATTCGATAGTCCCATAGTTCAGATATTACTTTATGTGGCCATTTTTGGGTTAATATGGATGTTCATAATGCGTCGTATGGGAAGCGGTGGCGGCCCAGGTGGCGGCGGTCAACTTTTCAGTATCGGTAAGTCTAAAGCTCAACTTTTTGATAAGGATACTAAAGTAAACGTAACCTTCAAGGATGTAGCGGGATTAGAAGGAGCTAAAGAAGAGGTGATGGAAATCGTTGATTTCCTTAAAAACCCTAAGAAATATACAGATTTGGGAGGTAAAATACCTAAAGGAGCACTTCTAGTAGGCCCTCCAGGTACAGGTAAAACTTTACTTGCCAAAGCAGTAGCAGGTGAGGCTGATGTGCCTTTCTTCTCATTGTCAGGTTCAGATTTCGTAGAAATGTTTGTAGGAGTAGGGGCTAGTAGAGTAAGAGACTTATTTAAGCAGGCTAAAGAAAAAGCACCGTGTATTATTTTTATAGATGAGATAGATGCCATAGGTAGAGCTCGTGGTAAAAATGCAATGCAAGGTGGAAATGATGAACGTGAGAATACATTAAACCAACTACTTACTGAGATGGATGGTTTTGGTACAGATACCGGAGTTATAATGCTTGCAGCGACTAATAGAGTGGATATTTTGGACTCTGCACTGCTAAGAGCAGGTAGATTTGATAGACAGATATATGCAGATATGCCAGACCTCAATGAGCGTCGTGAGATCTTTGAAGTACATCTAAAACCTATCAAAGTAGAGAAGAATTTAGACATAGATTTCTTAGCACGTCAGACTCCAGGTTTTAGTGGAGCAGACATAGCTAATATGTGTAACGAAGCTGCATTAATAGCTGCTAGATACGATAAAAAGCAGGTAGAGAAACAAGATTTCTTAGATGCTGTAGATCGTATCATTGGAGGACTAGAGAAGAAAAATAAGATTATAACTCCAGAAGAAAAACGTGCTGTAGCTGTACACGAAGCAGGTCACGCCACCATTAGTTGGATGTGCGAGCATGCTCACCCGCTGGTAAAGGTTACTATAGTTCCTAGAGGTAGAAGTTTAGGTGCGGCGTGGTATCTTCCAGATGAGCGTCAGATTACACGTACGGAGCAGATGCTAGATGAGATGTGTGCTACCTTAGGTGGCAGAGCAGCGGAGAAAGTGGTGTTTGATAAGATTTCAACTGGAGCTCTAAGTGACTTAGAAAAGGTAACCAAGCAAGCTATGGCTATGGTAAGTATCTATGGTCTTAATGACAAGATAGGTAATGTATCGTACTATAATATGGATCAGGGATTCAGCAAGCCATTTAGTGAGAAGCAAGCTGCACTAATGGATGATGAGATCAAGAAACTTACAGACGAGCAGTATGCACGTGCTATTAAAATACTATCTGAAAATAAAGATAAGTTACTTGCTTTAGCAGATCAACTTTTAGAAAAAGAGGTGATATTCAAGGAAGATCTAGAGAAAATATTTGGTATGAGTGCCAGTGATGCAGTAGCTAAAACTAAGGCTCCTGTGATACAAGATGCTGAGGCAATAGAAGAAGTAGTAGCTGAAGTGACAGCGGAAGCTAAGACTAAAGAAAATTCTGTGGAAGAAGCAGGAGAGTAATCTTCAGGTATAAATAATTGTAAAAGGGTTCGCTTTTAGCGAACCCTTTTTGGCTATGTAAAAACTCGTGTAATATAAAACTGAACCAAGGGCATCTAGAAAATGGAATGGGGCAGTAAACTATCGTCTTTATGGTAATAGGCTATTAGTAGGAACCCTGCTTCAGATGCGGTGGTACTATATTTATGGGGAATTCAATAAGCGTTTCTCTTTTCAAAGTGCTCATTGCTGAATATATAAGGCATAAAAAAGGCTCGCTTCTAGCGAGCCTTTTTAACAATATTGTTACTCTGGCTTCATTTTAGTATTCATATACTTGGCTACCTCTTCTGGCACTAAGTATTTTATACTTCTGCCCATACGCACAAGACCACGTATATAGCTGGCAGATATGTTAAGCATAGGACCTTTCATTACACGTACTTTTTGATTTTTGGCAAACTCACCACCTGGGAAACCCTCTCTGAAATAAGATAGAATCTCATATTCCATTAGTATTTCTTCGTGATCTTTCCATTTTTCTAGGTGTTGTAGATTGTCGGTACCTAGTATCAACTGAAACTCAGTCTTAGGATGCATTTCTCTAAGTTTTTTTAGTGTGTAAGCACTATAAGAAGGTATAGGCATACTAAACTCTACATCTTCCACTTTGAACTTGTCATTTCCTTTTATGGCTAGCTTTACCATATTCAGTCTATGGTCAGCATCCATTATATCTTTTCCTTTTTTCAAAGGATTTTGCGGCGAAACTATAAACCATACTTCATCTAGTTTGGCTTGGTCTAGCATGTATTGGCCTATTATTAAGTGTCCGTGATGTATAGGGTTAAATGACCCAAAAAATAATCCTACCTTCATTCTAATCTTCTGATTTTAAAAAACTTGTAACTATGCTTTCTGCGTTTACAAAGGTATCACTTAACACATCGTTAACAATAACTTTATCAAACAGTTGTTCAAATTTTAGTTCACTATGTACTTTGGCTATTCGCATGGTGAGTTGTTCCTCGTTCTCGGTATTTCTGCTACGCAGTCTGTCTATCAGTATATCTACAGATGGCGGTCTTAGGAATAAGGCAAGTGCTTGTTCCCCATAGTATTTTTTGATGGTAAGACCACCTTCTACATCTAGGTCAAAAATCACCGTCTTGCCTTCTTCCCAGAGACGATGTACCTCGGTCTTTAGTGTGCCATAGTTTACTCCTTTGTATACCTCTTCATACTCTATAAATGCGTTTTTTTCTATAGCTGCCTGAAACTCTTCATTGGTATAAAAATAGTAGTCTTGTCCGTGCTTTTCGCCAGCTCGCATAGGGCGAGTAGTGGCACTAATGCTAAACTCTAGGTCGGGTATTACATCTAGTAAATGACGCACTACGGTAGTCTTGCCGCTGCCACTAGGTGCCGAAAATACTACTAGTTTGTGCTTGCCTTGTTTGGTGTAATCTTGTATGGAGCCTTGCTGCTTTTTTTCAGTCATCTGTGGTTGATTTATGGTCATAGCAGATTTAGTGCTTGTTCTTTTATTTTTTCTAGCTCTTCTTTCATAGCTACTACCTCTTTTTGTATGCCAGCGTGGTTTGCTTTACTGCCTAGGGTATTTATCTCTCTACCCATTTCTTGAGCTATGAAGTTGAGGGATTTACCTTTTGGGTTATTATTTAAAGCTTCGCAAAAGTGGTCGCAATGTGCTTGCAGTCTGTGCTTTTCTTCGTTTATGTCATACTTTTCTAAGTAGTAAATAAGCTCTTGCTCAAAACGGTTTTTATCAAAAGATTCGTCATCTACTAGTTGTTTTAGATTTTTCTGCAGACGCTCCTTAGTACTTTCTGTACGTATAGGTTCTAGCACCTCTATTTTAGGTATGCCAGCTGCTATATTTTGAGCATATGATTTTAATACAGCTCGCAGTTCCTCACCTTCTCTTAGTCTAAAGGCATCAAAATCTGCATAGGCTAATTCACCTACCTCTTTCACTAGTGTATAGAGCTCAGCATCTAGTTGCTCTTCGTCCTGATATACCACGTCTTGCATCATAGTGGTGATACGAAAAATATCGTGCTGTGGGGCATTCAGTTTTTCACTAAGACTAGTAAGTTTCTTATAGATCTGAGATGCCAAGGCATCGTTTACCTGTATATCATTCTCGCTTACCTTATGTTTTACTACATTGATGCTAAGAGTGGCACTGCCACGCTCTATCTGCTTACCAAAGGTGTTGCGTATTTCTATTTCCTTAGACATTAAAAAACGAGGTACTCGCAGGTTTAGGTCTAGATACTTACCATTAAGGCTCCGCAGCTCTACCTTGACGCTGTAGTCCGTAGTATGTTTTTCGGCCATACCATAGCCAGTCATTGATCTTATCATGTATGAGACGGCAAATATAATAAGGTAAAGGTTTTTTAAGAGAGAATCGAGGAGTACATAATGTACCACGACTATAATTCACTACTTTTGGAAGTATGAAAACAAAAGAAACCCTATTTATTCTACTATGAATATTGGTTCCTGGGGTATCTGCTGAAGCAACAAATTATATTGTGTAAGTTCGTGTATGCGATTTTTATTGCTTTTAGGATTTTTCACCTTAATTCCGACTCTATCGTATTCACAAAAAGTGTTTTCGGTTGATTATTCCAACCAATCTGACCTAAAAGTTTTTGTGGTAAAATACGAAAACCAGTGTGACTTGAAGGTGTTCTCGACTTGTGATTTATCTGTAATGATGAGTGCACCAAATATTGCGAATCTTTATTGTAATAATACGTGTTCTGCAATATGTAGGTTAGTAAGTGGCTGGTCAGGGTTAGGATCAGCAGATAATGGTGGTGGTGGCGTTTATATTGTAGCTTCTTCAGTTAACTATCTTAATTAAATTTTTATGAAAAGTAGTATTCAAGTATTCTTCCTAGTAGTTATAGTAACTTTCTATGGTTTTACAGTTTCTAAAACGCTTAGTAATTCCAATGTCGTAACTGAAATAAAATCAGCATCTAATAATGACCCCAACTTAGTAATTAGCCTAACGATAACCCGTAACTCTAATGGAGATATTAGTATTGATAAATCAACTGAACAGAATTCTGAAAATGTAGGTATAAAGGCATTTGTTTTAGAAGACTTTCATTATCCCGTAATGTCAATGCCAAATGATAGTGTATTCGTAGAGTATGATCCGCTTCCAATTGGGTATAACGTATATTGGATTCCTATAGATTGTGACACTCTACCTATGGCTCAGGTTGGGATAGGTTATGCATTTTGGTGTGATGGCTGTTCGGGATGTAAGCCATCTGTAGTGAGTACAGGAAACAGTGCAACAGTGACTTGTAATAACTCATGTTGCACATTAAAAAAGAGAAAGGTTGGTAGTTTAACTTTAGCAGACGGAGCTGGTTTTCTAGTAGTAGCTAAGAGCGTAACCTATAATTTTTGATTTTTATAGTATCATTATTTGACTAGGCTCACCTCCCTCTATTCACCAGCCAAAGTCCCAAAAGAATGAGTAGTCCAAAAGTGGCCTTACCCCAGGTAAGTACATCCATACCTAAGCCTATAGCTATAGTGGTAGCAAGTAAAGGTTGCAAATAAATATAACTACCTACTTGTGAGCTGCTACTATGCTGCACTGCCCATACATTGAGTATATAGTTAAGCAGAGTTACGAAAAGCACCACAAAAACTAAGGCGAATATGGCTTGAGCAGTAAATAGGTGCCACTGCACAGCTAAAAACTCTGAGAAACCGAATGGTAGCACAAACATAAAACCAATCATAAACATAAAAGCGGTTACAGTTGAGGCCTTATATTTCTTCAATAATCGTGCGACGTAGTAGAGGTGAAAAGCAAAACTGCAGGCATTTAGTAAAATAAGTAAATCGCCGTGTAGTCCGTCGCTACTTAGTGAGAATGAACCAGCATTTACGAGTAGTGCTGCTCCTATAAATGAGATGAGGATCCCTAAAATCACTTGACTTTTTATTCTGGATTTGGTGCCGATAGCTGTATAAAGCACTACCATAATAGGAGATAGGAGCATGAGTACAGATGCATTGATAGCAGATGTCATGCTCAAGCCTTTGAAAAATGCTAACATATTGAGTGCTACACCAAAAAAGGCACACACGGCAAAATCAAGATAATCACGGGTATCTATTATTTTTTCTCTTGAGAATAGGAAATAATAAGCCCCAAAAAACAAGGCTCCACAACCTACTCTTAGTGTGATAAAAGCAAATGGAGATATAAACTCTGGCATAGCCCACTTAGCTATAGAATAGTTAGCAGCATAGAATAATGCTACACTAAACATGGCTAGATGTACTCGTATTTTCTTGTCCAGTTTCAAGGTGGCAAAGAAAGCTTAATTTCAATTTTGAATGGCAAAAAGCAATAATCATACTTTGCAGTAGAACCATTTTCCACATCCGAATGAATATCTTTTAACGGAAGTATCTTATCCTTGCACGATGTACGATTATTTATCAGGCAAGATAGACCGCATTACTCCCACAGAAGTCATAATAGACTGTGGTGGTGTGGGGTATTTTATGCATATTTCTTTGAACACTTTCGAAGTGCTAAAAGATAAAAAAGAAGCTAAGGTATATGCACACCTGATAGTGAGAGAAGACAGCCATACCCTTTATGGATTTGCTACCACTAATGAACGTCAGTTGTACGTAAAATTAGTTGGGGTAAATGGAGTGGGACCTAGTACAGCTCGTATGATACTAAGCAGTATGAATGTAGATGATGTAGTAAGTGCTATTACCAATAGTAACATAGCCATGCTCAAAAGCATAAAAGGTATAGGACCTAAAGCAGCACAGCGTTTGGTAGTAGAATTGCAAGACAAGCTAGGAGGCATAGGCTCTGACGATGCGTATAGCCTAAGTGGTGGAAGCACAGAAATGGACGAGGCTACAGAGGCACTACTTTCACTCGGCTTTGCAAAGCCTGCCGTCGGTAAAATACTCATGAGAATAAGCATGGAGTCGGGCAATAATCTTACGACAGAAGAGTTAATCAAGAAATCGTTACAATTATTGTAATTTTGCTTGGTAAACACTAGCAGCCTATAAGCAAGACTCATACTTAATTAATCGAGTTTAATAAACTTTTGATAACAAGAATCTTAAAAATGAATGGAAGAAGAGCTTTAGCGGCTTTTTCAATATTGGCTCTATGTGCTTTTCTAAGCGTAAATCTTTACGCCCAAAATGACAGTACGCTTCGCTATAAGCTCAAGGATAAAGACCCAAACACAGGTGAGTCTCCAGGTAACCTGGTAGATTTTAAAGATCCGCCAAACGTAAAAACCATCTATAAGTATGATCCGGAAACGGGCAACTACCTAGAGATTATAAGTATAGGGGGCCGCCCTATAGGCTCGCCGCGTGTACTCACCCTTAGAGAATATACTCAGGCCAAGGAGCGTAGAGATAGGGAAGTCTATTACAGAAAGAAAAGTAATGCAGATACGTATGTAAAAGGCGGTGGCCTGATTCCTAAAATAGCTGTAACTCCAGAGATATTTGACAAAGTTTTCGGTGGAGGTATCATAGACATACGCCCTACAGGTAGTGCTGAGGTTACCTTCGGCGGCAATTTTAATAAAGTAGAAAATCCAGCGTTTCCTGTTCGCCAGCAAAAGAATGGGCAGTTCGATTTTGGCATGAAAATGCAGCTCAATGTAACTGGGCAAATAGGAGATAGACTAAAACTAAACTGGAACTACGATACAGAAGCCACATTTGAATTCGAAAACCAAATGAAGCTAAACTGGCAAGGAGAAGAAGATGATATCTTAAAAAATATAGAACTGGGTAACGTGAGTTTGCCTCTCAATGGTAGTTTGATACAAGGAGGCAGAAACCTTTTTGGGGTAAAAACACAACTCCAATTTGGCAAATTGAAAGTAGCTATAATAGCCACTCAAGACAAAGGGGAGACTAGAGAAACAGAAGTAACTGGAGGTGCTCAGGTAACGAAGTATGATATACAAGCACATAATTATGATGTAAACAGACACTATTTCTTGTCTCAATACTTTGCAAATAGTTATGACAATGCTTTAACTAGACTGCCTATTATTCAATCTAATATTCAGATAAACTACATAGAAGTATGGGTGACCAACAGGAACAATGCCGTAGGCAACTCTAGAAACATTGTAGGGTGGATGGACCTAGGCGAAAACACCGACAACACTTACAGAGACTTCTACTTTCAGACGGGATCTGTATTTCCAGATAATGGGACTACTAATATGTTCACTAGTGTAGTAGCTCCAAGTGAATACTGTAATCCATCAGACAATAGAGTAACAGCAGGTATAGACTACGAGTGTTTGAATAATGCTAGAAAGCTGAATGATAATGAGTTTAGTTTTCACCCTACTTTAGGTTATATCTCACTAAACCAATCGTTGAATAATGACGAAGTGCTCATGGTAGCTTATGAGTATACTGCCAATGGAGCTAAGTTTCAAGTAGGTGATTTGAGTATAGATAACCCTTCCACTACAGGTGATAAGAGTCACTTGAATCTAAAGCTACTAAAACATTCGACTATCAAAACCACTCTTCCTGCTTGGGAGCTGATGATGAAAAACATCTATTCTCTAAACACGTATAATCTAAAACAAGAAGATTTTACGATGAATGTGGTATATGCAGATGATCCATCTGGAGCAGACCTAAATTACTTGCCTGTGGAAGCTTCGGAAACAGAGATTAAAAATAAGCAGCTGATAACAGTACTAAACTTAGATAAAATTAATAAGCAGCAGGAGGCAAAGCCCGATGGAGTCTTTGACGTAATAGAAGGGGTAACGATAGATGCATTAAAAGGTAGAATCATATTTCCGGTTCGTGAGCCATTTGGCAAGTTCTTACGAAGTAAGTTTAAAGATGAAAACAGTGCAGATTACTATGCATTTGATTCTCTCTATAGAACGACAAAGTGGAATGCTGAGCAAGACCTAAAACACAACAAATATTTCCTCAGAGGAACATTTAAAGGTTCGTCTTCGGATCAGATACGACTGCAATGCTATAACATATCGCAAGGTTCTGTAAGAGTTACAGCTAATGGAAATGTACTAAATGAAGGTTCTGATTACATCGTGGATTATACGCTAGGTACGGTTAAAATAGTAAACCAAGGACTAATGAGTTCTGGTGCCGCTATTAAGGCTACTTGTGAGAGTAATTCGCTCATCAATATTCAACAAAAATCTTTGTTAGGGACACGCTTAGACTACAAGCATTCTGACAAACTCATACTAGGTGCTACCTTTATGCATATGACTGAGCAGCCGCTCACTAATAAGGTAAATATAGGCGAAGAGCCACTTCGAAACTCTATTTGGGGCTTTGATGGGTCCTACAATACAGAGTCTCGTTTTTTAACACGAATGGTAGATAAAATACCTTTTATAGAAACGAAAGAAATATCTACAGTGAGTATCACAGGGGAGTTTGCTCATCTCATACCTCACAAGGCAAAAACACAAGGAGACAAGGGAACCTCCTATTTAGACGATTTTGAAGGAGCAGAAACTCCCTATGATCTAAAGTATGTACGTAGCTGGAAAATTGCTAGTACGCCACTTGGTCAACCAGACTTATTCCCGGAAACGGCGATTAATGTAAAAAAAGATAGCACGTATAATTCTAAAAGAGCAAATTTAGCTTGGTATAATATTGACCCTGTCTTTCAAGGGCAGAGCAATTTTACGCCTAGTAATATTACACCTCTGGAGCAGTCAAATCATTGGGTGAGAACCATCACTCAAACAGAAATATTTCCAGATTTAGAATTACAACAAGGTCAACCTCAGCAATTGCCTACCCTCGATTTGAGTTATTATCCTAATGAGAGAGGGCAGTATAATTTTAATACTACCAATTTGAAAGCTGATGGAACTTTAGATAGCCCAAAGGAAAATTGGGGTGGCATTATGCGTAGAGTCGAAACCAATGACTTTGAAGCTACCAATATTGACTACTTGGAGATTTGGCTTATGGATCCTTTTGTGTATTCTAAATACGATGGCTCACAGCACAATACAGGTCAACTGTACATAAACTTGGGAAGTATATCCGAAGATATTATTCCAGATAATAAAAGATCTGCAGAGAATGGACTCCCTGTTCCTAACTCTACCTTTAGTACAGATACTAGCGACTACGCCCTTACTCCATTGGGCCAGATTATTAATAAGGCTTTTGATAATGACCCACAGTATCGCTCATCGCAAGACGTAGGTCTAGATGGAATGAGTGATGCTTCAGAGAGAGTACTATTAAATAGTTATTTAGAAGCTGTAGCTACCAAGCATGGCATTAACTCCAAGGCATATCAACTAGCAAAAGCAGATCCTAGTGGAGACAATTATGTGTTTCCAAGAGATCCATTATACGATGGGCAAAATGCTTTAGTGCTAAATAGATACAAAAGATTCAATGGTTTTGAGGGGAACAATACGCTAGATAATCTAGCTGACGGCTCACCGAAGTCTAACAGCACGTTGCCAGACGATGAAGATATTAACCAAGATTATACCGTAAGTTCTACAGAAGAATATTTCCAGTATAGAATAGAGATAGACCCTACACGTATGAAGGTAGGCGAAAACTATGTGACAGACGAAATCACAGTAACGGCAAATCAGGTAGATCCAGGCGCATTGCCAAATGATGTAACCTGGTACCAATTAAAAATTCCAATAAGACAATACGAGAAAAAAGTTGGAGGTATTCAAGATTTTAAATCAATTCGTTTTATGCGTATGTTCCTCAAAGGATTTGAGGATAGCGTAGTGTTGAGATTTGGTAATTTGCAACTAGTGAGAGCGGATTGGCGTAGATACTTAAACACACTTAAGTTTCCACCGAGAGTTGGACCCCCTGTAGATCCAAATGACGATACCGAATTAGTGGTATCTACTGTTAATGTAAATGAGAATAGTAAGCGTACCCCAATAGCTTACGTAGTGCCTCCTGGTTTTAGTAGAGAAATAGATCCTACTCAAGTAGGCAATGTGCAGCAAAATGAGCAATCTCTATCTATAGCAGTTTGCAACTTAGAAAAAGACGATGCTCGTGGGGCCTACCGAATGCTAGACTACGATATACGAAATTATAAGACACTCAAAATGTTCGTACATGCTGAGTCACCTACAGCTCAAAATGGAGATGCTATTGCTATTATGAGAATAGGAACAGACTTAGAAAGTAACTTCTACCAATATGAAATACCCCTTAATGTATCGCCAGAAGGCAATGCCGATCCTCAGGTAGTTTGGCCCACAGAGAATGAACTTATCGTAGAGTTACAGAGTTTTTACGATGTAAAGCTAGAAAGAGAAGCAGATAAAAGTGGAAGCCCAAATAGATATTATACAAAGGTTTTACCAAACGGTCATAGGATAAGTGTTACAGGATTACCAGATCTTAGTAATGTGAGAACGATATTATTGGGAGTTAAAAATTCGGCAATTAGCAGTACCAATGCTCTATGTGCCGAGGTATGGTTCAATGAGTTACGTCTAGTAGATTTTGCTAACAAAGGAGGCTATGGTGCTAATGCGAGAATGGTAGCTAAGCTAGCAGATTTTGCCAATGTTACGGTTTCTGGAAATTATCAATCTATTGGTTTTGGTGCGATAGACAAGAAGTTAAACGAAAGAAACCTGAACGAGGAGATACAGTATGATATAGCATCTAATGTAGAGCTAGGCAAGTTCTTTCCTCAAAAATCTGGGATCAGTGTACCTATGTTTATTGGCTATAGTGAAAAGATTATTAATCCAAAGTACTATCCACTTAATCCAGATATTTTGCTTCGTACGGCTATTAATAATGCGGAGACACAGGCTGATAAGGACGAGATAAAAAGTGCTGCACAAGACTATACTTCTAGATATAGCTTAAACTTTACTAACGTAAAGAAAAACAGAACAGCTACTTCTGGAGATAATCCGCATTTCTATGATATAGAAAACTGGAATACATCTTTTGCCTATCAGCGTATTTTTAGACGAACGCAGGTGATAGAGAGAAATGATGCGAAGACTTATAAATCTTCATTAGGATATAACTTCTCCCCTAAAGCCAAATATTGGGAGCCATTCAGGACTAAAATAAAGTCTAAGAGATTAACATTAATCAAAGATTTTAACATTGGATTAAAACCTACAAATATGAACTTTAGAGTAGATGTAGACAGACGCTATTCTGAAATGATGAATAGAGATAATGATAACTTTAAGTCTATAGTACCTGTGCTGTATGACAAGACATTTAGCATAAATAGAGTGTATGGCTGGAAATGGAACCTAACTAAAAGCTTGTCTATAGACTACGCAGCTAATGCTAACTCGTGGATAGAAGAGCCGGAGGGTGCTCTCAACACACCAGAAAAGAAACAAGAAGTATGGGATAATTTCCGAAAACTGGGTAGAATGAATAATTTTAACCAGACGGTAAATGCCAACTATACATTGCCACTTCGTAAAATATCATTGTTAAACTGGACTACCGTAACTACTAGGTATAGTGCCAACTATGAGTGGAGAAACGCCCCGCCAGCATCACCATCATTAGGTAATACGATACAGAATTCTAGAACCTTTGGGGCTAATGCTAGTTTGAACTTTATGTCGCTCTATAACAAGTCTAAATTCTTGCAAAAAATCAATAGACCTCCGCGACCGAAACGACCCAAGAAAGATGTGGACGAAGATGCGGATGAGCTAGTAGATGAAAAGAAGAAAAAAGAGGGTATTGGCAAAGGGACTCGTGCAGTATTCCAGCTACTGATGATGCTAAAACAAGCTCAGCTAGGAATAAATAAAACGGATGGTACGACGCTGCCAGGTTTCACCAAGAGCATAGATTATGGCGGTCAAAACTTTAAGCATAATACCCCAGGGCTACCTTTTGTATTAGGTCATCAAGATGAGAACTTTAGATTTGATGTAGCCAGAAACGGGTTTTTAACTACAGATTCTAACCAAATATCAAGATATATTAATCTCAATGCATTTGACTTAAATGGATCGGCTACCGTAGAGCCATTCAAAGGGTTCCGTGTTAGTATAAGTTTTAACAAGCGTCAAAGTTTAAACACCAATAGTAACTTTAGATATACGGAAACGGCAGGTGATTTCGAAGATCAGATATTTACAGAGATTGGTACTTTTAGTACTTCTTTTGGTACTTGGAATACTATGTTTGATAAGCTAGAAGATGATTATTCTTCTGAGGCGTTTAATCAGTTTAAGGACAATAGACTCACAATAGCACAACGTTTGCAGAATAGAGAGTTCACAGGCGATGGTATCTATGCAAATATGTATGCTGATAGTCTTGGTATGATAGATGATTCTACAAGCTTCCCTGCAGGATTTAGCAACAAACATCAAGAGGTGCTTCTGCACTCATTTATAGCTGCTTATAGTGGCAAAAATGCTAATGACGTAGCTCTTACTCCATTCAGAAAAATACCAGTACCTAACTGGAGATTTACGTATAATGGGTTAGGTCAGTTAGATGTATTTAAAGACATCTTTAGCAATATATCTATATCACACGCCTATTCTTCTACTTTAACTATTGGCTCGTTTCAGCGTCCACTAGATTATGGTACAGACGAACTATCTAGGGGAAAAAACCTTACCACTCAGTACCTATATCAAAGTGGAGTAACGATAGTAGAGAGACTTACACCTCTTATAGGTATAGACGTTACGACTAAAGATGGAATCACCGCTAAGTTTGAATTCAAAACAGACAGAAATTTACAACTAAATGTAATTACCGCAAATTTAGTAGAGGTGCGTAATAAGGAATATGTGATCGGGGCTGGTTTTAGAACTACGGGTCTTCGTTTACCTTTAAAGTTTCAAGGAAAGAGAGTAATTCTGCGTAATGATTTGAATATCAGATTTGATTTCTCCATCAGAGATGGGATAACAGTAGTAAGAAAGCTGGAAGGAAATGATGGTTTAGATTCTTACATACCTACAGCAGGTATTAGAACAGTGAGCATACGTCCATCTATAGATTACAAAATCAATGACTCTCTAAACTTCAGAATGTTCTATAATAGAAATGCGAATAATCCAGTGACGAGTAATTCCTTCCCTTCTGCACTTACAGATTTTGGGATTACCCTGAGGTATACGATGCAATAAGTGCGTTAGAAAATAAAGAGGCCCAAGTATTTATTTGCTTGGGCCTCTTTATTTTTGTCGGGATGGCGGGATTCGAACCCACGGTCTCTGGTCCCCCAGACCAGCACTTTAACCGGACTAAGCTACATCCCGAATGGTTAAATATTATAAGAGGTACAGCACTGTACAATCTTGATAGTTAAGAGATAAGTGAAGGAATATTTTGTTTTTCTTATCCTCATTTGGAGTATCGAAATACTACAACCGCAAATTTATTAGAAATAGGCTAATTAAATACTATCAAATATTCGTTAATAAATACTACTGATTCTATGGCAATGCAGTTGTATTAAAAGAGTCATTGGCTCTACTTGGAATTTTTCATGATTCTACAGGTATTGTAGGCTCTATCAATTGATCACATGACAATATATTTTAAAAGGGCGTTCCAATTTTGTAACGCTCTTTTTTGTGCCCTAAAATCTCTTTTTAAAAGCTGTTGTAAGTGAGTTTATTTAATCTTTATTCTGTTAATTGCGTTTATACGATATGATAAGTCCATCTACATTTAATTTTCTCAAGGATTTGCAAAAGCATAATACACGCGATTGGTTTGTCGAGCATAAAAAAGACTATGAACAAGCACGAAAAGGATTTTCTAAGCTTTTAGATGCTACTGCTGAAGAGCTCAATCTTACCGATGTAATAGATAGTAAGAAGATCTTTAGAATAAATAGAGACGTACGTTTTAGCAAGAATAAATCTCCCTATAAGAATAATCTGAGTGGATACTTCACTAGGGCTACTGCCGCTCGCAGAGGAGGCTATTTCATAAGTGTAGAGCCAGGAGGCAAGACTATAGTAGGCGGAGGATTTTATGCGCCAGAAAAGGGCGATCTACTCAGAATACGCAGGGAATTTGAGTTGGATGTCACGGAAATAGAAAAAATAACCACGGACAAAAACTTCGTAAAGCAATTTGGATTATTACAAGGAGATGCTCTCAAAACTGCACCTAGAGATTTTGATAAGGAACATCCCAATATAAAATGGATTAACATGAAGCAATTTTATGCTTTCAGAGAGTTTACAGATAAGGATGTGACGAATGCCTCGTTTGCTAAAGAAGTGATAAGTACATTCTTAGCCATCCGCCCGTTCTTTGACTATATGAGTGATGTGCTAACTACTAATCTGAATGGCGAGTCTATACTGAAATAAGTTACAATATGAGTTTATTTAACTGGCTTAAAAAGAAAAATAGCGGAGAGAAAGATTATCAAGAGATCACGAATGCAGGTCTATGTGCCAACTGCTGGGGTAGTCAAGCTTATGACCACAAGTTTGTAGATGCTGTAAAAGACCAGCAGATTAGTATCAATAATTATGATAGTACAGCAAATAGAGCGTTCATTCAAGAGTTTGTAAAAACACATCTAGATTCTATCAAATTAAAAAATCACGATATATACGACCAGTGTCCCGTATGTAAAGTGAAATTCGCAAAAAAAATAAGTATGAAGAATAATTTAAGTGACCCACATTTCCTTTTTAATCTAGAGGATTTACCCAACAGAGATACTACACATTCCTAGTAGAAAGTATAGACCTTGTGATTGCAGGACTTTTTATGGTGAAGGAGTGAATCTTTTCAGCTCCTTCACAAAGACATCCACATCTTCCTCATTATTATAGTAATGCAGTCCTATGCGAATATTGCCACCCCGCTCAGAAGCTTCTATGCCTTGTGATAGTAAGTGTTGAAAGAGTCCTTCTTTACTTGGGATAGTAAGTATGCCTAGGCGGTTTTCATCGTAGAAATCTCCGATTGTAGGTATCTTAGATTCTTGTAATTGCTGTATGAGATAGTCCATTAACTCTGTGATACGCAAGTGGATGAAATCTTGGCCGAGTTCTGTTATGGTTTGCAATGCAAAACCTAGTCTATGAAAAGCCGTATGGT
>Ga0206130_10002754_pt1 | contig 24014 bp, 25 predicted proteins | sample Helgoland_Spring_9_FD_148637 | JGI IMG/M metagenome (GOLD analysis project Ga0206130, IMG submission 148637) | Pelagic subsurface seawater microbial communities from Kabeltonne, Helgoland, North Sea - Helgoland_Spring_Bloom_20160512_1 | ecosystem: Environmental > Aquatic > Marine > Epipelagic ... | reverse complement strand
CTAAATGCTCAATTTAAAATTGGCACAGAGCTAACCAATAAATTTAATGGAAATTTTTTCGACCTGAGTTTGAGTCGATTCATACCAATGATGGGCCAACCTTTAATCCTCAAAGCTGGCGCAAAGTGGTACAGCAGTGCGCGGGCAAACTACTTGTATGGCGTTAATGCCAGTGAGGCAACTGGGCAGCGTGCCGAATATGCGCCTCAAAGTGTGATTTTACCCTATATTTCCGTCAATAAAATTTATTCATTGACCCCACAGACGTCTCTGTTTGCCAACGTAAATATAAACTTCTTGCCAAGTAAGGTGGTTAATAGTCCCATTGTTATCGGCAATACGTCTGTCTCTACTGTTTTCGGCCTCAACTATAGTTTCTAGTCTAAGGGCAGACCTTACAAGGTGTTGCTATAGATCTCGACGCCTACGTTATTATCCTTAAATAAATTGCAGCCGCCCAAAAAGTGTCTGCTTGGAACACACCATATTGAAGCCCAATTAATATGGTTATAAAATAAACATAGCGTCATTATTAGTTGGAGATATATTGTGTTGCGTCTAGTTACGGCAGTTTTGATTATGTTGTTATCCCCGGTAGTTTTGGGTGAGTCCCATTGGTCAAACTGGTCGGACAAAACTTTATGTAGATTATCAGAAGATCCTGAACTTATCGAATACCGCAAGGCTGCCAAAGACCGGGGGCTTTCATGTTCAGCTGACAAGCATACCAGCCCCGGAACTGCGGTGGCTAAAACCAATATAGAAGACCTACTAATAAATAACTTTCGATGCCTGCAAGGCAGGCACTACATAGGTAATATTATCAATGGTACGGACAATTACATCAGCTATGTGCGGGTAAAGTCGTTTGATTACGATGGGGTTCTCATTGGTAGTTGCAAAACATTTGTTGGTTTGAGTCCTGGGTCTTTTGATAGCTTCTTGGCAGTCAACTGCAACTGTCTAAAATCGAACCGATACCAAATTAAAGCCCAATAGCATGAGATCAAAAAGTGCATTGAATCACAATGTTCCTTGCTAATTGTGTTCTCTATTTTTAGCAAAGGCGGTGTGTGTTGTTAGAAAAGTTTACGCCCGCGACTCGTGGTGCAATCCTGTTAGTGTGTGGGATCTCTATTTTTGGTTTTTCTGACAATCTCACTTTGCTTGTTTCTGATCAAGTGAGTGTGGGGCAATTTCACTTTAGTCGTTCACTCATTGCCATGTTTATGGTCTTTGGGCTGGGCAAAGTATTTGGACTTTCTGTCATGCCTAAATACTGGAAACCAATACTGATCAGAACCTTTTTTATGGTGACATCAATGCTTCTTTATTTTGGTGTCATGCCCATGATGCCAATTGCAGAAGCAGGTGCAGGCCTTTTCACTTCACCTATTTTTGTGTTAATTTTTTCAACCATTTTTTTTAAAGAGTACATTGGCTGGCGCAAATTTTTTGCAGTCATTATTGGAAGTTGTGGTGTGTTATTGGTTTTGCAGCCCGGTGCTAATGGCTTCACCTTTTATCAGATAATGCCCATGATGGCTGGAGCTTGCTATGCATTAGGCTCAATAATTACCTATCACTACTTGCGTGAGGAAAGTTCGTTAGCCATCCTCATGAGCTTTATCGTCAGTATAGGGTTATGTGGGTTTGTCATTACCACATTGCTAACCTATTTCCCGGTTGCTCCTGATTTAGTGGAGCAGGCTCCATTCCTTTTTCAGGGTTGGCAAAGTGTTGATGGCTCGTTTTGGCTGTGGATGTTTATAATCGCGGCTTTAGCGTCAACAGCTTTATCTTTGATGACCCGTGCATACCAATTAGCTCAAACAAGCTATGCAGCAATTTTCGAATATGCTTACCTAATTTCGGTTGGACTGTTCAGTTGGTTATTCTGGGGTAGAATCCCCAATTATTTAAGTGCGATTGGTATTTTACTCATTATTTTTGCTGGGGTTATGATTGTGCTGGCGCCCCAAAAACCATCTGCAGAGCAATTAGTCTGAACCAACTTAGAGTGCCTCGAAAGGCGCCATACTTGATAAGGGTTCTTGAGAATGTTGAAGGTTTAAAAGCCCCCATAATCGTTTTTAATAAGATAAAGAGGTTAATTTTGAGTTTCAATATTAACATTTGAAGCCCGTGTCTATGTAGGTAGTTTCTTAAGCAGTACAGAAGTCTTTGGTTTCCAATATTAATGTAAAACTCTTGCCAAGTGAGATGCGTAATGACGCATCAATAATGGAAAATAGATTTTAATAAAATAGTTTAGGTCTTAACAAACCTCTTTTAAAAAAGGCGATTTATGTGGCACTTTACTAAAGAATTAATGTTTCACTGGACGCCATCTGCATCTTAAACTTATTGTGATACCCACTTTAATTAGTAATAAGAATCATCATCATTTAAAATATCTAATAAATGAGTCATTATTAAGTTGTATCAATTGCATTTTGTTGAGGAATTTCTCCCCTAGCTAACCTTATCAATTAATTATGATAAATTATGAATACATCTAACACTCAATACGAACTGGATGCGGTTAATCTTTTCAGGTCTAGTAATACGGCGATTTTATCAACCCTGTCAAAAAGTACAGATGGCTACCCTTTTGGAAGCTTTGTAACTATTGTCTCACATAGCAATAGAGAGCTATTTATTTACGCCAGTGATATTGCAGAGCATACAAAAAATATACTCAACGACTCCAAAGCCTGTGTAACTTTATCCTCAGTTAATGATCAAGGGGATAAGCAGGCCAGTTCCAGACTAAGTTTAATGGGAGATCTAATCAGAATTTCCAGCGAAGACATTCAAAATTGCCAAGCCAGATTTTTTAAATTTTTACCTGAAAGTGAAAAATACTCTTACATACATGGATTTCACTTTTATAGGTTAAAGATTTTAAAGGCCAGATGGATTGGTGGTTTTGGTCAAATTGGGTGGTTAGATACAACGCACTGGACAGCAGCAACCCCTGATTGGCATGATAGTGAGGAGGCAATAATTGAACATATGAATGAAGACCATTCTAATGTCATTTGCTCCGGTTTAAATGGAGTATTTAGTATTATCGACCCTAATGCAAAAATGTTAGCTTTGTGCACTGATGGCTATTTTATTGCTTCTGAAAAAGCGCAATTTTTCATGCCCTTTAATCAGCCTTGCTATCATGAACAAGACGTTCGTGTGGCCTTAATAAAGCAAGCAAAAGCCTATCGTGCCTTTGAAACGACTTAGGGATAAAATCCAAAAATGATAAGGATTACACATGTTAACTAATCTACCGTTACTTTTTAGTGGTATGTCAGTTGGGATTATATTATTTCAAACTACTATTATTGCACCCACTGTATTTGGTGGATTGGGGCCAGACCGAGTAGGCCCAATTTTGCGAAAGGTATTCCCTAAATTTTTTATCATTTTAGCGACTTTAGGGTTACTCAATATTATATGTGCAGTAATTTCAGACATGCATATGCAAGCCTACATTGGAGGAGCCACTGGCGTGCTTGCTGCGATTGCTTATTCATTAATCCCTATGACTAATAAGATGCGTGATGAACAAAATGAAAAGGCCTTTAAACGCCTGCATAACATCAGTGTGCTAATGACTGTGACCATGCTTTTAATTAACTTGGCAAGTCCATTCGTATAACCTAACCCTAACAGTGGCATGCCAGTTTTCTATCACAACTTTAGGATGGCTTGGAGACTTATGTAAACGCTTTGGAGGGTATATTAAAAATACATAATTATTAGAGGCAAGTGACAGAGCTATTATCAAAGGAGTGAGTAATGGAAGTGAAGGCACTTTTAAAATTCACTTGAAAAGCTGGTAGAGCAAAAAATATACGAAAAGGCATATGAAAAGTTGCCATTGAAAAAAATACTTCAAAGCTCATGTTTTAGAACGCTATTTGAGTCTGGGGGTGAGTAGGCAAGTCCTAAAGCATTATGCGTTATGTATCCTAACGTTCATCTACAAACAAATTAATTTTGACTGAGTAAATTCAGCAGGGCGAAGATAGAACTCAATAGGGAAAATATAAATTGCAACATATTAAAGATGGGGAAGTGACGGAGTGTAATAAACAGTTATCCATTTCGAGGAAGAGGGCTGCTGCCAGGGCTTCTAGTTTTGGAGTGATACGTTTTATAACGTCCGCAGCGTGTTGGTTTATTGCTATTGTGATTTTAGCGATAGCAATAAAAAATGGAGTGAAAGAATACTTTGCCTTGACCATTATCTTTAGCCTGATGGGTTACCTCATTTGGCCTAAAACGCCACTAAAGCGGTATATTTTATGATCTCCTCTGATGGTTATTTTCTTGTAATTGTTGGTTATTGTGAGGTGGAATATAATGGTTAAGTTAGATCTGATGGAGGCTTTATGGGTAAGGGTGATAAGTCTATTTAGCAGTGCCCTTCTCGAAGACAATACTTAATGTGATGCGCTCAGCGTGAAAGTGAGTAAAGTTACAAACAAATAAAAGATAACTAAAAGGTAATTTGATTAATGAGACTACTAAAGCTGAATTACAAGGCTTTGCGTGCTCTCTTGGCAGCGCTGGTTATTAGCGTGTCCACAAGCGGGTGCACCACTAAACTCGCTTATGATTTTCTAGATTGGGGGTTGTACTGGGAGCTAAAAGATTATGTTAAATTTACCCGAGACCAACGCTTTCGGGTTAAAGACGAGATTTCCCAGCTAATTGATTGGCATCGTAGTGAGGAACTGCCCCAATACGCCGACCAGTTAGAAAAACTCTCCAAAGAACTAAAGAGCGGCACAACGGTTGGCCAATTGGAGGAATCCTATAATAACCTTAGAGACAGCTGGCAGCGAATTGTTATTAAAACCCTACCTGCCGCCGTAGACATTATTTCAAATCTAAATGATGAACAAGTTAACGACTTCTTTGAGATGCTAATTGAAAAAGAAGGCGATGATGCCAAGAAAATTGAAAAGGGTACTCACGTACGGACTGTAAAAAAGCGTGAAGCCTATGTAAGTAAAAAAATAGTTGACGTCATTGGCAAGTTAAATAAGGACCAAAAATCCTTAATTGCACAATGGGCGCTAAGCATGAAACCAACCCAAGAGTTGTCACTGGCCCAAGCTATTCAATGGCGCACTAGAATGCAGACAGTATTAGCTGAACGCCACAATGAACAGCAACTTGAAAATAACTTAATGGTATTGTTTGCCAACCCTGAGCAACTCAGGTCCGCTAGCTATCGTCGCGTTATTGAGAAAAATAAACGTCTGATAATGCAGTTGTTATTTGATCTAAACCAAACATTAACTAACCAACAGCGCAGTAAACTCGTTAAAAAACTACAAAGCTATATCAATGATTTCCGTGATCTAAGTGATCGACCTTAGCACCATAGCTTAGTTTTACGAGGATATAGGTGTTTAAACTGCCCTATAAACTTCAACACGGTACAGGGAACAAAGCCTAGATTTATACATAGACAAAGTTGTTCTCAGAAAGGACAGATTCACCAGACCAGCGGTAAGCACACAGTTTTTCACCTTTTGCCACCGAATAGTCCAAACAAGCAACGTTAGGGGCTAAAGGTGATGGCTGTCCTGAAAACCAATAGTGGCCGAATAATACAGGGGGTAATTCTAATGAGTATCCCAGACCAACTTCAGCTGGCACCAGCGTATCACCGTGTGACCCAGCAATAATGTTAGGGGGGCGGGTTGCAGCTGACCAAGGTGTCCTTGGAGGCATCCACCATGCCAGACGAACATGACTGCGCTGTGTTCCTTCCTTGTCAGTATGGCAGCCACCACCTGGAAGCCTTGTTTCGGGCCCCTTTAATATTAACTCGATGGCGTCATGCTCAGGCGAGCCTGGTGGGATGGCCGCCACTAACAGTTCTTTTGAAAGTGTGTGGTTTTGGTTTAATAAACTGGCTAAATACTCAATAGATTCAGCGTGCCAACATGCATGAATAATTCTTAGCCCATCCAGTTCAAGCCATAAAGGTAGAGAGTAAAAAAAGTCCAATACCCGGCTTAGCTCAGAGTTTTTGTGGTCTGTGCCGTAGGCATCTATAAATGCTTGGTGCTGTTGGGTGCTTTTCTTAGTGTGCCACCGCAAGTGACGCTTAGGTCCACCTTTGAGTGTGTTGGGGTCTAGGGTATGGTAGGCGAGTGCATTAAGTTCATGGTTACCCATCACGGCTAAAGCTTTGTGATTATTGACCATGGCCATGGCCGTATCTAAGACTTGTTTCTGTTGTGGGCCTCGATCAATAAAATCACCTAAAAAAATCACCTTTCTGGTGGGATGCCCAAAAACACCCTCCGTCTTTTCATAGCCAAGCTTTTCAAGGAGGTCATGCAATTTGTCAGCATAGCCATGAATGTCACCAATGATATCGTAGTGGGCAGGCTTCAATGCGTTTCTCCTTGGATAATCAAAATATCAATTTAGTCTCAATTTCAGCGTCAATTGTAATGTAGACTGACTCGGCTAATCAGCACATTAACACCCAATAAAACGCTAAACAGCCTGATCAACCTTTGATTCAAGCTGTCCGTAAAACCAAACGTGAACAGATTTTTCTTAAAACCTACTGTCACAATCTAGCTGAACAACAGTGAGGTCTTGTGTCTTATGATACATAAAATTACGCCCATTTTTAAACTCTTACGGTCCCCCTGCAATTGTGCTCACTCCATACTATTCCTTTAAACCCACCGTGTGCCGCAGGTATTAGGAGCACTAAGAATCATTTGTTACACGAAACTCGTAATATCTTTGCATTCCTTTTCAGCATGTGCACCCAACCTGACTCTTGAATACATGTAATCGTGTATTATGATGAAGATGTTTTGAGCGTCAGAATTATTGTTAACCCAACTAAAAAGCCCTGCAAAATAGTCATGCCAAATTCTGTTCATTTAGTAGGAAGTTGAGTCTGTTAATAAAATGATATAGAGAGAAAATGAATGAGTGTAAAAAAATCCATTGCCCAAACTCTGGTTGCATCTGCAATAACCTTTTTAGCCGTTCACACCTTCGCTGGTGCAAATGGAATGATGGCTGACATCGCTCATATAACCCCAACTAAAACGATCTCTAATCACGCCTTTGCCTCAGATGCATATCCTGTTTTGGTTTTAGCCGTGACCGCTGGTCCAAAAGAAGATGTGCAGGCTACCATCACGGGTCAATTCTTAGCGTTTCTAGAGGGAGATGTGAACCGAGCATTTACTTATGCCAGTTCATCAATACGTTCAATGTTTGGAACAGCACAAAATTTTGGTGCAATGGTACAGCGCAGTTACCCAATGGTATGGAGATCCGCAGGAGTGACATTTCTTGCACACAAAGAAACATCTTTAGGGCGCACACAAGACGTGAAAATTTTTGATGCTGCCGGCACTGCCCACTATTTGAGGTATTTTGTAACGCAGACCCCAAGCGGATGGAAAATCTCAGGTGTGCAATTTCTGAATATTACAGACATCAGTGTCTGACACCTTTAAAGTTGAAGATAGTTTTCTACTAGCCAACAGCCTTTTTATTTGTCTTTAATGTCCATCAAATTAGTTTAATAATTTCAGTCGGTAACTGACTGGAAGTATGTGTAGCTTCCTTGGGGTTGACTATGGTCACACTAAGAGTAATTTAAGCAATAGGCTGGACCATTCAGATTTTAGAAGCTACCGTATTATTGGGCATCAACCAATTTCAGAAGATGAACTAAAGCCAAGCTTTTTATAGTTCAGTACCTTTAAACTGAGGGGATCCTAAAATGGTAAAGAGGCAAAAACAAAAGCTCAAGCAAATAATTTACACATCCAAACCCGTTTCATTGGAAGATAATACGATTGATGAAATTTTGGCATCGTCACATAAATATAATTCAAAAAGTGGAGTAACTGGCTTACTTATCTTTGGAGTAGAGCTCTATATGCAATTTTTAGAAGGCCCCGTTCAAGAATTAGACGAGACTTTTAATAGAATCAAAATTGATAACAGACATGCTGATATTAGAATATTAAGAGTAAATTTAACTGACCGAAGACTGTTTGGGTCCTGGAAAATGAGACCACAAGATCTGGAGCATATGCATTGGTCAAAAGAGGATATCAAAAATGGTTTGGTTGATAAGCTTCAACCAGACCAAGCGCTTGAGGTTTTTGTGGAGCTGTCCAGAGACCTTGATCAGTTTCTTGATCCCGAAGGTGCGTAATAGCTAATTTATCTTAATAAATCCCACCGTATTAAAGGTTTACATTACTGGCCAAGTGCAGATCAAAAATCATTGGGAAGTTTCTGACAGATTGATTGGGTTACGTGACCCACCAAATTGGATAAAAACATGAATCATCAGGGTTTTCTTAGTGGTCTCTCAAAAGAAACGCGTAAGAATCTTACGCAACGCCGCGATGGGCCAGGGATGGTGCGCCTTGCTTTTCATGGGGGCTTGATCCTTTCGTTTGGGCTTGCTATTTACTTGGGTTTACCCTTTTGGCAACTGTTGTTGATACCACAAGGTATCGCGATCGTTTTTTTGTTTACCCTTTTGCATGAAGCCGTACATCAGACGCCATTTAGAACCCCTTGGTTGAATCGCATTGTGGCGCGGGTGAGTGGTTTTTTTCTTTTCCTGCCATCCACATGGTTTAAATATTTTCACCTCGCACATCACCGTTTCACTCAGGTTCTAGGAAAAGATCCTGAACTGGCGACTGAAAAACCCAAAACTAGGTTGGGCTTTGTCAAACATATGTCGGGTATTCCAACCTGGATTGGCCATTTCAAAACACTTTCATAAAATGCAACGGGTGATTGCTGTGCCGACTTTCTGCCAAAGAAGGCAGAGACCTGTATTGTCAAAGAATCCCGTTTACTCATTTTGGCCTATTCATTGATTTTGTGTGGCGCACTATTTCTTGGGTCTACAGCATTATTCTGGATTTGGATTCTTCCCCTATTGTTGGGACAGCCATTCTTACGCTTATACCTTCTGGCAGAACATGGATTATGCCCAATGGTGGCAAATATGTTCGACAACACACGCACAACTTTCACCAATCAGATGGTGCGGTTTATCGCGTGGAATATGTCATACCACACCGAACATCACACTTATCCATCGGTGCCGTTTCATAAGCTGCCTGAACTGCATAAGATCATGCAGCCAGAGCTAATGCATACTGAACCTAGCTACACCAGTTTTATGGGTAAATACACCGCGCAACTCACGGTAAAATAACTCAGGTAAAGGTTACGTTGCAGGGCGATTATAAAGGGGGATTGACTATCCTCACCGCTGAAAAAACCACAACAACCGTTATAATACTTATGTTTAGCAACATGGGTATTAATAGTCGTGGATTAGGCTGTATGTATCAATATTCAAGGTTATTTTATTACACAACTAAAAAAGGCAATGCTCAAAATATTTGAAACGCTGCCTTTTTGTACTTCTATGTGGTGGAGATGGGGGGAGTCGAAACTACGCCTTATATGTCTGTATAATCTTATTTTTGTTGAATAAATCAATTTACGTGTACCCAAGCGTGTACCAGAAATGCAATCCGTCTATTTAAAACTTTAACCAGTTTGTGCTAAGAATAGCCCAACAACTAACTGGACTACAGTGCTTGTTAATTGATGCCCCTGATCTGGAATTAGTTGCACTTGGTCAGCTTTTATTAGCTCACTAAACTCCATCACCACAGTTGGGCTGCACGCCCCACCATCTGATTCTCCAGCACACACTTCCAAGTAACTAGGTTTATTCATCCTGCCCTGTTCTAGTGCCTTTGACCAAGATAGCTGATTAGGTGGACTCGAATAGAACATCTGTTCTTCTTCTAAAGTTAAGCCAAGCAAAGGGGACAAAAGTAACACCTGGCTAGCTATTGCAGGCTTATCAATGAGTGAAGACGTTAACAAGTAAGCACCATAGGAGTTAGCAATAATACTGGTGTTAGGGCCATCAAACCTATGTAACAAATCGTGAATGGTTGATATTTGTTGGTCAAACGGCAATGACAAAAAGATGCTGTTAACTGAAAGACCTATACGATGAGGGTCAATGGTCTTTAAGTATGCTCCTAAACCTTTTCCAGCATCACCACCACGGCCCGTTATGTAAATAATCCGTTGTTCTGAAGTCATGATTTATCAGCCGCACCTCCATCTGCTATTGCCATAAAATCTTATAAGCTAATCTTAAACTGTAGCGTTATAAGCTACCAGCTGTATTTCCTTATGCATTAAGGGTGCGTTAACTTCAAGCGATGTCGTTTTTGTTAGCCTGCCATAACCCCCGATCAAGTGTTGAAACGCCCATATAGATAATTCTTTACGCGAAATCAGCACTATCCCCCCATTCCTTTTCAGTCTTTACACCCACCCTGACACCTGAATACTTATACTTCTTATTCGTCGCGGAAAGACGCTCTGCAATAACGCATGGCGCCACAACAGATATGAATTACTGTTTAATTATTTCACTAACTATAATAGATTTAATCGCCAATCGAATCTGTTACTACAATTTTATAAAGAGAAAACAAATGAATTTAAAGAAATATATTGCTCAAACTGTGGTCGCATCTTTAATGACTCTGGCAGTTGCACAAGCTATTGCCGGTGCACATGGAGTTATGGTCGGTAGTGCTGAAATGGTCGCATCTAAAACTATTGTTGAGAACGCTTCAGCCTCAGACGAACTTGCTGTTTTGGTTGCAGCAGTTACTGCTGCGGGTTTGGTAGAAACTCTTCAGAGTGCTGGGCCATTTACTGTTTTAGCACCTACTAACGCAGCCTTTGCTAAGTTGCCTGCTGGTACTGTTGATACGTTGTTAAAGGCAGAAAATATTGAGATGCTAAAGACCATATTAACTTGCCACGTGGTTGCAGCAAAAGCGATGGCTGCAGATGTGATCAAGATGGCAGCCGATAATGGAGGGATGGCTGAATTAGGGACTGTAGGTGGATGTATACTCACTGTAAAGTATTACTACAATAAAGTCACATTTACAGACGAAAATGGTAATGTGGCTACAGTTACTATTGCGGACGTGCCACAGAAAAATGGTGTAATACACGTGATTGATACTGTTTTGCTACCAAAAAGCTAGACGAAAATCACCTTCAATGGTGCTACGATAAATTATTAATAACTGTCTGACAAAGTTATTTTATAGGGCAAAGCTTACGTCTTTTTTGTACGCTTTATTAATGAAGCAGAAAGATCTTTTATGTGAAAAAGATTTTTACTAGCAGACGTACGCTTAGCCCCCATTATAGCTATAGTCCCTGTCATCGATTTGCTTATTTATACCCAAGTAAAAGCCCTACACAAGGAAGGCTATATGCTGAAATTTGTATGGGCGCGGGCGTGGGATTGGTTAGTGCTGTGACTGTTTTAGCTTGACAGACACAAGATAGAGTATTTTTGCTTTTTACACTCGACCTTGCGTTAACCTATAATCTGCTTAATGTTCACTCAATCACTAATCTTCACACCGCCTTTGAAGGTTCCTGTCATTAATTTAGATACAGTTCCGTCTTCACGATAATAAACCCAAGCACCATCTCTCTTTCCTTTCTTGTAGTTACCTTTATTATTCAACTGACCATCATCGTAGTACCAAACCCAAGCACCTTCTAACCAACCGTTCTTGAAGTTACCTTTGTAATATAACTGACCATTCTCATAGTAACTAATCCAAGAATTTTCTTGATGACCGTTCTTATAGTTACCTTTGTACTCTAACTGACCGTTCTCATAGTAATGAACCCAAGCACCTTCTCTCTGACCGTTCTTGAATGATCCTTGAGGATTCCCAGTTAACTTCCCAGTGAATGGAACATCAGTGAACTCCTTGAAATAAAGACCATCACGAAACACTAAATCACTAGGAGTCTCACTCCAACTTGGAGACGGCAGAAGTGATACGAAGAGCATGGCTAGTAAAGAGTTGATTGGTTTCATTAGTCTAATGATATAATCTTATTTATTTTAAACCACTATCTTATTGTAAGATTCCATCATCTTGAGAAGCATTGAGGGAATATAGATTAGGTTTGGGCTTTAATTTGACGAAAATTTTAATATTTTTTCTGTAAAAAGCTTACCTTTTTTAAAACCCCTTATACCCCAAGTTTTATAAATAGACTTTTGTTCATCGCATGTTTGCATAGATAAATTTCTTATTAAATGTAAAGGTGACCCACCTCCACCATGTCTTGAATTTCCTTTTGCAACTGTAAGACATAAGTTCTTATTATTTTTTAAACGTATCGTGTTGTCTTCAATAAATACAAATTCTTGTGTATTCCTACATGTTATAAGATTTAAATTCAAAGGATTATTAGAAGAAGGTGGATGCACACAAACATCAAAATAAGGAAAGAATAATTGTTTTTGCTTCAACCTATTAGCATCTAAACCTTGATCGACAGCAATTTTTCCCTGATACGAGTAGCATGAATGTGCCTGAATTCCCCTACTTATTTTAGCTTTAAGTTTATGTCCTTTAATGTCAATACAAAACCCTCTTTTATCATCTAAATTATTCAGTAATTTAAGTTCTACTAAATGAACTTCAGACTCACTCCAACTAGGAGACGACAGAAGTGATATGAAAAGTATGGTTAGGAGTGTGTTGATTGGTTTCATTAGGGGACTATACCAAAATAGATTTGATGTTTAAAACCCCTCTTTTTTAACCGTATCCTACTACCAAAGTATCTATTAGCACCCAAACCACGAAAACCAAGCTAATGTCTTAGAGCTTATTGTTAATGGCGTGCAGTATCACCTATGGGTAGCTTGGGCCTACTACGTACTCAAACTGGATTTATCTAGCAGCTACATCGACTGTTTCGAACGGTGCCTTTATGCTTGCGCAGGCCCCTGACCAAAACAGCTTGCTGTTTCCATTTTATTTGCTGTAATACTAAATAAATAAGTCAGTCGAAAGACTAAACTCGGGTACACCCAACACTTGAAGGCTTGCAGATGACTCAGCTGTTGCAAAAGGAATAGCAACTAGATCAGCAGGTGAGGTTCCAGTGTCCGAGACGCTATAACTAAGAAGTTTCATTGCCTCAGCTAATGCTGCTGCAGCATCAGCAGCTCTAGCGTCTGCTATAGCAGCGTTAGCTGCGGCTTTAGCAGCCTCTCCTGCAGCAGCTGCATCAGCAGCAACCTGAGACGCTGAATTATCCTCAACAGGTGTTGCCCTAGGAGCTGGCGCTAAGTTTCCAGATGAATCATAAACCATCGTCTCACCAAACCGATTAGTGATTACGCCACTACCACTCACCTCCAGGTCACCCTGGCCACTATTTTGAGCATAGTCGATTGCAGCACCTTCATTTTCAAAGCGGCTTGAGTTTGAGGCAGATTGGGCAGCATCAGCCCGAGCACTGGCAGCGGCTATAGCAGCAGCAACAGGATCAACATAGTCAGGATTATTAATGGCAGGATCAACCCAATTGGGATCAGCCTCTCGTGCAGCTTGCGCAGCTTTTGCAACGGCAACAGGATCTATTGCAGCAGCTATAGCTGCATTAGCTGCTGCTTCATCCTCAACAGGTGTCATCCTAGGAGCTGGCGCTAAGTTTCCAGATGAATCATAAACCATTGTCTCACCATATTGATTAGTGATTACACCACTGCTGCTCACCTCCAAGACTCCTTGCCCACTATTTTGAGCATAGGTGATTGCATCAGCTTCATTTTCAAAGCGGTTTGAGTTTGGGGCAGATTGGGCTTCGCTAATCCGAGCATTGGCAGCGGCTATAGCAGCTGCAACAGGATCAACATAATTAGGAATATAGAGCGCTGGATCAACATAATTGGGATCAGCAGCCCGAGCAGCCTGAGCAGCCATAGCAACAGCGACAGGATCAATTAGAGCAGCACTAGCACTAGCCGCGGCGGCAGTAGCAGCAGTGGCTTTTTCTGCAGGGCTGAAATAAACCTCCCCACGTGAAGCAAATTCGGCTCTAACAGTTGCATAAGGATCAGCATAATTAGGGTCAGCTGCCGCAGCTGCACCACCTAATAAGTCTAGAGCAGCTGCCACAGCCGTGGCTGCATTGGGATCAACTACACCACCTGCTGCCGCTATAGCAGCAGCAGCGTCTGCTGCCACTTTGCCTGCTGCCGCCTTAGCCGCTTCTCCTGCCAAAAAAGCAGCGCGAGTAGGACTAACATAGTCAGGAAAAGCAGCAGCATGAGCAGCAGAGGCAGCTTCATCAGGACTAATATATACCTCTCCACGTGCAGCAAATTCAGCTCTAAGAGCTGCAAAAGGATCAACATAATTATCAGGATCAGCTGCACGAGCGTCTGCACGAGCAGCTTCAGCAGCTGCAGCAGCTGCATAAGGATCAACATAAGTAGGATCAGCAGCGCGAGCAACAGCAGCGGCTATTGCACCAGCAACAGGATCAACATAATCAGGGTTATTAAGGGCTGGATCCACATAATTGGGGTCAGCAGCGCGAGCCGCTTGAGCAGCTATAGCGATGGCTACAGGGTCTACGATCGGCGCAATGGATGCTTCGGCCGCTGTGACGGCAGCCATGGCAGCAGCCACTGCAGCAATAGCCGCGGCAGTAGAAGCAGCGTCACCCGAAGTCATAGCGGCAGTTACAAAGGCAGTGGCTGCCTTTGCGGCAGTGTCTGCAGCAGTATTAGCGGCGGCCGCTGCGGCCGCTGCATCAGCAGCAAAACTTTTATACTCAGAATCTCTAAAAGAAGCAGTTTGAAAATTATTAGTATATGAATCATAACTAGCATCAAAATATAAAGACGCAGCTGCCTGATCTGATTTAGTTGCTTCTATACGTGTTGTGTCTCCAGCAGCTACAGCTTCACTGTATAAAGTGGCTAGGCTAAAGGCATTCTGAGCGCCAAGAGCAGCCGTTTTAGCCGCAGTGCTGGCAGCAAGTTGAGCAGCAGCCACTTTTGTTGCAGCGTCGACGGCAGAGGTGGTGGCAGCCACCAATTCAGAAGCAGCCGTTTCGGCAGATCTAGCCGCAGCTATAGATTCGGCGTCACCACCAGCGATAGCAGCAATTACAGCAAGAGCAGCTTTGGCGGCAGTGGTCGCAGCGGCTGTAGCTTCAGCACCAGCCTTGGTAGCGGCCGCGCTAGCAGTCGCAGCAGCAGCAACTGCTAAAGCTTCAGCCTTAGCGGCAGCGGCAGCCTCAGCGGTCGCAATAACAGAGACAAGGGCAGCTGTTCCCGCATCATCAAGAGGGGCCGCATCATCAATAGCCTTGGAAGCAGCAGAAGTTCCTGCAGTCAATGTTTCTGTGTCAGCAGTCACAGCAGATAGCACTGCTTTAGCCGTATCGACTGCTGAACCTGAATAATCTTTCTTATTAGATTTTTGTGCTGCAGAATATGTTGCGGCAACCTTTCCTTTGTTCTCAACTGCAGTCGCATCAGATCCACTTGCACCATTGAGTATTGAAAGCATTGCAATTTCTTTAGTGTAAGCACCCGAATCAATTGAATCGACCCAAAACGTACCGTCGGTTTGTGGATTATACTCACGGCCAAACGCTTGCTTGTATACAGATTCTACGTATCTTTCAGTTTCTAAAGCAACCACAACTGCCGCTTCATCAGAGCCAGCAAAGCCTGACGCAATATCGTCAACTATGTGCGTGCCTGAATCTAAAGCGTTTGCATAATAAGCCAGTCCAGCAGCATCTGCAGGCCGACCAAAATACGCAATGAACAACTCTTGTACTTGTTTTTCTGAAGCTGCAGCTGCCATTAATATTCACCTCATCCTATGTGATATGTTATATTTTTGATTATGAGTTAACTCTAATTTATATTATAAAATAATATAATATAAAAATACAATCAGTTCTGTGTCAATTTATAGTAAACACACCAGAGTTATGAAGCTAAGTGGACAAAGTTCATTCAAAATAATATCAATGGGTAATAAATGAAAGAGATAAACTATGAACGTTAAATCCCATCTAATTGCTTTTAGTATAGTTTTGCTTGCATTTATAGCGAGTACTTCAATTGTGGTTGCGGTTATTGATCCGATCCAACATACGTACCTTCCAGAAATCACACCTTTCGCCACACTAATCTTCTTGCCTCATGGTGTCCGGGTCATTGTCACTTGGCTGTATGGTGTGTGGTCTATTCCTTATCTGTTCTTTGCTACTATTTTTGCTGATTTGTTGATTCGTGGCAGCGCTGATCCTGCGATTATTTTCATTACCGCCATTGTTTGCTATGCGTCATTTGAGCTATTTAAGCTATGTGGTTTGGACATGTATAAGATGAAGAATATGAAGAACAAGAACCTATGGCGTTCTTTGCTGCTCATTGCTTTTGTGTCTTCTGTGTTTAATTCGGTGTTGCACAACATTGTCTTGCAGTCACAAATATTACCTGAGAATGCAATCAATATTATGCTGTCTTATATGGTGGGAGATGTACTTGGAACCCTAGCGCTGTTCTTTATTTTTCTGCTTATGGTCAAAGCGACCGGACTCACGAAAGTTAAAATAAATTTTTAACCTTAGCTCAGACTAGTTTGTACAAGCCTGACCTCTTATGTCCAACCCTTTCTAGTAATCCCTTTTTTTGTAAATCGCGTAAGCACTTATATAAGGTTGGAATTGGCATGCGACTCAAATCAGGATGCAGTACTAAGTCGTTGAAATCGATTTCTTGGCTGTTGATTGAGACCAGGTCAGCAATACTTGTGAACACTGCCTTATCGGTCTTGCTCAAACTTCCTATACCTATGTCTGCTTCCATACCTCGGATAGCTTGCAACATTTTAGCGAACTTTTGGATATTTGATTCGGACACTAACACACTCTTGATGACTAACTTGCCACTCCGAGTTTATATTAATATGTTCTTTACAGCTAGGTTCCCGGTCTGTTGCTCTAATTTTTAATGCAATATAATCAATAAAGCTTCCACCAACAATCTTAAGTTGGCAGTGTCTATCATAAAGCTTAGGATGTTTGAGATGGTTATGTTGCATTTCTGCATTAGGGTTGTTTATCTATTGAACGCTTCGTTGATTGCGACGCACGCATTGTCTCAAGGTATTTAAATTGTCTAGACTTCGAAAGTACTGTTTATATCTGTTGTTATTGCTTATGACCCCACTAGTGATCTATGTTTATTTGAACATAGCTCTAGATAAATCTGTTGAAGAACTTAGCCAACGATGGGGCCAAGAACCCTCTCAATTTTTAAATATCGCTGGCATGAATATTCACTTAAGAGACGAAGGTCCAAAAACTGACAATGAACCCATAGTTTTAATACATGGCACAAGTGCGTCATTGCATACTTGGAATGGTTGGGTTGATGCATTAAAAGAAAACCGCAGGGTTATTCGTTTCGATTTGCCCGCATTTGGGTTAACTGGGCCAGATCCAAAAAACAATTACAGAATTGAGCGCTACGCTGAAGTAGTTATAGCAGTGCTGGACGAGCTAAAAGTTAAAAAAGTCGTATTGGGAGGTAATTCTTTAGGTGGTCATGTTTCATGGGCAACTGCTGTGCTGTATCCTAACAGGGTATCTAAATTAGTATTAGTGGATTCCAGTGGATACACTTTCCAGCCTAAATCAGTTCCGCTAGCATTTCAATTAGCGCAACATCCCCTAACCAGCGTGCTGTTAAAGAATGTTTTACCTAAATCACTAGTAGCGGTTAGCGTTAAAAATGTATATGGCAACCCTGATTTAGTTACTGACGAGTTAGTTAACCGATACTACGATTTATCCCTTCGAGAGGGTAACCGTAATGCGTTAAAGGCACGGTTTGAACAAATGTCACCAGGATTTTTAGTAGATAAACTTAAAACAATTAATGTCCCCACACTTATCATATGGGGAGGGAAAGACCGGTTGATTCTTCCCAAGTTTGGAAAACAATTTAATCAAGACATAGCTAACAGTCACTTGGTTGTTTTTAAGGACCTAGGTCATGTGCCTCACGAGGAAGATCCTCAAGCAACCGTATTAGCAGTCAAGCTCTTCTTGGAAGAGAATAAATGAAAGCAAAGTTACTAATGACTCAAAGTCTTAGATTTAGACATCAACGTATTCAATTAATATAGGGCAATCAAATGGCCGGTCTTACGGTAATAGAAGACACATATTACTTGCCCTTTAATCGATATATAGACAGCCACGGCTTACGTATTTTTGTATTAGATGATGTTTCAAATTCGTTTATAAAAAAAGTTGCGGCCACCTATGAAGCGATGCTTACCACCAATAGCCTAATAGATACTGAGCAGAGAGCTACCTTTAAAGAAGCCTTAGAAAATAATTATGTATTCCAAAAAGTCGGCGTTGAAGGTCCCGAATATTATGGAGGTGGTAATAATTTTCAGAAGCCACATCCTACTAATGGCAACTACAGAGGCGAACATACTGATTATATTTGGGAAGGGACGTCAAGAACGTATGGTGAGAAGACCAGCATTCAAGCTGCAGCATCCCAAACAAGTAGTGTTATAGAGCATCTTTTGCACACTATAACGGCCGTAGGATTTAACCTTGTATATCCAGAGTGGAAGTGGGCGGACTCCTCGTCATCAATTAATCTAGCCATGCAACAAGCAATTGATGGTGGGTATTATGATATTTCATCTTATGCAAGTGTTCTTGATCGTCACCCTGAAGGACATATGGCTCTGATAGTGCAGGAATTTTCATTCTGGCTGGTTCTGGCTGAATGGGAATACTTTGAACTTACAGATAAATCTAATAACAATACAGAATTTACCCTTAGAACAGCATCTGATATTGCAGATAAACTTCCTCTGGCACATCAGCTTTACTTGGATACATTTGCTAAGGTTTTCTCAGCACCCGACAAATCACTAATTCAGGCTTTATTTTCTAACGAAACGCCATACGATTTTTCAACACACACTGGCCTTGAAAGCGTTACAGGGACAGCGATAGCAGATCAGCTGTATGGTAATGAACTCAATAACACCATTACTGGTAGAGATGGTAATGATACTATCTTTGCAGACGGTGGTTCCGACACTATTAATGGTGGGACAGGGCTAGACACGGTCAAGTACACCCTTTCACAGGCCAATTACACGCTAGCTTTGGGCGAAAGTAGCTCTACAGTCACAGAGATAAGCACCGGCGCTAACGATAGCTTTAGCACCATTGAACGGGTTGTATTTTCTGATAAAGCGGTTGCGCTTGATATTGGTAGTGGCGAAGTAGGTGGCAGTTGTTATCGCATTTATAAGGCGGCGTTTAATCGCACACCTGATGAAGGTGGTTTAGGGTATTGGATAGGACAGATGGATTTAGGTAAGACCTTGGTAGAGGTATCAGCGGGTTTTATTGACTCTGATGAATTTAGAGCCTCCTACGGCACTAGTCCGAGTAATGGCGAGTTTCTCACTAAGGTGTATAACAACGTACTTGGTCGCGACCCTGACAGTGGTGGCTATGATTGGTGGGTGGATCAATTGGCCAATAACCCAGAAAAAACTTGGGAGAAAGTGATGGCAGACTTTTCTGAAGGCACAGAAAACCAAGCGAATGTCTTAGAGCTGATTGGTAATGGTGTTCAGTATGATCTATGGATAGCTTAGACTTGTTAGGAATAAGTAAACTAGAATATTATGAACTGTTCACATTAATTATTAGGAAAATATAAATCGTGGAAATTGTTGTTGTGGATAACTTTTGTTATCCAAATTACAATAGCGTCTGGCGAACTGACTATGGATCTTAATTATTATGAATGATTTTTTTTATATCTTGGTTGTTGTTGTGGTACTAACTCTTTTGTGGAAAAGCTTGAAAGAATATATGGCAGCACAAAAGGATCCTCAACAATCTCAACAAAAAGATAAGCAGCACCAACCCCCTGCTACTAAAGAAATAAAAGACGTTGCCAATAAGAAACATGTGTCTGATGTGGAAGCAGGTGAAGACTATTTACTATTAGCCACTGAAAAAGGTGCTGAAGCTAAACTTGCCATGCGCAAAAAGAACAATGCAAAGGCCTGGGAGCTCCTTCAACAGCAAAAGAATCTTTTTAGTAAATTTGCGACTAATGAGGGTAAAAGTGGGGCAGAGTCAGCAGCCCTCGATGCTGGAGTTAGTAAAGAATTGGCTAACATACTTAGACTAGATAAAAAGCATAAAGAAGCGCTTGTTCATGTTATTTACTGGATTGCGAATTCTAAATCTGTAACTAAAGATCAGGAAGGTAAACTCCAGGCTTATTTTAATCGAGCTAAGCTAAGTGGGACAGTAGTTGGTGACGTTATGGAATATTGTTTGATTGATGGCGTTAAAGAATTTTCTAGTATTCAAAAGGACGTTGATAGTTGGGAATAGTTTTTACTGGGTCACCTAGTCCAATAAATGAATAGTTATGAGATACAGTTAATCGTGTGCTAATAACTATTCTAGTAGGAGTGCGAAGCCTAGGCTACCCACAAGTCATACTGCACACCATTCCCAATCAACTCTAAGACATTAGCTTGGTTTTCTGTGCCTTCAGAAAAGTCTGCCATCACTTTGGACCAGCTTTTTTCTGGGTTATTGGCTAACTGATCCACCCACCAATCATAGCCACCACTATCAGGGTCGCGACCAAGGACATTGTTATACACCTTAGTGAGGAACTCACCATTACTCGGATTAGTGCCATAGGAAGCTCTAAATTCATCAGAGTCAATAAATCCCGCTGATACCTCTACCAAAGTCTTTCCTAAGTCCATCTGTCCTATCCAATACCCTAAACCACCTTCATCAGGTGTGCGATTAAACGCCGCCTTATAAATACGGTAGCAACTGCCACCTACCTCGCCACTGCCAATATCAAGCGCAACCGCTTTATCAGAAAATACGACCCTCTCTACGGTACTGAGGCTGTCATTAGTGCCAGTGCTTATTTCTCGTAAGGTAGAGCTGCTTTCGCCCACAGCCAGCGTGTAGTTGGCCTGTGAAAGAGCGTACTTGATGGTGTCTAACCCTGCACCACCTTGAATAGTATCGGAGCCCCCATCTGCAAAGATGGTGTCGTTGCCACCATCACCATAAAGAAAATCATTACCACCATCACCATGAAGTTGGTCGTTGCCTTCCTTACCACGGATAGTGTCATCACCAGCATTACCCTTGAGAATATTTCCGGATGGATTCCCAGTAATGTTATCGCTTCCTGCTCCACCAGAAGCATTCTCAATTGTTGCATTAAAAGCAATGCCAAGATTGTTACTCATTGACCAGTCAACGTCAAAACCAATCGTCGAATACTCACCACCAATTAGGCTTATCGTGCTAGCTTTACTAAAGTTACTGAAATCAAGCGTATCTGTGCCTCCTGCGTCCCAAATCGTTTCAATAAATGGCGTATCTGGCTTGTAAAAATAGGTATTGTTACCACTATTATGGCTCATATTTGCACCATAAAGGTATTGAAGGGCAGCTATGTCATAAACCATAGATGCCTGTACAACCCCATACTCAATACCATCTTTCCGGTATGGCTGGGCATCACCCTCAATCCCTGTCATGACTGTATATTTCGTAAATATTTTTTCTTCTGGAAACGAAATAGTCCTGTGGTCTCCAGGATGTTCGATACCTAATGCATGCTGAATTTCATGTGTTAAAACTACAAAAGGTGAGTACGATGTCCCATTTTCTAATAACCCTTGACCAAATGAGAGGTCCGCATATTTTGGTGAAAAGATAATATCACCCGCCTGTGGGTTTTTATCTGGCTGGTCACCTACTGCATCACCAATCACTCCATGAGTGCTTGAAATCAAACTGTTAATAAAAAATCGTATACTTCCAACCTTATTATTATTCTCACTGACCTCTACAAACGAAATATTTATGAACTGACTAAACTCAGCAAATGCAGCCCTCATGTCAGCTTTTTGTGTTTCTTTATAGGCCGTAGGATCATAGACTATTGAGTGATCTTCCATGGCAAACCAATCAGGACTGTATAGCGCTGTATCTGAAGCAAAGCTATAAGAGATAACAATAGAACCATCCTTAGAATATTTTGAATCTAAATATGGATCCGTATTCCATTTACGAGGCCCTCCATAATAGTCACTAAAAAGGGAGTCTATGTAGTCAGTTCCAGAGTTTTTTATGATCTCAATAGATTGGCCAGAATTAAAGTATGTTTGCCCGTTAATTGCAGACGCTTCTATAATAGTTGAACCAGCCATATGATTACCCTAGATTGATTGAGGGAATAATTTTATGTCTAAGACCTTAACTCACTAATAACATTAAAATCAATCCAACACGTTATTTATAGTATCGGTACTTTTTAACTGCTTTATTAGTAAAATTATTGAGTCTTATTATGAATAGACACCTACACAGAGATACCTACCGGATGGAAGCTTTATTGCGCCTTATTATAATTAGTCGAATTAATTTTATGGCACCCTACTAACAATTTTTATTAAACACTGCGTACACAGCTAGGTATTGAGTAGAGTTTCAACTCTACCCCATCTTCTTAGTAATCGTCTAAGGTTATTGCTGTAGAACCTTCTAATAGCCTTGTAGGCATAATCTCCTTTAAAATTCTTTTAGCATAATCGGGCGCATAATAAATGGTTTTTGCAGGAAAGAAACGGATGCTTGGGTTGTAAGTGGCAATTGCAGCTCCGTTCTTAAAGAACCAATAATCCCATTCTGAACTTCTTATGTAATTTCCAAAATTTTGCTTGAGGCTTAGAGAGACTGTAGCTCCAGTGAGCTCTACATAAAGCGTGATTTGGTCAATACCCCGTGGAGGGTTATCCCTGCCTGATAGCCAAACAGTTATACCTTCTTCAAAAATGTTGTCGTAATAAATGGGCTGCCCTAAAAATGTAAGGTTGTTAAGTGACTCTAATCGACGTTCATTTGTACAGTTTGCGGGGCCACATTTTAATCCTAGCTTCTTTAAATTTGAAAGGCTTAGATTGAACTTTATTTCTTTGAATCCAGCAAGATTATGATTTGATGCGCTATTAGATGAAGCGAAGGTCTGCAAGGGCAGTAACAGGAGTGCTAACATGATGGCGATAACTGACGAACGATTGCTATCTTTTCTAATTATAGGTTTCAAGATATTCCCTCATATGTAATTTCTAGCTTAAATTAAAAGGCATTTTGTTATAATTATGATTTTCAGACTACAAATCATCAAGTGATTTAACCACGCGTATCTTACAAGCATGGCCAAGGCCCCATGCTTCATGGTCTTCATAAATAAGAAATAGCTTCTTATGTTCGCATTCTATTTCCTCACACCACGACATGTCGGAATCGCCCAACCACGTCCCATTTCCCAGCGCACTATACACAAATGTCCCAACCTCTCCACTTAGGTCAACATAGCCGCCACAGCCATCTTCGAGCTGTTTGAATATTTCAGCTGGACACTCAACGATCATGATACTCCCCTATGTGGACTTATAGTAACTAGCCTTCGTTCACAATTGTCTAATATGCTAAAATATAACAGGGTTTGGTTATCAAAAGGAAATCAACATGGCATTACATGGCGGCATAAGAGAAGGTTCAGGTAGGCCAGCAGGAGCGGCTAATAAGGCTACCTCAGAGCTTAAGTTGAACCTGTCAGAGTTGGCTCGCAAATACACCAATGATGCGTTAGATGCGTTGGTGGAAGTCATGCAATCAAGCCAGAGCGATTCAGCTCGGATTGCAGCTGCTACTGCGATACTTGATCGGGGGTATGGCAGGCCAACAAAGACGACATCGCTTGAAGTTAATGCACCTCTTATGCCTACGAAAATACAACTGGTTGCTTATACAAAGCCAAACTCTATTAGTATCGCATAAAGAAACTTTATTATAATTAAAGGGAGTTGTACTGATGCGCACCAAAAATACATTATTAATTCTGCTAATCACTTTGTTTTGCGCATCTAATGCAAACTCTAGGGAAACCTTTGCTTCTTGCG
>Ga0206130_10002753_pt1 | contig 24015 bp, 14 predicted proteins | sample Helgoland_Spring_9_FD_148637 | JGI IMG/M metagenome (GOLD analysis project Ga0206130, IMG submission 148637) | Pelagic subsurface seawater microbial communities from Kabeltonne, Helgoland, North Sea - Helgoland_Spring_Bloom_20160512_1 | ecosystem: Environmental > Aquatic > Marine > Epipelagic ... | reverse complement strand
TCCCGTGGAAATGGAAATTACGTCAAGCTAAAACATGATAAAGTATATTCTACGCAATACCTGCATATGCAAAAATTTGCAAGTGGGGTAAATCGGGGTTCTCATGTAAAACAAGGACAAGTAATAGGATATGTAGGATCTACAGGTCTTGCTACAGGTCCACATGTTTGCTTTAGGTTTTGGAAGAATGGAAGACAGGTAAACCACCTATCGCTCCGATTCCCGCCACCAGATCCATTGCCAGCTGAAGCATTAGACTCCTTCTTTTTAGTACGGGATTTGTACTTAGAAGAACTGGGCTTAGAATTACCCAAAGAAGAAAGCCTATCTGAATTGGATACAACCTTGGTTGTCAATTAAAAAAAGCCCGCTGATAATCTCATCAGCGGGCTTTTTTTTAATTCATCATGAAATGAGGATTGTTCATTTTAGCTATCAAAGCTTTAGAACCTCCAGCATCTTCTAAAATTTTATTCCAAAGTACAGACCAACGTTTGGCGAAGATATAATTGGGGTCTGTATCGGCTACGATCCATGAACCCGCCTCTATTTCTTGGGCTATTTGCTGAGGTTCCCAGCCAGAATAACCAAGGTAGAACCGTATTTCATTAGGCTGAATTAAGCCCTTCTCAATGAATAACTTCAATTTTGCAAAATCTCCTCCCCAGTATATCCCTTTATTTATTGCAATTGAATTGTCAAGGATATCGCCTTTAGTATGTATATAATGAATAGTATCTGTAGATACAGGGCCACCATAATATACTTTACTATCGAATTCTGGAAAATCTAAAACTAGTTCCTGAATTGCAAAGTCTAGTTGTTTGTTAAGAATAAAACCAAGAGAGCCTTCTTTATTATGCTCACACATATAAATTGCTGCCCGTTTGAATACGGACTCATCCATGAATGGATCAGCAACTAAAATTTGTCCTCTCTTTAGTTTGTAGTCTATCATCAAATTCTATTTATAAGGCTGAATTTGGAAATCGTCTATCGATTCTCATAATGAATCCTCTCAAAACCTTTCCAGTTCCACCTACTTCGATATATTCACTAGCACCATCTGCAATCATCTGCTTCATGGTATCAGTCCAACGAACTGAACCTGTTAATTGTTTTTTAAGATTCAATTTTATTTCTTCAACATCTGTAGTTGCCTTAGCTGTAACATTTTGATAAATAGGACAAGCGGGTGCAGAGAAATCCGTATCATCAATTGCTTTTCCAAGTTCTTCTTGAGCGGGCAACATTAAGGGAGAATGGAAGGCGCCTCCAACCTGAAGAACGATTGCTCGTTTGGCTCCAGCTTCTTTTAATTTTTCACAAGCCTTATTTACCCCTTCTATTGAACCTGAAATAACTACCTGACCAGGACAGTTAAAATTTGCTGCAACAACTACTTCTGTCACCTCATTGCAGATATCTTCAACTTGTTGATCTTCAAGACCTACAATTGCTGCCATGGTACTCTCCTCCGCCTCACAAGCTTTTTGCATAGCATTAGCTCGCTTTTGAACAAGCTTTAGACCATCATCAAAGGATAAAGCATTTACAGCTACTAGAGCTGACAATTCACCCAGACTATGCCCAGCTACCATATCAGGCTTAAAATCCGCTCCAGCCAGCTTAGCCTTTATTACAGAATGTAAAAATACAGCTGGTTGAGTGATTTTAGTTTCTTTAAGTTCTTCAGCAGTTCCTTCGAACATAACCTTAGTTATATCAAAGCCTAATACTTCATTTGCACGATCAAACATTTCCTTTGCAAGGTCTGATGATTCATACATATCCTTCCCCATTCCTTCAAACTGAGAAGCCTGTCCAGGAAAAACAAAAGCTTTCATAATTAAGCAGGTTAATAGTTAAAAAATTTAATTGAAGCCCAAATATAAGAATATGTTTAAAATATTAGTATTTATGTTTTTGCTCAAAAAATCATAGAAAAAAAAGCCTATTTAATCCGATTAAACTCATAGTACATCCATTCGATTTAAAATTGTAGTGAAAAGAATATATTTTGGAGCTGTTAATTTTAATGCATGCAAAACATAACAGACAAGGCTTATAATGTTGCAACGAATCGCTATATATATCATAGTGCTTTCTGGATTTTATTATTCCTAGGACTTAATCTGACTGATGGAAAAGGATTAAGCTTAATTGCGCTTTCAAATGAATTTGCAAACTTAATTTTTTACGGAATATTGGTTTATTTGAACCTATTATATCTTATACCTTCCTTTTTGAGGACTAAAAACTACTTTACGTATTTGGGTAGTTTATTACTCATGGTAGGTATTGTGACACCAATACAGTCTTTAGCCTCCTACTTTATATTTTTTGCATACGAAGATATTCAGTATGATATCCTTAAAAATATCAACTGGGCATTCGGTCAATCCTTTTTGATTGTGAGTATAAGTACTATGCTTAATATCGTCACAGACTGGCTTAGGCAGAATCAGCAAACACAGGAACTAGAGCGGAAGAATATTGAGTCTGAACTTCAATTTCTGAAAACACAGGTAAATCCGCATTTCTTGTTTAATACCCTGAATAATTTATATGCCTTAACACTTAAAAAGTCCGAAAAAGCACCAGAAATCGTACTCAAACTTTCTGAGATGATGCGTTACATGCTCTATGAGTGTAATGAAAAAAAGGTAACCCTGCGGAAAGAGATTAACTTTTTACAGAATTATCTAGAGCTTGAAATGCTTAGACAACCTCAAGGTATAGACGTACAATTGAATGTGAAAGGACAAATAAGAAATCAAGAAATTGCACCGCTTCTTTTTATAGCGTTTATAGAAAACAGTTTCAAGCATGGAATTAATGCAAATATTGAAGAAGGCTTTGTACACATATTCTTAGATATCCAAGATACTGACATTCAATTTTCAGTAGTAAACAGTAAGCAAAGCCAGATACCTAGTATTTCCAGAAAAGTAAAAAGTGGTGGTATAGGTTTGGTTAATGTAAAAAGAAGATTGGAAATATTGTATCCCAATAAATATAAATTGGAGATCAAGGAAAGTCCAAAGACCTACGAGATCAAATTATTAATGAACTTAGACTAAAATAAATAAATAAATATGCTAAACACTATAATTGTAGATGACGAGCCGTTGGCAAGAGATATACTTGAAACCTATATCGAACAAATTCCTGAACTCAATTTAATTGCAAAATGTAGTAATGCCTTGGAGGCAAATAATGAATTGCAAAGCAATAAGATTGATTTAATGTTCCTGGATATTCAAATGCCACAAATTACCGGAACAGATTTCTTGAAATCACTCAGTAATCCTCCGATGGTTGTATTCACTACAGCATATCCCAATTATGCCATAGAGGGATTTGAGTTAGATGCTTTAGACTATTTATTAAAGCCTATTTCATTGGATCGGTTTATGAAAGCCGTAAATAGAGCATTAGAAATGCAACAACTTCTTTCGGGAGATACTTCGGAAACAGCAGAAATCGTTGACAACCCCGATGGAGAGAAAGATGATTTTATATTTGTAAAATCAGATAAAAAACTGATCAAGATACATTACTCGGAAATCATCTATATAGAAGGTCTAAAAGATTATGTAATCATTCGCTGCAAAGATAGTCGAGTTATCACCTTACAGACTATGAAAAGTTTAGAAGCGAAGATGCCTTCAAATATATTCAAAAGGATACATAGATCATATATCGTCAATTTAGATGAGATCAATGCTCTTGTTGGAAATATGGTGGAGGTTACGGAAAAGGGACAAACAAAAAATCTACCTATTGGCAAAAACTATAAAGATGATCTTCTAGAGATTGTAAACAAAAAAAGACTTTAATGTACCATTCATCGGACAAATCGTGCTAAAAAACTTGACAAAGTGTTGTTTTCCAATTAGATTAGATTATATTTTTTTATAATCCCATGAGCATTTAAGGCTAATCAGATTTTCTGGTTAGCCTTTCTCAATAAAAAAGCCTTTTGCAAAGTTTGCAAAAGGCTTTTTTATTAGCTAGGTGCTATATTCTGTATAGCTAATTATTCAATAATCTCTATCTTTTGATTAAGAACTATACCAGTCGTTGTAATAACTTTGACAGCATATACACCAGCTGTGTTACCAGAAAGATCAATCATTCTTGATTTTGAATTAATCGATTTTTCACTCTTTACGAGCTTCCCGTCCAAAGAAAATATTTCATAACTCTCAATAATCTTATCTAAACCTCCATTTAAGTGAAGATTAAAAACGCCTTCTGTAGGATTGGGATAAGCTAATAAAGTAGGACTTATATGTTCTGTATTACCCGTATAGACAGGAACAGAAAATGTTGTTGGTGGGTACTGCATTAACTCCCCACTACCATCCATAATTGTAATACCATCCATCTTGAATTCCATCTCAGTCCTATCGGACTTAATACCACCTACATCTATAATAATGATAAACTCTGCTTGTCCAATTTTACCAAATCCAGAAATACTATTGGAATGTGTTCTTGTCAAAGCAGCATCTAGAAATCCATTCTTCGGAGATTCAGTCATTTCAATAACTGAAGAATTCTGAGTCAGCCATGAACTCTTATCAAAATTAATGCTAACTGAAGTAGAATCCAATTGCAAAGTTTCATAAGTTAAGGTAAAGGCTAATCCATGAATATCCCTAGCTTGTTTTTCTCTAATACCTAGATGTATATCTGATAATAAAACATCACCTATATATAGATCTCCATAAGGATTATCAGGATGTGGGAAAAAATATAATGGTGCACGTTCTAACATAGTGCCTTCTCCATAACTAGCATCAACATTTACATTTCCTACACCATAAATTCTGGAAGGGTATATATCACTTTCTAGGCCATAATTATTAAAAACAGCAACAGTATCTGTGTAATCTACTTGTCCGTCACCATTTGAATCTAAATATTTATAATCAATTGGTGTTCCGTAAACAGGAGCTTCCCATGAATCAGAATATTGCCCAAACCATTCATTATTACCAGCTTCTCTAGGTGTACCAACAGATCCTATCCCATATCCTAATAGTAGAATATCTCTAGCATCAACAACACCATTATTATCCATATCCCCCGGCCAAACACAATTATTTCCTATACAATCAAGTGTTGCATTATCTTCACCGTCGACAACCTCTACCTCTACCTTTATAGTGTATTCGTTATCATTTCCTGGACTATATACAAGTTTAAACTCTTCTGTGTAAGCCATATCGGGCAATGGTGTAAAAACAACCATACGTCCGCCAGTACAGGTTTGATTATTCCATGTATAACTATTTTCTAGCAACTCTAATTGAGGAGCGCCAGGCATAGCTGGTTCAGACTCTACGGACATCTCTATGGGGTGCATAAGCATTGTATTATACTCAAGCACCAAGGGTACGTTTTTAGTAGTCTTTAATTTGTAAGTGACTTCATTGGGAAGGAACTCATCAATATGGAAATTTATCTTAGAATATTCTATCCAAGACCAGTTGAAAGCAGCAGCTCTATAAATGGCTACATCTCTTTTCTTTGCAGTTGTTTCTGGGTATACACTGTAATCCATTTGCCCATTGCCTAGATAATTTGACTCGCCATAAGTAGGTTGACCTACTATTGCAATAGACATAGAAGGAATAAGATCATTTGAAAGCACAGAAAAATCAATATAATCCGACTCACACGCCCAGAAATTATCTTCTTTCGTTAGTATATTTGGTGTTGGATTATTAATGACATCAAAAATCAACTCCTTTTCTATAATAGAGTCTCCACTGCTCGCTTGTAAAACCACAACATCCGTAACATTCACTACCCCTAAATCTGGAGTATACAAATGAAAACCATAATCTGGGAGATACTCAAATGTACCATGCAAAGGTGCAGTTGAAACTGAATAATCTTCTAAAGCGTCATATACAACCAAATCCTTATTTTCATGGACAAAGAGATCCAAAGTTTCAGAGAGCTCATTATCAACTCCAATATATACTGATGCTACATCACAAGATCCATCACTATTACAGGCAGTATATTCAATAGTAGCAACCCCATGAAAATCCTGTGCAGGTGTAAAGACTAGATTATTGTTTGAGTCGGTAGTACAAGAACCATTATTTTGAAAGGCAATGAAATCTAAAACAACTCCATCAAAATTAGATTCATCATTCGCTAGGACGTCAATCGTAACAGAATTGTTGATTGTCGTGGTCGCATAATCGTTATTCGCCCTTATGGAATTACTAACGATATCGATAATAATAATATCGAAATATTCATCTATAAGATTGTCAGAATTTTTAATATCATAAGCTATATAAAAAGTATCTCGCTGGACTTGACTTACGTTAGGTATATATTCTACGGTATGAGTTCCTGAAAAACACTGACCATAATGCCAAGGATTATTAAACCCAGGATCAATTGTCGCATTTCCAAAGATCGGATTGAAAGTATGAAACTCTATTTCTGGTGGCGAAGTAAGGCATTCTGCATAAAAGTCATAAACAAGTGTATCACCTATCTGGACTTCAAGTCTTACGACCTTGACATAATCAACACCAAATAAATTGGTCGAAAACAGCATAACGAGCAGAAAACTGCATATTCTTGCAGCACGCTGCATAAGAGTAGAAAGGTTCATGGTCCGTGGATTTTGTACTATTTTCAAAAATAATATTATTATATAGAAAAAAAAACAAAGAGTATAAAATATTATAAATAAATTTCATAGATGGGGATTAGATTTTATACCTACCCAAAAATAGTTAGTTGACCCTGAGCTATATTTGATTAAATCCTTGTTTTGTAAATTAGAATACATTAGAAATAATCAATACATTAGAAAAGTAATTATAATGACATTTGAACAAGACGATAAATGAAGAACAAAAAGGTGTTTTTGGTTATTCAAAGGTTCACAACGAAAGAAATAAACCGTTGCAGAAAGTTTATATTATCACCTTATTTCAATAAAAATGAGGCGATTATACATTTATTTAATTTTGTAGCAGATAAGGCAGAGAAAGAATTTAGTGATAAGATAGAAGACGAATCTATCTGGCTAGAATTAGAACCTAAAAAACCCTTTAACGCAGTTCGCTTAAGAAAATATTTTTCAGATCTGTTGAAGTTGATAGAACGATTTATTGCACAAGAAGAATATGAATCAAAACCTATCCAAAAGGCCACACTACTCCTTCAGGGAATATCAGGTCAAAAGTTTGAAAATTTACACTCCAGTTCAATTAAGACAGCCTTAAAACTTTCCTCAGAACAAAAAGAAGAAAGTATTGACGGATACTTCTACAATTATCAAATTGAAAGACATATCAACGCACTTGGTCAAAATCATGATGTGTTCAGAGAATTAAATTTAGACAATAGGTCGATGAACCTTGATATCTATTATCTAATTGAAAAATTAAGATTGTATTGTCAATTATTAACAGTGAAATTTCAGAAAAATACGGAAGAAGATATTCTTCTAATGAAACCAATTATCAAACATATAGAAAACCATGACTTCACTGGAGTGCCGCAGTTAAATATCTACCATCAAATATTTAATTCCATCAGAGAAAAAGACAATACGCAATATTACTTTAAGCTTAGGGAATTACTAAAAGAGCATGGTGGTAGATTTAATAAATCTGAAGCCTCAGACATGTATAATTTTGCAATAAACTATATAGTATTCAAAATTAATTCTGGTCACGAAAACTTCTTAGCTGAATATTTCTCTTTGTATGAAGATCTATTAAACAAAAAGGTGATTTTTGAAAACAATGAGTTACCCACTAAACATTACTTCAATGTAATAACCATAGCCTTGAGGCTTAATAAATTCGAATGGGTTGCTAATTTTATAAAAACTTATGGAGAATTTATAAATAGCCTTGAAAAAGAAAATGCAATCACATATACTTTAGCGCAATTGAATTTCTATCGGAAGGATTTCAACAAAGTATTAGAGCTCTTGAGATTTGTGGAATACAAAGAGCTTTCAAGAAAGCTAAATTCAAAGGTTATGCTTTTAAGTACGTATGTGGAATTGAAGGAAATTGAGCCACTGTATTCTCTTTTGGATAGTTTCAGAACCTTCCTTGGGAGAAACACACAAATCAACAAAGAAAATAAAAATGCATATTTAAGTCTAATCAAGTTCGTTCGAAGATATATATCTATTCAACCAACGGAAATTCAAAAACTCACTGAGTTGCAAATAAAAATTGAACAAAGCGAGTCATTCTATAACAAAAGTTGGCTATTAGAAAAAATCAATTCCTCGATAAATAACTGATGGCCAAAGCAAAACTTTAGGCAAACCAATTAAGCTTCTTTTTTTTCAATTATTCCTTTGTTTTTTTGACTTACATCGTTTACCTTTGTCGCGCCTTCGAGGGTAATAATGATTACTTTTGGCAAAACGGAGAAGTGGCAGAGCTGGTTTAATGCACTGGTCTTGAAAACCAGCGTACGTGAAAACGTACCGGGGGTTCGAATCCCTCCTTCTCCGCACTTTTTGCCTTGGCGACTTTCAGTAATATTCTATGCGAACTTATTTCGCAACCGGAGAAGTGGCAGAGCTGGTTTAATGCACTGGTCTTGAAAACCAGCGTACGTGAAAACGTACCGGGGGTTCGAATCCCTCCTTCTCCGCAAAAAGGCTCAATTTATTGAGCCTTTTTTTTATTCCCTAGCTACATCTTTTGTAAAGAGCTGCACGAAAACTTAAATCCTACCCATTCTTAGATAGATTAAATTGAAAAGTTGAACCAATTTCAATTGATTTATATTAAATTAATATAAATAGGCGTTTAACTAAGAAAGTAATACTCTTGAAATTTTCAGCAAATAACAGATCTAGTAGTGCATATCATGCACAGCACAAATATTATGACTTAACTGTTATAGGTGGTGGCATAACAGGCGCAGGTATTGCCCTGGATGCTAGTTTAAGGGGCTTAAGCGTACTTCTCATTGAAAAGAATGACTTTGCCTCTGGAACAAGCAGCAAATCTACTAAGTTGATCCATGGAGGTCTACGATATTTAAAACAGTTTGAATTTTCCTTAGTACGTGAAGTCGGATTAGAACGCGCAATATTGCATAACCTTTTGCCGCACCTTGTGGTTCCTGAAAAGATGCTGCTCCCAATTGTTCAAAATGGCTCTCTAGGTGCAAGGACTTGTGCAATTGCTCTAAGTGTTTATGACTATTTAGCAAGTGTAGAGAAAAAGGATAAAAAGGAAATGCTTAATCCTGAAGACGTATTAAAGTATGAACCTATGCTTAAAGAGGCAAAAGACCTTATAGGTGGAGCGATTTATGCTGAATACAGAACAGATGATGCTAGACTTACTATCGAGCTGATAAAAGAAGCATACGCAAATCATGCAACTTGTTTAAACCATATGGAAGTGACTGCATGTGAAAAAAATGAACAAGGTTACACTATAGAGTCCAAAGATTCCTGCTCTGGTCAAGCATTTAGATTTAATTCTTCCTCTGTTGTGAATGCTGCAGGTCCATGGACGGATAGAATAATAAATAAACAAGGGCAGTCAAACTCAAAAAAAATATTTCTTAGTAAGGGGGTACATTTGGTAATAGATCACTCTAGATTAAACTTAAAACAAAGCTTATATTTTGATATTGGAGATGGTAGAATGATGTTTGCTATACCCCGCCAGGGCAAAGTATATTTTGGAACTACGGATACTGAATTTCATGGAAACTTAAACCAGATAGGAATAAACTTAGAGGATTGTAGCTACCTTATAAGTGCTCTAAATCGCAGATTCCCTCAAGCAAATATCTCTCTGGAAGATATAGAATCCTGTTGGGCAGGATTGAGACCCCTTATTCGAAAATCTGAAAAATCTACAACAGAGATGAGCAGAAAAGATGAAATTTTCATTGCTCCATCTGGAATAATATCTATAGCAGGGGGTAAACTTACAGGTTTTAGGAAGATGGCAGAACGTGTTGTAAACATCGTAGAACAAGATTTGTTTGGCAAAAAAACACCCTGCTTAACAGCCTATCATTCCTTTAAATCAAAGTCATTTACAAGCCCTTCAGCATCAACTTACCATAATTTCACTTACGGGACTGCGGCAAAGTCTATTTTAGGCCATTTAGAACCCGATTCAAAAGATGCCTTGGTGCAGGAATACATTTACTGCATAGATGAGGAATGCTGCATCAATCCTTTGGACTATTTCTTGAGACGATCTGGTAAAATGTATTTTAATATTAGCGCCGTTGAACAGGAGCTTGAACTATGCTTAAATACATTCAAAAATTACCTGAACTGGACTGATAAGCAAACAGAGCAGGCACGAAAAAATGTGCTTGAATCAATAGAAAGACATCGTTTAAATAAAATTAAAAAGGCATCAATAAATTGATGCCTTTTTAATTTTGTTTAGCGCTTACGCTTGTTCTTTGATTGCTGATCTTTCATTTTTTGTGATTCAGCAACTGCCTTTTCAAGTCTTGAGGCAAAACCTCCTGTCTTCTTAGGTTTGTTTTTATTCGATTCTAAAGCTTTCATCAGCTTTTCATCACTTATTACTTTCTTCGTAATTACTGTCTGAGCGATATTCAGAACATTTGAGAAGAAAAGATAAATCGTAAGACCTGACGCATAGCTATTGAAAACAAACAGGAACATGATCGGCATAAGATACTGCATATATTTCATTGCAGGATTAGCAGACATATCCATATGACGACTATTATAGAAGGTATATATCACAGTTGTACAAGCCCAAAGGATTGTAAATAGTGATACGTGATCTCCATAGAACGGTAATTCAAAAGGAAGGCTTGCAAAAACATCATAAGATGAAAGGTCAGTAGCCCATAAGAAACTCTCCTGGCGGAATTCTATAGATGCAGGGAAGAATCTATACAATGCAAACCAGATTGGCATCTGAAGTACGATAGGCATACATCCACCCAAAGGATTAACACCATATTCTTGATACATTTTCATCGTCTCCATCTGAACCTTTTGAGAATCATCTGGATGCTTCTCTTTTAATGCAGCCAATTTAGGTTTCAACACACCCATTTTTGCTTGGGAATGAATCATCTTATACTGCAAGGGATACAAAGCAAGCTTTACAACGAGAGTTAAAAGAATAATTGCTATCCCCAAATTAGCGAAGTACTTAGAAAAAAAGTTGAATATTGGACGAATAATCCATCGATTTACTGTTCCAAATATAGAAGATCCAAAAGGAACGATATCCGTAAGTTCAACATCATACGCTCTCAAGTTTTCAAACTTGTTAGGGCCTATATACATATCCATACTGAAGCCGTTAAGCTCGTCAGATGGAAGAACAATCATAGCCTCTACTTTTTTCAAAATATTAGACTCACCTTCTGTCAACTCAGTCTCGAAGGTTCCTGATTTGAAGGATGATTCAGCAATAAAGGATGTATTAAAAAACTGATTAGTAGCAGAGACCCATTTTAATTTACCCTCAGGTTCTTCTGTATCATCACCTGTACAACTACAATGGTCAGCGGAGTCCTCAGAAGGCTTATAGTAAATTGTTGAATAGTTTCTTTCATAATCAGAGTTCTTCTCTAATTTTTCTAGATAATTCACCCAATTTAAATTCAAACCTCCTGCACTTAGGTCAAGGAAATTATTCAAACCAACAAGTTGTATATCATAATCGACATTATAGCCGCTATCAGCCAATTTATAAGTTTGAACTATTTTAGCGTCGCCATCAAGTCTAGCAGTTAATACAAGTTCTTTTTCACTTGAAGAAACTTCGAAGTATAGATCTTCAGAACTTACTTTTAAACCTTGATTCAGAATAAACTCATAGGCGAATTTATTCTTTGCATTATTCAGTAGCTGCAGCTCACTCTTTACCTCTTCATTATTTTCACCTTCAAGTATCTTTTCATAGCCTTTGATATGTGCTGTTACAATTTTCCCTCCCTTTGAGCTGATATCTAGCTTAAGGTTTTCGTTCTCTATACTAACAAGCTCATTTTGACCAATCGAAGCCGGGGCAAACACACCAAAAGTTGATGCTTTCTCTGCCAATAAAACTGAATCTGGAAGTTCCGCAGTTTTCTCTGCTACAATTTCGTCCTGCTCTGTCTGACCTTCAATGTCGATCATTGTAGAATCAACTGCATTGTTTTCAACTACGGCCTCCGGATCTGGAAGTTCTGGTGCGAAAAACTTAATGTAAACAAAGCTGATAAGTACAATAAGGATAATACCAATAATTCTGTTAGAATCTCCTTTCATAATATTTTTGAATGTGAGTTTTTACATGATCGTTAGTATCCGAATTAGACACCAAAGATAAATCATGCAAATGTATCAATTTTATGCTATCTCAAGGTAAGAAGAAGCCAATAAATAAAGCAGAGAATTCTTCGAATGGTTCAATTTATTCTACAAATTAAAAAGGCAGTCCGAAAGACTGCCTATAAGATTAGTGATTAGCATTCAGCTCCTCTATTCGAGCATGAAGTTTTATATTCTCTGTTTCTATTCGATTTACCGTTTTTCGAACTTGATCTAAATCTTTGTCGAGCTTGCTCTTCGTGTCCTCCAAAGCCTGATGATTGACAGATAAATCATCATATCGAGCCTGAAGATCATCTAGGTCATTTTTTGTCTTGGCTGCAACTTTTCGCCAGCGTCCCCATACCAAGAAACCCAAAACAATTCCAAGAACTACTGTCCCAATAAAAAGGGCAAGAGTACTGGACATTCCATTTTCTGCTGATTGTAATAGTAACATAGGTATTTCGTTTTATTGTTGTTCTAAAATTTTTAGCTCTACTCTCCTATTCTCATTCATTCCAGATTCCGAATTATTAGATGCAACAGGTAGAGATTCACCCATACTTGACACATCAACCTGATCTTTAGATACTCCTTTTGAAACTAGGATATTAAATATAGCTAAGGCTCTATTCTTTCCAAGATTCATGTTAGAATCTTCAGGGCCTTTAGAATCCGTGTGCCCTATTAAAGATATCCGCTCGGATGAGCCAATTATCCTACTACTAAGTTTTTCTAAATACTCATCAACTGCAGGATCTTCGATTTTTTCAGTAGAATTATAAGGGAAACGAATTACGACCTTATCCGCTAATTCTTCAACAGATTCTTTTTCTGTCTTTTCAACATCAAGCCAATTTGTAGCGAGCATTTCGACCATTATGATCTTATTACTATTTATTCTACTGTCGGATTCCTTTGATGCATCAAGTGGGTTGGCTCTTACAATGATAAGGTCACTAGGAATGCGATCTCCAATTAATGCGCTTAACTTTGATGCACGTGCAAGACCAATATTTTCATCTGAAGATCCAGATTCATCAGCAAAATAAGAACCAATAATTTCTAATGCTTTTCCCTCTGTCAAGTTTACAACTAATTCTTCAGCCAGGTCTTGGAGAACCTTTTCATCTTCTGGAGAAGCATTATCAAAAACATAGTAAAGTGGGAAATCAGGTAGTTTAGCAGCATCAACTTCCTCATTAGTGTCATTTTGAGCTTCGAGAGCATCCATTTCATTACCTCCAGATATAGCATTATTTATATCTGACTGAAATGGACCTATCCAAAGCCATCCAACACCAATAAAGGCAAGAAGCCATATTGCATAAGGATACTTAGGCATGTTAGTATATTTTATGGTTAGTAATTATAACTTCCAATCTTGTGTAAGAGAGATTGTGTGGATATGCTCATTATAAATTACGAAGCATAGATATCAAAACCTAATATAAACTTCATAATTTTAGTATAATTTATAATTAAATAAATATCTCAACAGTTGATTCTCAGAAATACCCTGAATCTTAACAAAACTCAGGAGCTAATTTCTACGGCTTAATGTACCAATTTTATATATTTGCATTTCTTGGGGGGAATTAATCTCTACACAAGAACAAGATTAAAACAGAGAAAAAATGTTTGAAAGTTTAAGTGACAGGTTGGAAGGTGCCTTTAAGGTATTACAAGGTAACAACAAGCTTACTGATATAAATATAGCCCAATCCGTTCGAGAGATAAGACGAGCGTTGGTTGCTGCTGATGTAAACTATAAGATTGCTAAGGAATTTACGGATACCATAAAGGATGAAGCCTTAGGTACTCAGAATGTACTTAATGCTGTAAAGCCAGGACAGTTAATGGTTAAGATCGTACAAGACGAGCTTACAAAATTAATGGGTGGTCAACAAGAGGGCATTAACACCAAAGGAAATCCCGCAGTAATTTTGATCGCAGGTCTCCAAGGGTCTGGTAAGACTACTTTCTCCGGTAAACTAGCAAACTACCTTAAAACTAAGAAAGCTAAAAAACCATTATTGGTAGCATGTGATGTATACAGACCTGCTGCAATAAACCAGATTACTGTTCTTTCTGAACAAATCGGAGCAGACGTATTTAAGGACGAGGAGAATAAAAATCCAGTTGATATTGCTGCAAAGGCTATTGTACATGCTAAGAAGAATGGCAACGATATAGTAATTGTGGATACCGCAGGTCGTTTGACAGTGGATGAAGAGATGATGGCGGAGATAGCCAATGTAAAAGACGCTATCAGTCCCAATGAAACCTTATTTGTAGTAGATTCAATGACTGGTCAAGACGCTGTAAATACAGCCAAAGCCTTTAATGATAGGATTAACTTTGATGGTGTTGTACTTACTAAATTGGATGGTGATACCAGAGGTGGTGCTGCCCTATCTATTAAATACACTGTCGGCAAGCCTATTAAGTTTGTAAGTATGGGGGAAAAAATGGATACACTAGATGTATTCTATCCTGACCGTATGGCGCAACGTATCTTAGGAATGGGTGATATTGTATCTCTTGTTGAAAAAGCACAGGAACAATATGACGAGAAAGAAGCTAAACGGATTGAGGATAAAATCCGTAAAAATAAATTTGACTTTAATGACTTCTTAAGTCAGCTGGAGCAGATCAAGAAAATGGGTGATATAAAGTCACTTATGAATATGATCCCAGGTATGGCAAAAATGACAAAGAATCTTGATATCGATGAGAAAGCCTTTGTAAAGGTTGAATCGATCATATTTTCAATGACTCCAATAGAAAGAGCAAATCCAGAGTTGATAAATCTTAATCGCAAAAAAAGAATCTCCAAAGGATGTGGTCGTGATCTTAATGAGATCAATATGTTCATGAAACAATTTGATCAAATGAAGAAAATGATGAATAAGCTCAGCAAAGGTGGTGGAAATATGCCAGGCATGGGCAAGAAAATGTCGAGAAACAGGAGGAGGTAAAAACCTCCTTTTTTTATGCCTCTGCTTTTGCTTCTGCCAATTTTTTTAATTCATTTAATTTCATCATACATTCAATTGGAGTCATAGCATTCAACTCCATATCGGATAGAAAAGCCCTAATCTGACCAACGACTGGATCAGACTTTTCAAATATACTCAATTGCAGCGCAGCAGCTTGATTAATTTGATCAGGATTGACCTCTTTTACTTGAACGGTAGAATCAAGCCCCGATTCACCATCAATTGATTTTTGTTCGAGTTGGCTAAGGATGTGATTTGCCCGTTCCACAATTGCATTGGGCATACCAGCCATCTTGGCAACATGAATACCAAAACTATGGTGAGCACCACCTTCGACCATTTTCCTCAAGAAAATTACCTGTTGTCCGATTTCTTTTGTTGAAATATGGAAATTACGAATACGCTCAAATCGAGCTGCCAAATCATTCAGTTCATGATAATGAGTTGCAAACAATGTCTTTGGGCGTGCTATATTATTGGAATGCAGAAATTCTGCAATAGACCAAGCGATAGAAATCCCATCGTATGTGCTTGTGCCCCTTCCTATCTCATCCAACAAAATCAAACTGCGTTCTGATATATTATTCATAATTGAAGCAGTTTCGTTCATTTCAATCATAAACGTAGATTCCCCAGTAGAAATATTATCAGAAGCGCCTACCCTCGTAAAGACCTTATCAACGATACCCATCCTTAATTTATCGGCAGGAACGAAGGAACCCATTTGGGCCATGAGAGCCATAAGTGCTGTTTGCCTTAGCAAGGCAGATTTACCAGCCATATTGGGACCTGTAATCATCAAAATCTGATCCGCCTCATTTGATAAAAACACATCATTGGGAATGTATGATTCATCAATAGACAACTGTGCCTCTATTACAGGGTGTCGACCTGCCTTAATCTCAAGATCAAAGCTATCGTCCATGACAGGCTTTTTATAATCATTTCGCTCTGCAACCGCTGCAAATGCATACAAGCAATCTAAGGTGGCAATAGCCCGTGCATTGATTTGAATCGGAGGAATATACTCTACTAAATCAATCACAAGCTGTCTGTAGATACCTTGCTCTAGAGCAAAAACTTTTTCTTCTGCCCCTAATATCTTTTGTTCCAGTTCTTTTAATTCAGGTGTTATATACCTTTCAGCATTGGTAAGCGTCTGCTTTCTTATCCAATCATCTGGCACCAGGCCTTTACCTTTGTGCTTATTGGTAACCTCAAGGTAATATCCAAAAACATTATTGAAACCGATCTTAAGATTATCTATACCGGTGCGTTCTGCTTCACGCTTTTGAATCTCTACCAGTATTTCTTTACTATTTTTGATAAGGTGCCTAAACTCATCCAACTCCTCATTGAATCCATCTGCTATATATCCACCCTTTAAGGTATTATGCACCGCTTCTGGATGGATTTGTGCCTTGATTGTTTCCTGTAAGGTCTCACAAGAATTTAGCTTACTACCAAGACTTTCTAAAGCCTTAACATTCGTCTGATTCAGAATCCCTTTCAATGGCTCTATGCAAGTGAGTCCCTGATTTAAAACCAATAGCTCTCTTGGTGTGATTTTCTGCATAGGAATCTTTGAACTCAATCGTTCAAGATCTCCAACGAGTTTTATAAGCTTTGATAGTTTTTCACTTACAGAGGGGTTTTCCAAAAAGTATTCTACTGAATTATGGCGCGAAACTATTTCATCCTTATTGATAAGCGGCAATGCAACCCACTTCCTAAGCATTCTTGCTCCCATTGGACACAGCGTCTTGTCGAGCACCTCAATTAAAGACATTCCACCTTGACCGTTTGACCCTAAAAGCTCAAGATTTCTAATGGTAAACTGATCCATCCAAACATAATCTTGATAGGGAATAGAGCTAATATTATTGATATGAGCAAGTTCTGTGTTTTCAGTAAAAGCCAGATAATGCAGAACAGCTCCAGCTGCAATCTGTCCAAGTTCTTGTGACTCTACCCCAAAACCCTTTAATGATTTTACCTGAAAATGATCTAGTAATTTCTCCCGGCAATAATCAAAAGAATACACCCATTCATCCAAATGAAATGGATGAGCACCATTTATGCTTATGCTCTCAATATTTTTTTTCTTGTCTTTAGAAAAGATAATTTCAGCAGGTTGAAAAGATTGAATCAACATTTTAATATAGGATTCCACACCTTCACTAATAAAAAATTCTCCAGTAGAAATATCAAGAAATGCAATTCCCATCCTTCCTTTTTTACCAAAGGAAACAGATGCTAAAAAGTTATTCTTATCGTGATTAAGTAAGTTAGACTCCGTAGCAACACCTGGAGTTACAACCTCAGTAACTCCACGTTTTACAATCTTTTTCTCCTTAGAAGGTTTTTCCAATTGCTCACAAATCGCTACTCTAAACCCTGCGCGAACCAGGCGAGGCAGATACAAATCTAAAGAATGATAGGGAAAACCAGCCAATTCTATTTTACTACCACCATTATTTCTATTTGTTAGCACTATACCTAGCACTTTTGATGCAGTGATTGCATCTTCTCCAAATGTTTCATAAAAATCGCCCACTCTAAACAGAAGAATAGATTCTGGATATTTTCCTTTAACCTGAAAATATTGTTTCATTAATGGAGTTGGTGCCTTAGTTTTGGAAGAAGATTTAGCCAATTTATATGGTTTTTATATACAGTGAAAGTACCGATCAATTCTATGGATAATCTACAATATATTCAGAGCATAGAGATTTCCCAAACACTTAAAAGAAAAAATCTTATTAGAAGAACCAAAACTTATATCAAAATAATTTCTCCATTACTGTATATTTGAATGAATTAATTGGAAGTTTAATATCAGTTTATTTCTTAATAGCTAATTTCGAAAATTTAATGAAGGTATTTCATAACCTTAATGAGCTTACACCATTCAAGAGAGCTGTAGTAACAATAGGGTCATTTGACGGTGTGCATAGTGGCCATCAAAATATTTTGAACAAGGTTCGAAATCTAGCTATGGATTGCGGCGGAGAGTCTGTTCTTGTTACATTTTATCCTCATCCGAGGCATTTCTTATTTCCAGAACAAGATGATCTAAAACTGATCACCACCATTGAAGAAAAAAAGAACTTACTGCAGCAATTCAAAATTGACAATCTAGTTATTGTACCTTTTAATAAAGAATTTGCTGAGCAAAGTGCTGATGATTATATTCTTAAATTTCTTTATGAAAAAATCAGACCTTCTTTTGTTGTTATTGGTTATGACCATAGATTCGGTCATAAGCGAAAAGGTGATATAGAATACCTAAAGTGGCACAGTAATTCATTAGGATTCGAGATTATTGAAATTCCAAAACACGAGGTAAACGATATTGGTGTAAGTTCAACTAAGATTCGAAAAGCAATAAGCCTAGGAGAAATTGATAAGGCAAATGACCTACTTGGCCATAATTTCCAGCTCTCCGGTCAAGTCATAGCAGGAAATAAGATAGGAAGAGATATAGGATATCCAACGGCGAATATAGAGGTTCAGGATAAACGGAAAATCATACCTTCAGAGGGTGTTTACGCTACTAAGGTTTTCGTAAAAGGCCACATGTACGATAGTATGCTATATATTGGTAACAGGCCGACCTTGGAGAGTTCTGTTCCTGAAAAAAGAATCGAGGTTAATATCTTTAATTTTGATGCTAATATTTATTCAGAACGCATCAATATTGAGTTCATAAGCCAAATTCGTGGCGATATCAAATTTGATAATCTTGAGGAACTCAAGGCACAGTTAGCCAAGGATAAAGAGGAGACTATTCGCATTATGCAATTGCAGAATAATAGTTTGTCACTTATTGAAGAAGAACTAAAGAAAGATTTACCAAAGACATCTGTTGTTATACTGAATTATAACACCTCTAATCAATTGAGAAGTTACTTGCCAAGTATCATTGCAAACACTCCAGAAAGTGTGGAGATTATTGTTGTTGATAACGGATCTACTGATGATTCTGTGGAATGTATGAAAACTGAATTCCCTGATATTCGTCTAATTATAAATCAGAAAAATTATGGTTTTGCTGGGGGCTATAATGAAGCCATAAAAAAAATCGATACAGAAATTCTGGTTTTACTAAACTCAGATGTAAAAGTTGAAAAAGGATGGTTAGAGCCAGTATTATATGAAATGGACCAAAATCCAGAAATAGCTATAGCACAACCAAAAATACTTTCACTAAAAGAACCTAAAAAATTTGAATATGCTGGAGCGGCAGGAGGATATATGGACCGATTAGGTTATCCTTTTTGTAGAGGACGTATATTCACTTCTGTTGAAGAAGATTGGGGGCAGTATGAAGAGAATGCAGATATATTTTGGGCAAGTGGTGCAGCATGCTTTATTCGAAAAAAGTTATTTGACCATTTTGAAGGTTTTGATGCATCCTATTTTGCACATATGGAGGAGATTGACCTCTGTTGGCGTGTAAAAAGAGCTGGCTACCGAGTCGTAGCGATACCTAGCGCAAAGGTCTACCATTTAGGCGGAGGCACACTTGCATATGGTTCCACAAGAAAAACCTACCTGAATGTTCGAAATTCGCTTTTTACCTTGCTAAAGAATGAATCAAGAAGGGACCTGCCTGGAATTTTCATTGCCAGATTGCTACTTGATGGTTTAGCTGGTGTCTATTTCTTTTTCAAACTGGACTTCCAACAGATTCGAGCTATCATCAAGGCGCATTGGGAAGTATTCCCACAGATTAGAAAGCGATTGCAGCTAAGAAAGCACGATGAAGAGCTTATAGAAAAAATTCGGATAGCTGGGACGCAAGTGGATACGGGCAGAATAAAAGGCAGTGTTTTATTAACTTATTTCCTAAGTGGAAAAAAGAAATTTAAAGACCTAAAATTCAAGCAACTGGATCAGTCAGCCTGATCCAGTATTTCTTGCGCCTTTTCCCATTCCTCCATAACGCTTACAAGCTCTGCCTCTTTTTGTTTTATATCTTTTCCTATAGAGGCAGCTTCATTAGACATGGCAACTGTTGGATCAAATAGACGCTCATTAAGTTTTTTAATGTCAGATTCTAAACGCTCAATCTTCTTTTCTGAATTCGAAACAGTTCGTACCAATTTCTTGCGTTCATCATAAGACAACTCAATCTTTGGCAGAATAGTTTTTTCTACCTCCTGTATCTTCTTGGTTTTAGTTGTCTTTTCGACATCACGCATATTATCCAAGTCTCGCTTTTCTAAGAAAAACTCAACATCTCCTAAATAATCGTGGAGCTTTCCATCTCTAAACTCGACTGTTTTATCTGTCAAGCCCTTCAAGAAATCTCTATCGTGACTAACTACAATCATAGCACCATCGTAAGCCATCAAGGCCTTTTTTAATACTTCTTTAGATTGGATATCCAAGTGGTTCGTAGGTTCATCCAATAACAACAAATTGAACGATCGAAGCAACATACATGCCAAGGCCAAACGAGCACGTTCTCCACCGGAAAGAACGGAGACTTTCTTGTCTGCATCTTCCCCAGAAAACATAAAAGCACCAAGAATATTTCTTAATTGAGTTCTCTTTTCTGGAGGACAGCCCATTTCCATAGTCTCAAGGAGTGTAATACTTGAATCAAGAGATTCAGATTGATTCTGTGCATAATATCCTACTTCTACATTATGGCCTAATTTAATATCGCCAGCACTTGCAGTAATATCGTTGATTAACATCTTTGCTAAAGTGGTTTTACCTTGACCATTTTGTCCCACAAAAGCAACACGCTCTCCACGTTCAATTCTAAAATCTACGGATCTTAAAACTTGTAAATCTTTATATGTCTTTGAGACAGCCAAGGCATCTACAACAATTTGTCCAGATCGACTAGCTGGGGGAAACCTCAGATTCATTGCTGAAGTATCCTCAACGTCTAATTCGATCTTATCCATTTTATCTAATTGCTTTTTCATGGATTGAGCCATTTTTGTCTTATTGGCCTTAGCCATAAATCGATTAATGGTTCTTTCCTTTTGAGCAATTACCTTTTGCTGGTTCTCATAAGCTGATTGCATTTTTTCTCTTCGATCCAACCTCAGCGCTAAATATTGGGTATACGGCGCTTTGTAGTCATATACATTCCCCATAGAAATCTCTACGGTTCTATTCGTTACATTATCAAGAAACTGTTTATCGTGCGAAATTACAATTACTGCTTTGTGATAGTTCTTTAAGAATTTCTCTAACCAGACTATAGATTCTATATCTAGATGGTTTGTCGGCTCATCCAGTAAAAGATAATCAGGCTTGACCAAAAGCATTTTTGCTAGTTCAACTCGCATTTGCCATCCGCCACTAAACTCCCCAATCTGACGATTAAAATCTTTCTGCTTAAATCCAAGGCCTTTAAGTATCTTCTCCGTCTCTGCCTCGATGGAGTCGCCTCCCATAACCTGTATCTGGTCGGTAAGATCTGTGAACGCCTGAATAAGATCCATATAGGAGTCTGATTCATAATCTGTCCTTGTTTGGATTTGCTTGTCAAGCTCAGCAAGTTCTGCCTCCATCTTATGAAAACGTTCAAATGCTGTAAGCGCTTCTTCCATAATAGTCTTACCCAATGGAATATTAATGTCTTGATGCAAATAAGACATCGTTGCATTTGATGGCAAAGCAACTTTACCTGAAGTTGGAGAGATTGTAGAAGACAAGATCTTAAGCATGGTGGACTTTCCAGCACCATTGCGGCCAACTAAACCAATCTTATCCTTTACATTAACAACTAAGTTAACCTCATTCAAAAGTGTACGGTCACCGTACTTAACTAAGATATTAGAAGCAGTAATCATTCATATATATTTCGTGCGGGCACAAATATACAATCTAGGATAAATAAATTGGATGAATTAAGATTAAACTATTCAAGAATTATTTTTAATGTTGAACAAAAAAATTATTTTTGTCATATGTTAAAAAGATATTTATACCTAATAAGCTGTTTCGCATTTGCCATTACGGGTAAATCTCAGGTTGATATAAGTATTCAAACCTTAGAACTTGCAGATACAACAGATGCTCAAATATATATTTACGGCTCTTTTAACAATTGGACGCCAAAAGATACCGCATTTGCTCTTTCTCAAGACCCAACAGATCCAAAAATTCATAGAATTAGTATACCCAGCTCTCTTATACTTCCAATCGAGTTTAAATTCAATAGAGGATCTACATTCAAAGCGGAATCTAATTCAATAGGTGAGCCGATCCACCCTAGAAAGATAAAAAAAGCAGGAAATTATAATTACACCATTCCTAATTGGGAAGACAGACCAGAAACAAAGAAAAAATATACTGCTAAACTTCGAATAAGTGATATCCCTAATGACCTTCCACAAGACCTTCCAATTTATGCAGTTGGAAATTTCAACAACTGGAATGAAAAAGACACTACTTATAGGTTAATAAGGGCAGAAACTGATTTATGGGAAGTGGACATATCTTTTAGTAGAGATACACTTGAATATAAATACCATAGAGGCAATTGGATCATGGTCGAGGCTAAGCCAAACGGAAGAGCGAAAGCCAATCGAAAAATCATTACCAATGAGTGGACAGATATTTATGTACAAAAGGATAAGATTGATAGTTGGGAGGACATTGATGGTAACTTAACGACACCGTATACTATGATCCTAATTATTGCTGCAATTTTTGCATTAATAGTGGGAATAATACTATTTATAAAATCTGGAAGAACAAATCAGGCAAGTCGATTGATGGCATTTTGGCTGATAATACTTGGTATAGAAGTCTTTGCACGTGCAATAGTCTTCAACAGGGCTGCCTTTCAAGCGATGCCAAAGTTGTTTGTAATCCCTGGAACGCTTATGTACTTTTGTATTCCCATATACATCCTTTTCACTAAATCACTGTTGGAGTTAAAATTAGCCTGGAAACCTTACATAAAGTATATTCTATTTATACCTGGAATTTCATATTCACTATTTCTTCTTATCACCTATGCTCCAATGGAGAAAGAGGCGTTTATATACTACATCCAAGATTTCAAGTTTGAGAAAATACAGACTATATCTACAATAGCAGGGTTTGCCTTCAATGCATGTATGTTCTATATCATTGGAAAAATATCAGGTATGAGATCCACTTCAAAGGATAAAGAACTAATCAAACAGAAAAAAGATGTCATTAATGTCCTATTAGTCTTTTTATTGATTGCTATTGCACTATGGGGAACCATTATTTTATTGGGTATCTATTTTGGAAGTTTAGATGCTTTAGAGGATTACCGCTTTGTCCTACACTTCCTGTCGGATAGCATGTGGTTTATCATTGCTTTCGGAGGATTAACAATTGGTGTAATGACACTTTATTTACCCAAGGTATTTACTATTACAGAGATGAGTAAAGCCGCAATTAAAATACCTGTGGATGAAAGCCCTATCAATCCTAGCCAACCCAAAAACAAAGAAAAACTTGAACAGATACTTACATTTATGGATACAAACAAACCATATCTTGATTCCAAACTAACGCTATCTGGACTTTCCGAGAAACTGAGTATTAGTAGCCATAACTTATCCAAAATTATCAACGAGGAATTCGGAAAGAACTTCAATGATTTCGTCAATGGCTATCGTATAAAAGAATTCAAAAAAGTCATACTTGAAGGAGAAC
>Ga0206130_10002752_pt1 | contig 24015 bp, 21 predicted proteins | sample Helgoland_Spring_9_FD_148637 | JGI IMG/M metagenome (GOLD analysis project Ga0206130, IMG submission 148637) | Pelagic subsurface seawater microbial communities from Kabeltonne, Helgoland, North Sea - Helgoland_Spring_Bloom_20160512_1 | ecosystem: Environmental > Aquatic > Marine > Epipelagic ... | reverse complement strand
CAGCAGCTAACCACTTGAATGTGGAAGGGTCATTCTTCTCAAGACGTTCAGCAATACGTTTGTTAATCAACTCATAGTTAGTCAGCATACGTAAAGTTTCTTGGTTAACTGTATCGTCATCAACCATCATAATACTTGAGAAGATAAACTCACGAGGAGATACAGCTACTTGCTTACGGTCTACATGTTCTTGAGCTAATTGTCCTGCTTCTTCCACTGGTACACCAGCTGAGTACAAAGTCTCAAGGAATACATTAAGGTCTGGGAACTTTCGGGCTAGACCCTCATGTGTCATATCCTCAGCAAGACGAGCCTCTGAGATTACAGCAGGATCAACCTCAAGGAGTAGGGACTGTTCTTCAATTTTCTGTTGTTCTATAGGTGACGTTGGATCAATAACGATTCGATCTTCTTGTTGAAGACTCTCCTCATCATTTTGAAGAAGTTCCTCTAGGCTTACGATACTGCTCATTACTTTACCTATCTACTTATTATGTTGGAACTACATCACGGTTTTGGTAAGCTGTAATACCTTCACCAATTTTGCTACCATACGAAGCAGTAGTTTGAGCTATTCCAAAACCAATCTTTGCTATATCTCCGTATTTCTGAGCCTGCCCTTGGAAGAAAGCAACTTCAGAACTAAGCCCACTCATTTGTGTACCAAAGCCTAGCTCTGCTCCAAGTTGTGATTTACCTGCACCAACACCACCAGCTAGACCGGAGCTTTGTGCTGTGCCAGCTGACTGTGCAGAGGCTCTTGCTCGTGCTGAAGCAAGGATATTGGAACGGATAGCTGATCTACGTTGCCGTTTAGCTTGTAGGTTTGAGGCACGGGTCTGAGCATCCGCTGCCCTTCGTTGAGCTTTACCAGCTTTAATAGTACCAGCTATACCAGCTACCGCACCCGCTGCAACTACACCACCTACTACTGAGGCAGCAGTAACTGTACCTGTAACACCTCCTGCGATACCAATAGCCGTTCCAATCGCCGTAAATACAGCCATACTAAAATTCCTTCATGTAGTGGGTTTCAGCTTTTGAGTAACCCTTTTTCTCGTATATCTCTGAAAGATCAGTTATGTTTTCTAGGTAAGTCATGCCAACGTACTTAACACCATTTGACACAGCCCATTCTTCATATGCTTTCATAAGCCTAAAACCAGCAGTAGATGTTCTGTGATCTTTGTTAACATACCAAGCTATTTCAGTAGATATACTATCTGAAGAAAATAAAGGCTGAGCATACATAGCTGCGATAAGTCCTATTATCTCTTCATCTTTTTCTGCTACAAGTATCTCGTAGTTATCTATAGGAAAAGAACTGATGATTGCTTCTTGTGTTTTCTTAGCATCCCACGAGTAAGGTAGTTTAGACTCTTTGTGGAATTGTTTGAATAAGATAAGGCAGTCTAGTACGTCTTCCTCTACTGCTTTGCGAATGTTAATAGGTGTTGTTTTTACCACCAATTACCTCATATCCTACTAGGTGAAAGTCTTTACCTGCTGCACTTTCAAACCTAAGTTTCATTGAACGTCCACGACCACGGACTTTTGATTTAGTTACCACTGTATCAGTAGGGTAATTGAAAGAACCTAAATCGTTTGGGTCTACTACTGGAACATCTTTAAGTTTATAAATTTCACGGGGAGTACTGTTTGCCTTACTCAAGTTCCAAGACACAGACATCAAACAGCTGGATGGATTGATGAAGTCGTAGCCTGCGCCATTAGCTACATAACCATCTTCAGTCACCCGCATGTACGTTGTAACGTAAGGTGCAGTCTTAAAGGTTGTCATGTCACCCATGAAATCATAACCTGCTTCAGCATAGCTTTTGTAGTCTGCATTACCCCAGTCAAGATACGTAAACCCACGGAAGGTGGCAAAGGTCATCTTGCCTGTAGTGCCATCCCGTACAAGAACTTTGATCTCACTGTCGCCCTGTAGGTAGTCACGGTACAGTGTAGCAACGACAGTATCCGAACCATTAATGATTGTGTCTGCGCCGTTAACAACCTGTGTCTCTGTTGAGGTAGAACCTAGACCAGCATAGTAAGATGAACCAATAATGTAGCTTGTGTTAGCATCTTGATCTTCTATTCGCCAAGGATAAAAAGCCTGTAGTGCTAAGTCCATAACAAGTATATTGTTGTACTTGTAGTCTACTGTCTCAATCGCATCAGGGTAGAACCAAAACACTCTTTGGTTTACTTTGTCGTACTCTACGTGGACCTGTGCCTTCTTTTCATTAGGGATCTTATTCCAGAAGGTCTGAATAGTTGGGAGAGATAAGTTCTGTGCTGTTGGTACATTAAGGCTTTCACCCTGTTGGATAGCATAGATACCAGTCTTACTCCACCACACAGGCAAGCCATCTGCTACAATAAAGGAGTTCTCATTTGTTAAGCCTGTGTCACTGATACGAGTAATAGCATACTCAGTAGCACGGAACACGTTGTCTACACCAGCAACTGCCCACACACCATTCTCAGCAAACACCAAGAGGGATGCCCCTAGTACGTGCAACTTACGAATGTTGTGAGCATCAGGGATACGTACTACACCACCGTCAGTATCCAGTAGATCACTAATAATTTCTGAGGTAGGGTCATACACCTGATAGCAGTTACCTACATCAGCCATTCTTTCAGTAAGCCTAGAGAAGTAAACCTTACCACCATTCTTAGCTGAGTCAATACCTGCGTAGAATACTCTACCAGCATAGGCTGCAACACTACGGAACCTACCAGTTTCTGTCTCTGTTGTAAGCCCTGTACGTACTTTACTAAATATATTAACTACAAAGTGACCGTTGGAAGCAAGAGATGAACCTGTGTAGATTTCTTCCCAGTCAGTTTTATTGAAGGCTCCGTTAGCATCTTTTCCTGAGTACCAAGCATGCGTTAGAGGGGGGTAAATATTAGTTGCTCCGTATGTTGTTAAGGCAGCAGCACCTTTGGTCCCTACCCAACCTACGTTCTTTGTATCATAAATACGTTGTGCCGATGGCGCAACATTAGGTGAAAAGTATTGACTTGTTACTTCAGCATCGGAACCCTGCCAATCAAAGTCACGTTCTTTAAAAGCTATAACTGTCTCAGAGAAAGTCTGGGCAGATGTATTGAACTCAACATAGAATGTATTGATTGCTGGTGAAGCAACGATCAATGCACCATTCAAGGAGGTTACTTGGATACGTTCTTCTGAGGGGGAGAGATTGTTAGATGCAGTGTAGGTGTTAAGGTTAACAGTATCTGCATACTTATTAGCTGACAAAGGATTAGCTGCCTTCTCGTAGAAGTAAAGAATGTTGTTTACTTGAACTACTAGGAACTCTAGGTTAGTCTGACCACCTACATTGAACCAGTCTAGTGTCTGAACTAAAGCACCCTGAGGTACAACAATATCTGAGAGTACATGGTTATCTTCATATGTCAAAGCCTGACGCCTACGACGAGTACCGTCCCGTTCCAAGGCACAGTTAAGCTCATCTACTGACGCATTCTCAGGGAACGTAAGCTCAGAGGCCTCAGTAATGAGACCTTTAACAAAGGTATTAACTGTTCTCTGGATCAGGCTCTGTGGCATTTAGCATTTCCTTCTTGGCCTCACGAGCCTTGTACCTGTCATTAACTGCTTTACGAGGTGTAGTCTTCTTTAACTCTAGGTGTGCTATAACAGCTTTTAATGCTGCGGCACTACCTGTCCACCGTCCGTTCAGTTCTTCTGGAACCTGTGCTCCACTCTCGTACTTTACTGCGTAGAACTTAAAACCATCTTGAGGATTATAAACGATAAGAGCTTTTTCAGTCTTATTACTTTCTACTTTTATTTCTTGACCATCTTCACTTGTAATTAGGTTAACGTCTACCATAGTCGTTCTTAGGCCTTCCTACATTTAGTCGGTGTAGATCGTTTTGTACGTACACCTTTTGGCGTCTAGCCAACTGCTCAATCTTAGGGTCAGTACCTGACTTGAACAAAGACAAGGCTGTTGATTTAGCCTCAGCTAGAAGATATGGGAACATTACATCGTCAATGTCTGGGATAAAAGTATCTGTGTAGGAATCGAATGTTGGGAACCTTACACCGTAAGCTCGTGTCTTAGCTGAGGTAAGGGTGGAGTCTACTGATGACATGTAAGAGTCTAGTACTACATTCTCATCATCAAAGGAGGTATAGTAAACTGGCATTACATCGTTACGGATAAGTAAGATACTGTCTGCTTGTACATCCTCAACTTGTAAGACGTTTGAGGCAGTACTGTCACGGCTATCTGACACACTAAAGAAATCGTCTGGGCTTAGGTATGTAAGACGTTTGTATTTTACACTTCCAACTACTTCTGTCACGTTGTAGTCTAAGAACTCAATGTTCTTTATACGAGCAGGAAAAGAAAAGTGGGTAGGTCTAACTGAACTAGAGAAGGAGGTGAGCTTAATGGTTTGTGAATGTTCAGGGATAGCCCGTGCGGATATCAAACCGAAGTAAGTATTCTCAATAACACTAGCTATCTGAGCAGCTTCGTTTGAATCAGAAATACTGTTGATCTCCTCCGAATCCATATCGGACAAGATGTTCTGAACCATTTCGAGGAGAGTCATTTTCATGTTATGCACTCATTCCAATAATTGAGACATAGATGTTTGCGTAGTTTACATCTACGTTGTCTGCATCAGCCTTAGTTTTAATTTCAATGTAATCGTTCTGTGCAAGGGTTGTCAAACCAGTTACACTAATAGAACCCCAAGTTCCTGTAGCAATACTACGGATAGCCCTTGAGCCTACAATCTCTGTACCGTTCTTAAACAAGGCCCACTCTACATCCTTTGTTGGTCCTGTAGTCTGAGTAGATGACATTGTTACATTGATAAGACCAGTAAGACCTGTAGCATCGTCATATTTAAATCGTAGGTTAGGAGAGGTGACTACTGTAAAACCACTGGTTGTAGTAGAGGAGATAGAAGGAGATAGGAACTTCTCAGCAATATCTGTATCAAGAGAATAGGCATAAGGAGAAGACTTATTAAATGCTGTTGCAGCCCCTAAGTGTCTGTGGATAGGTTGCCATGTACCACTGCCAGAACCATTAGCAACGTAGGTCTGCCCACTACTAGCAGCAGCAACACCCTTAGGTTCGTGTAATGCACCACCTGTTAATACTGAATGTTCTACGTTAGCCATGTTAATCTATCCTTACCGGGGGGCCTTGTTAAGACTATTATACACAGAAGTAAAATAGTTGTCAAGCATAAAAGGGTAACAGGAGGAGATTTCTCCCCTCCCGTTGTATTTAAGTTTAAGCCATTGGCTTTGTAAGAACAGAAACCATGTTCTCTGGACGGTACAATTTCATACCATAACGTGCAGTAGTAACAAACTCTGTACGCTGATAGTCTTTGTTGTACTCAGTGTCCACGTTTGGCATCTGACGCCATGCACCAACAAAAGGCGACACAGCTTGGTCAGCTGAGAAGAACAAGTTGTTGATTGCGTTAGCTGGAGCAGCCGCACCACTGATAGTTTCTGAAGCCTTTGTAGCAAGGTAGTTAGATGTGTATACATCAAAACCATAGATGTTAGCTACAAAAGACATACCAGAAGCGATACCAGTATTTACGATACCTTCCCAACGTGGGTTGTTAGCTACAGTTGTCAAAGCTGAGAGGGTATTCATCTCAAATTCAACAGACGGATCAACAATAGCCACGAGGTTACGCTGTGGTACTTTACCAGTCTTCAATGCACGAAGAGCTTTTGCGAAGTCTGCAACTCCAATCACACCACCAGTACCCGAACCAATCATACGGTGAGAAACACCGTTAATGTCGTTAGGGTTAGCAGCTGTTTGACCAGTTTGAGCCAACTTCATGATGTCTGTTTCCAGACGTTCCATCAAAGCACGTTCCTGAAGTGGAACAAACTGAGACATGATTTGATTGGCGTAGTAAACATCCTGCATCGCTTTGTTAGTGATGTAGTTACTGGACTGTAGGTAGTCAGTAATGGTAAATGTAAACTGTGCATCGTCAATCGGTGTATAGGACACTGCTGTATCTTCAGCATAGTCAGCAATGGTTGCATCGCCAAGTGATGGGATTTTGAATGTATCTCCGTCAGGGAAATCACTCAACCAGTTGACGTATTTCATACCTTGCAGTTCGTCACGCAAGATTTCTTTAAGTTCTGCACTCCAGACTTCCGCCCGTTTAGCAAGTGCTAGTGTTGCTACTGTATTACCAGCCATTTCCGTATTCCTTTATTAATAAAATTTATCACCCAAGCGATCAGCATCAGCCATCATCGCACGTTGGGTAGTGGGTTTGTAGTATAGTGACGAGTTTTCCCTGCGAAGTTTCTGGTAGTAACCAAAGTCCTTCTCAGAAGAAGCTTGCATTGTAGAACCTTCAGTACGAATGCTCCCTTGAACCATTGGTGAAGGTTGAGGTGCAGACCTACCCATCAACTGCATAAATGCAGATGGTGACTTAGCAGCCATACCTTGTAGTTCACTAATAGGTAGCCCCAGTTCAGCTGCTTTCTGCTGTACCGCAGATGCTGCCTCTGTTCCGTAGGCTTTTTCAAGTTCCGATTCAACGACAGCTATGTTGCTTTTAGCAGCATTTGCTAACTCTCGTTTCTTCAGGGTCTGTTCAACTAGGCTCTCAATGTTTGCTTCACTCGACACAGGCTGGGTGTTAGCTGTATTCGAAGTGCCACCATTATTGTTGTTGTAGGGATCTGAAAGTTCGGTTGGGGTTGCCGAGGCCATTTCTTCCATCTTAGTTGTAACTCCAATTTTATAGGCTTGTTTCTCTAGGTCAGATTTTAAAGCAGCATTTTCTTGTTTCATCTGTTCGATAAATCTATCTGCTTCTACTTTACCTTTTGCTAAAGCCTCTACATCGTTGAACTTACGTCCTTCTCCCACAAGATCACCTAGGACTGAAGGGCTGGTTGGCTCTTCAAAGGATGATACTTGTTCACTCTGCGTTACAGGGGTCACCTGTTCTTCAGAAAATACACTCATTGTTATTCCTTGTCTAAATTAATAAGGTCCAGCACAGTGGTCACTGCTCTATTGAACCCGTTGCGATCTGCTTGCTTGTATGCCCACGAAGGTGAGTCATAGTCTGCAGCAGGGGTAGTATCCTTTAGCATAGGCTCTAGGATTTCTTTGAGTCGATCTAGTCCCTCACGTTGAGACTGCAATGTTTGTGCTACCGACTCTTTATCTTTCTTTGTCTTGCATTCTTTAAACCAAGCTGCCTTCATTCGATAGGCTCCTCAGAGACTTGCTCAGGAGTAGGTTGTAGTTCCTGCATACCCTGTTCAGCTTTCTCTTCTTGCTCTGCTTCAAACTCGACTTGAGCCTCTGTGACAACCTTCTGTGTCTCAAGCTGTTCAGTCACTGCAATGTTCTCACGGAACAAAGCGGGTTCACCTAATTCATCTGCTAACAAACGAGCAAACTCTTTACCTGATAGGTGTGACCCGATAGTAGGATCAGATGCTTTGATCTGGTACATAGTAGTGAGGTTCTGTACACGTTGAGCACGTTCAGCAAAGTGACGAGCACCCATTGGGATGATCTTACCATTGGCTTTAATATCTTCACGAGTAATCTGTGTGAAGAAGTACAGGCCTGTGTCCTCGTTTAGAACCTTGGCTGTATCCTCGTAGTCCATGTTACGACGAGATACTTCAAGCATAGCATTCAAGATTGGCTCAAGGAACACACGTTCGAAGTGAGCAGTCTTGTGTTGGAAGATACGACCTGCTGCTGTCATAAGCTGGTTGACTTCAAAGGCTGTCTTCTCACCAGCACTACGGATACCCATAGCCTCACGAGGAGCACCAGCCATCATCTCCATCTTAGCTTCTAAGTTCTGGATCTGGAAGTCAGCATTAAGGGCAGTCGAGTCAGGTACAAGATAACCTACATCACCATCATCACCTAAGTAAATACGAGCATTAGGTTCAAAGTCAAAGTCCTCTACATCACCACGGATCTTTAGGACAGGGTAAGCAATCTGATCAAACACATCTGCTTTAAGGTTTTCTAGGTGATCAATGCGGTACTGCATACCTACAAGATTGTCTAGTGGTCCCATAGAGTAGATGTTGTCAGGACGATCCCGCCAGCCTACGTGGAAGATAGGATCACGACCAAGATAGCTAGGGTTCTCTTCATTAGACAAAACGTATGCACGGTCAACGATTGTGATGATACGATTGTTTAGGAATTTACCTGACTTAGTATCGTAGATGTCTCCGTAGAATGTAAGTATCTCTACGTAGTCTGATTCGTAGTAGTCAGTTATGTTAGAGAAACCATCAGCTACAAAACCGTCTGACTTATTAACGTCTACTTCGTTGCCCTTAGCTGCACCACGGTTACCTAGCATCTTATTGAAGATGTCAGCCATGTACTGTTTATCTGGTGCGGTCTCGACCATACGTTGCACTTCACCTAAGGTAACAACAGAACGTATAATCTTAGGAGTATCAGCAAACTCAGCAGCTACAGGATTAAAGCAGATGTCGTAAGGAGAGATACGTACTAGCTTTGGACCTATGTAGTTTACAATACGATCACCGTCTTCAAAGTTAGTTACCTTGCGTTGGTAGTCTACCATAGCAAAGCAGTTACCGTACTGGATGTAATCATTGATAAGTTTACTTGTTGTATTTACAAAGTCTGACTGACGTACCTTGTTTTCCATGTACGCCTGAATAACGTCACGTTTAATCTTAACATCTGATTCAGTATCAGTAGCTTCAAAACGAAACCAACGCTTCTGTGGAAACAAAGCGGCAAAGTAGTTAGCATGTAAGTTATCAGCAATTTGTGTTAGCTTAGGTGTCGTAGTTGAGTTAGACCACGGCAGCTTGTTGTTACTCGTAGTACGAGTGTCTGTAGCATAGACGTAATTACGTAACTCTTTCCATTCTGTGATCTTCTCAGAACGAGCATTGTTCCATGATGACCAACGGTTGGAAATGTCCACAGCTAGGGTGTGTGGATCAATAATGCTTTCAATGTCGATTGTAGTGCCAGCCATGATGACTCCTAGTCCTAGCCTGTGTGATAATAATAACACACCTTAATTTCTTTGTCAATAGTTAAAATGCAACACCACCGAATTTAGGATGGAATACTACATTATTATCTTGACTTCTTATTCTCTTGACAGCATTGCCAGGCTTAATAGCTACTTCAACAGCAGCTGCCAAACAGTCTTTACAGTCATCGTGGGCAGGGTTATACGATACTAACTCTTCTTCTAAGACTTGGCAGTTACCACCACGGTAATGAAACATCTGTAGGTTGTCATACCTAGGCTCAAGGATAGCTGCTATACGTTCTTCTTTAGAACCTTGGTGTCTGTTGGGGCGGTGCTCATCAATCTTTAAGGCAAGGCCATTAGGTTTAATGTAGTTATCTTTAAGTTCTGTAACAATAGCTGACTGAGCAGCAGTACATTCAGCCCTTAGTTTCCTGAAGTCCCAACGGTTAATCAGGTCTAGGATATGTTTAAAGTACTCAGAGATCCTGTCAGTCTTGAAACGATCAATGTCTAAAACATATACGTTATTTTCAAAGTCCACACCAATGACGACAATGGCGGTGTAGTCGGCACGTTTACTGACGCTGTAAGCAAAGTCCACAGCTGCACTAACATTTAGTTTACGTCCTTTGTAGTGCCACTGCCCGTTGTCTCTATTCATGTGTTTACGATCATAGTACTGAAACCTGTCGTAAGCAATAGGTTGTGTATCTGGGTCAGTAGGATCGTTGTAGTACTGTGCTCTGAACTGAACCCTGTCTAGGTACTGTCCACGTTTCTTAGCTAGGATCTTAATGTTGAACCCAAAGAACTTACCGTCCTTACGTGTTTGACGAGGCCACAGAAAACCGCCAGTACCATCACCAGAATCTTCTACTGCTCTCTCCATGACCTCATAGATATTTTCTTTACCTGTAAGCTCACCTTGATTTGTGTAAAGATCTTCTTCCATACCCATCAAATCAGAGTAAAGATCCTTGGGGTGGTAACGAGTTCCTACTACCCACTCCCTAGCTTCACTACCCTCAATAGATGAAAGCAATGAGTATTGGGATTTAACTTTGTTCCGTCCCTCGTTAGTGTAAGCATTCTCAAATACAACTACATCGTCGAGGACAGCAATATCGCAGTGCATCCCTGTAAGGGAAGTAGTAAGACCACCAGTAAAAATAGACGGGTCACGTATAGCTTCCTTCTTACGGTCAGGGTGGTCTAAGGCTATCTCAGAAGTAGTCCACTTTTCTCGTTTACTCTCATCCTTATGTAAGTGTTGAGGCCAGTACTTCTGATGTATGTCTGACTCAAAGATGTTCTTGATAAACGACAGCTGCTTCTGTGCTAGGTTAGATGTAGCTGAGATGTAGAGCACCCTGAGTGTAGGGTTCTTAGTTAACTCCCAAGCTACCCGATAAGCTACCATAGCTGACTTACCGTGATCTCGTGGGAACAAAAGTAACTGATGGGTTTTAGACTCTTGCCTAGTCCACCACTTACAGACATCTTCGTGACAACTCCCCAAAACACGCTGGGGAGCTACAAGTCTAATAAAAGTAATAAGACTACTTTCAGCAGCTTCTCTTATTTCTTGGGGAGTTGCCATTAAGTTATACCGCTGTTGAGCCAGCCATGTCAGCTTGAGCCATTACCCAGCTATAACATTTGTCCATGAATGCGTCACCCGATGCAGCTTGAACGTCATCTAGGTTTGCGTGGAACCTAGAGAACGCAATGTCTCTGGTATCATCAGTTGGTGTTGCTGTAGCGTAAGCAGCCAGATCAATCATGACACTGAACTTTGGGTCATCACGTTGGCGGCTGATGGAAGCCGTTGCGATGCGCCAATAGGCGTTGTTGAAAGCAATACCATACTGGCTTGTGCCTTCTGCGATGTTGTGTTGGATAGCCATTTGGAAATCTCCTGTTAGGCGTTAAGTTTGTAAGGTAACAATGTGTTATTCTCTACGGGTTTATAAGTTCAGTGGTGGTTATCGTTGCGACCCACGAGATGTTCTTTGACGCCTGACCTGTTGCTAGGAAATCTATGCCTACGACACCCGTATCTACATTGAATGTTGCTATGTCAAAACCCCAAGACGGTGTGTTGTCTACAACATTGATAGTTTTAGTCACTAATGTTGGGCTTTCGTTAGAAGCTGTCTTTACAAGACCTTGAACTTGCCAAGCTGCGGCAAGGTCACCAGTGCTGCCTGTCTCTCTAGCTACAACCATTCCCGTAAAGGCGTACGCAGTGTTAGCGCCAATGAACATCCGGTTTCTACTTGTGTTGCTTGTCCCCGCACTATTAGTAGTTAAGGCTGTTTGAGTGGCATTAGTGGTCTGCTTCATTAGTACATATGTACCCTGCTGAGAACTACCTGTGGTGTTGTTTATCCTGTTAGCAGTGTAAGCCATCTTACCGATTATGTCAGACTTGGCGTATCTCCCCAAAGCCCACGAATAGTGTTGCGTAGCCTCACTGAATGCGCCAAGGGCGTAGGCATTAAAACCCCCAGAACTTATGCAAGGGCCAACAGAAAGTCCTATTGAACCTGTACTTTTTGCATGATATCCAATCGCTTGGGCATAATTGCCTTGCGCCCCGTAAGTTGAGGTGCTGTCGGCTATGGCTGCGGCAAACGAGTTAGTCCCAGACGAATACGCCAGACCTATAGCAACCGCATTAGTGCCTGTAGCCACTGGCTTGGTGGAAGTTCCATCGTAGTTTTCGGCGAATAGATCGGGGCCACCGCCACCACCACCCGCATCCTCCCAAACAGCAAGGCCAGCACCGTCTGAAGTCAAGACTTGCCCGTCTGTACCCGTTACAGTGGGAAGCGTGTAAGTCTCCCCAATGCGTACTGTGTTTTCTGTGCCTCCAATGTTTATTTGGTACTGTGCGGTGCTGGTAATGCTTTTACCAATCGCCATAGAGTTAAAGTGGCTGACGTTGTTCAGCGATCCAATAGTGTAGGCGTGTGTCGTAGAGGAAGTATTGGACTCACCTACCGAAAAAGCCTGTGCGCCTGACACAGTATTCTGCCTACCAAGAGATACAGAATCCGTATTACTAGCCTTCGCCCCCATCCCCAACGCAATACTACCAGCGCCCGTTGCCCCAAAAGTGCTGCCGTTGTTGGCTATGGCTGCTGCGAACGAGTCTGTGCCGGAAGAATAACCTTTCCCTGCGGTTATAGACCTTATGCCTGCCGATATCGCTGAGTCTCCAATCGCCACAGCATTCGTACCAGTAGCCGATGGCTGTGCGGCGGGACTGCTTTCATTAGCCGTGTAAAGATCAGCACCACCACCGCCGCCCGCAGCGATCCAGTCGTAGTCCGTGCCAGTCCATGACAAGACCTCACCAGTCGATGCTGTGCTTTTGTTTAGGTGGGTGTCTACGTCTGCGTTTGTGTAGCCTGCTGGGACCGTAGCCCAAGTCAAGCCACCAGTGTTGCCGGATTGTGCTGAAAGAAAGTAACCGTTGGTTGGAGCATTCGAGACTTTAAGATTAGCTTCGTCTACTACGTTGTCCGTAATGACTGTAGCACCGTCACCAGTTGAGGTTACTTCACCTGTGTGGTTTGGGTGGACGTAGTTGTTTGCACTTGTTGCTATTGTGTCTAGCTTGCCGCCATCTGTGGCAACGTCACGACCATCAAAAGTGGAGCTAGTTGTAATCGCACCCGTCATAGCTCCGCCAGACTTAGGCAGGGCAGCGTCAGCTGTAGTACCTTGAGCCGCTGTAGCATAAGCTGTTGCTGCTGTAGTAGCCGCAGTACCAAGACCTAAGTTAGTTCTGGCTGTGGCTGCGTTGGCTAGGTCTGATAGGTTGTTGGCTGCAAGTAGATCACCTGAACCTGAACCAGCAGCACCCCTCAAGTCTCCTGTAACAAAACCAAGCCCATCGTCTGAAGCAAAAGTAACTACTCCGTTAGATGCGTTGTAGCTTCCACTCGTCCAACCAGTTCCGTCTGTACCATTTGTTCCGTTAGTACCATTTGTTCCGTCACTACCGTCTGTTCCGTTAGTACCAGTTGCTCCTTGGATACCTTGGGAGCCAGTAGATCCTGTAGGTCCAGTAGGCCCAGTAGGCCCAGCGACTGTCGATGCGGCACCTGTAGGCCCTGTAGGACCAGTAGGGCCCGTGCTACCCTGTGAGCCAGTGTCGCCCCGTGGGACAGTAAGTACACCTGTGCCGCTGTTGTACGAGACAGTAGAACCAGCGGCACCAGTGGCTGTGGTTAGTCCTGTGATGGCGTTCTTGCTGGCTAGAGCGGCTGCGGCAGAGGCAGAAGCCTCGGATGCTTTTGTGGTGGCTGTGGCAGCAGATGCCGCAGCACCGTCCACGCTGCTTTGGATTGCGTTAGTTTGATTACTGGTAATTGCGGATCCATTGTAAAAACTAGTCTTGTTGGCCATCTAGGTGCCCTCTCAATCTGTATACGTCTGGGTGGGGCGCATGACCTGGGTGCTTCCGCTAGTCTCTGCCGTGTCTGCCTGCTCTTGGATCTCTGCAAGGAAACCGGAGGCCTTAGCCTCGAACAGCTGACCACGTTCATCCAGGAAGTAGTCCCCGGCATAGCCTAGGGCCATGTAAGTGATAGCGTCGGATGCCAGGATCGTAAGTTCGTTAGTGTCTGTGTCTGCCACCAGGGCATCCAGTTCACCATAGTAATCCAGGATTAAAGTCCCAGAGGCTGGCCTAGGGTGCATCAGGAAGGTGCCCTGTTGCCTGGTGAAATACTGAGGGATGCCCACTTCGCCACTAGCCTGTGCTGCCACCATCGTGTGGAGCGGGATTCGGACTAAGCCCTGGCCACCATAGTAGATAGCAATGGCCTCGAGGAAGTCGCTTGGTAGTACAATGGATGTAACACCGGCGGCTGATGAGAAGGCATAGGACTGCTGTTTCTCCATGGCTGGGATCCGCAGGGTACGATAGATGCGACCTATCGACTGATCGATGAACGTATCGGCCAAGGTATCGGTGCAGTCACTTCGGTTTAGGAGGGCAAGGAAGTGTGCCCGGAGTTGGCCTTTGTTCATATCTTAGATCCGTTTCTCTGTGGTGATGAAGGCGTCCAGGGACTGCTCACGGAGGCGCTTGATGATGGCTTTGCCACTTTCCTCGTAGATGTTGAAACCCTCACGGGTCCACTGTTCGATCACCGCTGTTGGGATGGATGCCACTCGCATCATGTCACCTATTGGGGCCTTGGCACTATCGTGCTTGGCGTCCTTTAGGTCGTCCAGGAATGCCTGGGAGATGTTCTGGGTATGCTTTGCTATTAGGTTGCCTGACTGTTCAATAAAGTCAGTTGTTACGCCCACCAACTGCGTGGCGGTGCTCTTAGTATCTGTGGTCATGTTGGATGTCTCTTTGGGGGAGGGGGGTATGGTGGGGCCGCCCAGGCACCCAGGTAAGGAGAGCAAAACCCCAGGGTGGACGGACGGCCCCTACACTAGCCTATGAAAGGCCGGTGATCTTCACTGAGTCGCCCCAGTTAGTGTGCTTGCAGCTATATTCGCCGACCACATAATGACGATCTGAGTCACCATTCTTGGCCAATAGTGTGCGCGTGAAAGGACGCAAGACACACTGCTTGAACATAGTTGGGTCGATCAACAGAGCTACTGTTGTCAGCATGTGGCGGTTCAAAACCACCTTGTATTCGCCAAATGGACTTACGTATAAATCCACCACGTTCACCAAGGTTTTACCCTGGGCGATCTCGCGGTTACGACCGGAGGCTGCTGAGAAGCCAGCGACGATAGTACTGTCGGCAGGCTTCACCATGAATACGCTCGGTGAGCTACCATTGGTGAACGCTGTTTGACCAGCTGTCAGCAACTTTGCCTCGGTAAGGGCATCCGCGCTGCCAGATCCGGCGTCAACATCTGTAGAGATCTGATTGATCAAAGATGTCATCTTACGGGCAGTGGTTGCGTTGCCTACCACAGTGGCCTGGGCCACACCGACGTAGGCGTGCTCTAGGTCACGTTTGATGCTCTTGAGTGTACGTCCCAGCTGGTACGCAGTCTCTTTTGCACGTCCGTGAGTACGAACCGAATCCGAGGTTGCCGAAATTGAGAAGGCCTCAGAAAGGATCTGGGTTGTGTTGGTACGCTCTGTAACGTCTGTCAGTGTGACATCAGTTGCTGCGGCTCCCTCCACCTTTGCATTCACCGCTGCTGAACGTAAACTGTCCTCCAGAAATGAGAATGTACGAGCGGAAACCTTCTCGGATTTCATCATAGTTGTCATGGGTGTATCAGTAGGGGTGATATCCATGATTATGTCGGAAACGTCCTCAGCCTGGCCGACGGAGTTATAGGTTGTAAATATTGCCATGTTTTTCAGTGCCTTATAGAGTTGATGGGATTATTCTTCCCAGCGGCTCATCAGGGCATCAGCTATATCATCTAGGTCTCCGGTCGGGCTCGTATTCTGTCTAATTCGTTTTGCCGTTAGCTCACGCTTGCGGGTTGATGAATCAGTTTGAGACGGTGGAGCCTTCTTTGAGCGGAGTACTTTGCCTTTGGATGTCTTGACCTTCATCGCTTTCGCTTTCTTTGTTGAGGCGGTTGCTTTGGTTTGGTCATAGAGACGGGCTTTGTTTAGAAGCATGATGACATTTGGATCGACGTATTGATCGACCGCCTCTTTAGGGAGACCTACGGAGACAGCATACTCACGGATATTGTTGTACATTTCATTACCCCAACCTGGCACGTTCTCTTGGAGTGTTTTTATGCACTCTTGGGCTGCCTGCTGTTGTTGGGCTTGGAACTGCTTCTGAGTTTCCTGGTAAAAGCTGTTAGACTCTTCCTGGAGGAACTTCAGATCCGTTTCTGCTTCTTTAGCCTCACGGCGTAGTGCCGCAAAGTCTTCGACCGACATCGACCGGCTGGCGACTAACATGTCTAACTCAGCGTATGGTTTGTTTCGGGCCTCGGCTCTCTCTAAGAGCTTTCTATAGCTGAAGTCCGTCCGAGCTAAGGCATCATCTGCCTCTTTGCGCTTGGAAGCTACTTCTTGAGACTTTCTCGTTAAAGATGCTTCTTGGCCATAGAGTCGCTTGAGATCTTTCAGGGATGCCTGCTTGGTGTCACCGTCAACAGTGATTTCAATGAGACTGTCGTCCGACAACTCAACCTCATCGAGGTCTCCATCGTCTTCTGTGGTCTCATCTTCGTCAGCGTCTTGAGTGTCCTCATCAGGGTCCTCATCGGATCCTTCGTCTTCCTGGTCGTCGTCGTCATCTTCGTCAATATCATCCGTGGCCTCTTCTGTCTCGTCGGGGGCCTCGTCTGTCGCCTCTAGTTCCTCATCTTCAGATAGGTCTTCACCGTCTGACCAGCGGTCTAGGATGGCATCTGCTGCATCTTCGATATCCTCGTATGCAGCTGAAGGGGTAGCGTTCTGGACGTTACTCATGGTCCTGCTCCTCTTGGCGTGTGTCGCCTTTTGCAAGTATCTCATCACGGATGGACACCTGTTGTTTCAGTGTATCAACCACGTCGACTAGGGCTCGATAGTGGCTGTATGCTTGCTCTCGTTCCTTAGCCTGGGTGGGCTGAGTGTTGACGAAAGTCTGGAAGGAACGCTCGACTAGGCTGTTGATGACCTGGTTGAACGCGGGTTGTGACAAGACGGCCTCTGCCGCCTCGCCAGTTTCGATCATTTGCTCTTCTTGGTTCATGGTGCTCTCTTGGTTGGGTGGGTCTAGCCCGTTGGTGACGCAATGCCTCGAACATCTTCAGCGTTCCTGAGGATCTCGAGTTCAGCCCTGTCAGTGGCTGTCTTGTGCTCGAGTTGGGCCTCTTTGAGGTCAATCGAGTCAGATTGTATTGCGAAGCCGCGCTCAGCCTTGGTCGCTTCAAGTTCAAGTTTGAGTTGTGCGATTTGTGCGTCCGTTTGCTGTTTAAGCTCCGCAATCTGGGTTTGTCTCTCCTGGAGTTCCAGCTGTTTCTGCTGCATCTGCATGGCCATCTCTTGTGCCTGGTCAGGCTGAGGTGGTGGCAGTTGATCCGGGGGTGTCAGGTAGTCAGCGACATTCTTGATGCCGTTGTTCTCCATGACATGAGACATTAACTTGTATTGGTTCTGTGGTTGATACATCGTTGCCAGGGTAGGATCCTGAGACATCAATGTGTGGAGGGCCAGGTACTTCTGAGCCTCTTCTATCTGTTCACCATAGCCCAGGTGCATCTCGACAGTGACATCGCGCTTGGCACCCCATTGTGACGGGGAGACAGCTACATAATCACCGGCCAACTCTACGATCTTCTCCTCAGGTTCATTCTCGATGACGAGGCGGTAGATCATCTGGTAAAGGGGCTTCAAGAAACCGGTGGCGAAGTTACGGGCAATGATCTTCTGTCGCTGCTGTGACATCGTGGCCAGCTGTTCGACCATGGCTGCCGAGTTCTGCTTACTAATGGCATCTTTGTTTAGGCCCTGGGAGAGACGTGAGACGCCTGTGGTGTCCTCTTTGTCTTCATCCAACAGTTGTAGCGTCTGAAACACAAAGGGGTTCAGGGACGCTTGTGGCATGGGTGAGATAGCGTCTGGGCGTGTCACATTCAGGATGCCGCCAACGCGGTTGTCTATGAGTTCCTTGGGGTTGGTTAGGCCACCCTTGACCACCATGTAGCGGGGGTTGTTGGTGATCATAGTGTGGTCCAGGATTGACCGTGTCAGGACTGTCCTGGCGTTCTGGATTGGGATGACCTTAGATCCGAAGTTGTTACCAAAGAAGGCATGTGGGATCGGCAGTGGAACAAAGGCCACGAATGGCCGGTGGTTTGTCTTCTCCATCTCCAGGAGGACATTGCCGGCCTTAACTAGGCGATAGAGTTCTGCGACCCCTGTGCCCTCAGGATCGATCATCATGTAGCTTTCGTACACCGTGATCTGGCGGACCTGGTCCTGGTATCCTTTGACGTTGAAGCCACGGTCGTTGCCGATCTCTTCATGACGTGCCAGGACCTCTGGGTCTGTCTCCATGTCCACATCGGAATGGTCACCGATCTTCTCGATCTTCTTCTCGTCGTAGCCCATCTCCCGGAGCTCTGAGAGCGTCTTAGTGGTGCGGTGGGCACAGAATAGCACTGAGTCCAAATCACGGGCCTGGGGCTCGATGATGAACTCCTCAGGTGCAATACTTTCGATGCACACTTTGTTGGCATCAGTCGTGATGCGGAGCTCACCGCTGAACAGACCAAAGTTCTCTACTAGCTCCTCAATCTCGACGTTGTCCTGGACTAGGATCTGGTCTAGTTCTTCTTCTGTGATGTCTGTGACTTCTTCAATGTGGCTCTCTTCACCGTAGTAGTAGAAGACCTTGGCAATACCGGCCCTGGCAACCAGGCCATCGTGGATGACGGACTGCATGACCTCAAAGAGGTTGTTCTGGCGGTTGGCTACATAGTCACAGTACTCGGTGGCGACATCTGCAACCTTCTGGTCGTCGGCGTTCTGAGGTGCAAAGCGGACAGTCTTGTAGCCGGTACTGAAGGTCTCCAGGAGGGCTGCCTTCATGCTCTCCACTGTGTCATAGACATCCATGGAGACATACTTGGAGTTACCGTCGTGCGCTGGGCGTGGGAGAGTGGCGTTGTAGTAGTCAGTCACACGTTTGCGCTCACGGCTGATCTGGCTGTCATAGTAGCCAATACTGCGGCGTATATTGTCATCTAGGATTGAGACAATCTTGTCCTCGTCTAGCTTCTTGTACTGCTTCTTATTCATATGATCAGACCATTTCGATATAGTAGTCATCTGTTGACTGTATGGGTTCCCACGCGCCTTCATGGATGTGGTTGGCGAGAGCGAGGCTCATGACGCAATCGTCAAAACAACCTGCCTCGGCCTCCATGCCTCCAGACGGGGTGACGATGTAGGTGAGCATCTCGCGGATCGTTGTTTTGTCATTAAGTTCTATTTCACCCTCGCGGGCGCAGGCCCGGAGCTCATCGATGATCAGGGGCTTGGTTTTGGATGTTGTTGTGAAACCCAACTTGAGGGTCTCTTTCTCCGTTAACTTGTCCACCTGGATCTCGGTGTAGAAGTGGGGGTATGCCATGTCTTTCCCGAGCCTAGTACAGGTCAGGATCCCGTGGCTGTTGTTCTCCACAATGATGAAAGCCATGTTGAAGAACTCACCGAGCTTATAGAGCACAGTGGCAAAGTAATCTGGGTGGACCCTGGACCGGTAGGTTGCGACCTGGCGTTTCTTACTGTCGAGGACCTGGGCAACACTGTAGTCACCACCCCGGACGCCCATGGCGACATCAGCGCCTATTGTGTACTGCTCACCGGGGTCGATAGTCTTGTAGAGCGTAAGCTCACCTCTGACATTCTCGAGCCATTCGTCACCCTCTAGTGCCAGGCGCTTCTTAGGCTCCTCAGCAGTGCCTAGGCTCTCCTGTAGGCCCTCTGGGTTAAACACAGGGCGTCCACTTGTCAGGAAGGCTTCCTCGGGCTCCGCAGGATATTCTTGTCGTGTCAAATCGATGCCGTTCTGTGCGATCTTGCGGCGTCGGAACATTAGCTGCTCATCGTCCAGGTCGTACTTCTCACATAGGTCTTCTTCCTCGGGTGTGCGCTCGAAGTTCTCTGGTACGGGCTCACGATATTCTGGGTCAAGGAACCAGGGGATAAACACCGGCACATAGCCATTGGTGCCATCAACAGCACCTTTCCAGAGGTCATAGAATATACCACTGACACCATTGGCTGTACTCTCGACAAAGATGGCTGTGCCCTTCTTGTTTGGGACAGCCTGGGTCATACCATTCCAGTTCTCAGCTGCCGTCGACTTCTGCCAGAACGCAAGCTCAGAGGCATGAACGTGGGTTAAGGTCTCACCGCGACCAATGCTCTCACCACCAGCTGTGGCAACGACGTAGGAGCTATCCAGGACATCGAAGGTAAGCTCTCGGCGACTTGAGTACTTGGTGTGGGGCTTCAGGAGCTCCGGGCAGTTGTCATGATACCGTTTGGTCATGTCAAAGAGTGCCCTGGTGCTGTCTGAGTGGTGGGTGACCACCATAGCCTTGCAGGCCCGGCGTTGGGACACACTGAAGTACAGATAGCCACCAACGTGGGTAGAGAGACCCTGCTGTCGAGCCTTTAGGATGATGATGCGGACCTTACCATCAGTGGCCATTTGTTTGTCCACGGCATCCTGAAGGATGACCTGGGCTGGCTTGAGTTTGAGGGGCTGGATGTCGCCATCCTTGGTACGGATCTTTAGTGCAGACTTGCTGTAGAACTCAAAGTCGTCGTACAGGCGTTTGCGGATCTGTTTAAGTCTCTTGTCCATCGATTTGCTCTTCTTCAGTGTCTGCTACTAAGAGCGACTCCAAGAATTGCTCGGCCTTACCGATAGTGACTTCGGATTTAGCAGCTGGTTTAGTCTTAGTGAAATCCAGGACCATACGGGCGGCTGTGAGCCGGTCCCTGTTTTGGCCAGGTTCGCGCATGATCTCTACGGCGGCTTTGAGTGCCTCGATTGCATACACGTCGTCAATTTCGTTTTCTTTTGCCATGATCTTAACGATCCTTTCAGCGTCTAGTTTGGCCTGCTTCCTGATGGGGGCGATTTGTTTGGCTGTGTAGCCATCAGGGGTCCCCTGGGGGCGGCCACCTTTATTCTTTCTTGTTGCCAACATTAGACGAAACTTTGCTCGTCCCTCGGGTGTTTTGTGCTGGAGAGCCAGAGGGTTTATGCTTGGGTCCCTGGCTTGGTTTGGGTTTTTGGGGGGCCTTGGTGCTTTCGCTCGGGGGTGTAGTGGTGCTCCCATCCTTTGTACTCACAATGCTGGTTAGGATTGACAGGGTAAGACGTGAATTGGGGCAGAACATCTGATCGGGCAGGGCTCGGCCAATCTCCTTTATGATCTCCTCGCGCTGGGCGGGGGTCAGGAGCGTTGACGTGGTCACGGCCTCGATTGCCTGGAGTATTGGGACCAGGTCTATTGCGGTCTTATGAATCATTTTGCTCTCCAAAAGAAAAGAGGCCCCCGGAGGGACCTCTGTTTGTTCTTATGCGGTTAGGGCGCCCATACCTGGGGGCGGGGGTGACAAGGCACCAGGAGGTATCTGCATCTGTTGTTCCTCCTCCTCTTCCTCGGCCATACCCTGGGCCAACATGGCCATGACTGTCGCAATTACGACGGCCATTGGGTGGCTGTAGAACTTCACCTTGTTGTTACCGGCGTTGTTGAACTGTTCGCGGATCAGGGCAGCTGTCTTGGGCATCACAGCCTTAGCCAGCTTGGGGTTGATCAGGTAGATCAAGACGGGATCAACGGCCAACTCTCGGATACCCTGCATGTAGTCGGTGTAGTAATCCATGTTGGCCTGGCGTCTGCCCATACCGGCGGTGGCATCTGCTTCGGACATAAGCCCAGCATCAACCTCCTTCTGGTAATAGTCCTTCCAGTCGTCGAGACTGTCCATTAACTGGCGAACACCGCGCAACGCACTGCGCTGGGCAGGGTCATTGGTTGTGTAGGCATCCACGTTCAACTGGAGGTTATCGATCTCCGACATGATGTCAGGGTCACCCTTACCTTCTAGTAGGGGTCTCAAAGCACTTCCAGCAAAGGATCCTGGAGGAGCACTGTTTATCTCACCAGTCACTGGGTTGGTGAACTCGGTGTCATTGACCTGGGATCCGTTGAGATCCAGGGGTCCCAGGGTCATACCGTGGGCGATCTCATGGATCACATTGGATAGTGCCTCGATGCCACTTACCCTGCCGCCATTGTCTAAGAGAGCGCCTGGGTTGAGACCAAAGATGGTACCCTCTGCGCCTTTACCGCCTTCATATGGACCCTTTAAGTAAAAGGAGGCCTCTGCATCTCGGTCGGCGTTCTTGTCTATAGCGTACCTAGACGCAAACGCCTCTTCTTGGCTGTCAAATAGGCGGACAGTGATGCCAAGAGTTTGAGCCAGGTATAGAGCCTGGTCTAGCGTCTGGATGCCATCTTCATACTTGGTTCCACGTTTGCCCACCTGGAAAGGCACCTTTGCCTCGGGGACAAACCGCTTGACCGCTGTGAGTGCTACCCTTGCGAGAGTACGCCCCTTGGTGGTGGGGCCAGTGACGGCATCGGACCTGGGTGCTCGTCCACCAGCTGGCCCAGGGGGGCTGAGGAGGGCGGGTTGGATGCTGTTGTCTGAGGTGGGTCCCGCATTGGAAGCACTTGGCCCTCCTCCTCCATATCCAGCTGCTCCAGTAGATCGTAGTCGATTTCCGACAGCAGCTTTTGCTGCATTTGCGTAATCTGGCGCTTCGTCATCTTTGTAGCCACGACTTTCTCCATCTTTCTGTTTAGCTGTATCGTATAGTCTTTTCTCAGGGTACCAGAGTAAAGCCTGCAAGTCACTCATATTTAGTGGCTCATTGGATATCTTGCGTATCTCAGGCGCGGTTTGAAGACGCTCAAGGGCTTGGGCAAACACAGACCGAATGAAAACACGTTCTTTAGGACCGGCTGGCATTTCAACCTGACCATCTATATACCCATATAGACCGTTTCCTTTTTTACGGAGCTCCTCACCACCTGGAATAGCATTTATTTGCTCACGCCAGGCGGGATCCATAGACTCCTTAGCAATCACCAGACTTAGTGTATGCACCATGTCCTTAGACATCTTCTTCCTAGGAAAGACACCAGATTTCTTAAACAGTGGCTTGAGGGCTTTAAGATCGGCAGTTTCTAAGAGAGACTGTATTTCCTTTGTCTTTGTTGCGATCATAGGCTTGTTAATCTTAACCAGACCGCCACGCCAGCGTCCTACGGTTCGCATGAGCCAACGGTCCATAGTAAGTTCGTCGAAGTTGCCATACAGGTTTGAGTAGAAACCACCGCCAATCTTAGGACCAAGGATAGCTGAACCACGGATCTCGGTATTGGCACTCTCTCCTGAGATCTTTACGCCATACTCCTTCTGGAGTTCCTTGAGGGGGAATTTACCATTCATGAACTCATCGAGAAGAGCATGGGCACCCCCGTCTGTGTTGGACATCCGCTGGAACTTCTCCAACATGGTGTGGTACTTCTGTAAACCCTGGTTGATGGCTTTTGCGGCTTTTCCGATACCCGCATCTGTGGGGAAACGACCTGTTGTTTTGATGGTCTCATAGACATCCAGGGCCAACTCAAAGTTCTTGTCGACCTTGAGGCCGTTGGATGTAACAGCAGTCGCCCAGATGAACTGCATCTTGGCTTTAGGGTCTGTGAGGACCTCTGGGTGTAGTTCAGCTACACTATTTAAGGCCTCCGTTACTGTCCGACCATACCAACCAATGGCATTCTCATTGTCTTTGAGTGCCTCTAGGGCATCCACAACAGCAAAGTCAGCCAGGCGGTCTATATTGGCGTCATCCAGAGTGTTTAGGTCGATGCCCTCGCGCTCCTGGGCTGCCAAAGACTGAGCCTGTAGGTCTAGTTTAAAGTCACGGCCTTTGGCGTACATCTTGGTCTGTGCAGCCTGGAAAGCGTTACTGAGGCTGGTTTCTAGAGAGACATCTGTCTTCTCACCGAATTGACGTGGCGGGGGGGGCATCTCAGGAACACTACGGCTGGCGTCAGACATTGCAGCTTCAGCTCGCATAGGGGTATAACGAGTGGGATCAGGTTCTGGTGAAAATGTCCCGTCTTTACGTATATATTGGAAGCTACCTTGTCCTGCTGGTTTTTTACCTTCAATCATACGGCTATCTAAGTCTATCTCACTTAGAGAATAGTACTCACCAGCCTTCAGCCCTTTAGTATCTATCTTTGCGGGTACTTCTCCATCAATGAAACCTAAGTCATCTTTTACATAAACAACAACAGGTACTTCATCCATCCCAAGTTCTGTAGCAGCTTTTAATCTATGATTACCCTCACCTAATACCATATCACCTGTCTTTTTACTGA
>Ga0206130_10002751_pt1 | contig 24016 bp, 21 predicted proteins | sample Helgoland_Spring_9_FD_148637 | JGI IMG/M metagenome (GOLD analysis project Ga0206130, IMG submission 148637) | Pelagic subsurface seawater microbial communities from Kabeltonne, Helgoland, North Sea - Helgoland_Spring_Bloom_20160512_1 | ecosystem: Environmental > Aquatic > Marine > Epipelagic ... | reverse complement strand
GAATCGGCTCCGGCTTCCCATTTCTCATCAGGTAGTGGGGGAAGAAGCCATGAGCCCGTGCCTGATCGTAGTATCCGTACGAGATGTCGAATCCCTGCTTGTCAGGAGCTCCCTCGGTGCCGGGTAATCCAATGCCCCACTTGCCAATAAAACAAGTGGTGTACCCGGCCCCTTTAACCACCTCGGCCATCGTAATATCCTCACTCAACAGGTGGTCCTGTCCCCGTACTGAACTATTTGCTCGAATACGGCAATGCCCCATGTGCATTCCGGTCATCAGGCTTCCCCGGGATGGGGCGCATTCCGACGAACCGCTATACGCCTGAGTGAACCGGATGCCGTTCATTGCCAGATTATCGAGATTGGGAGTCAGGAACTGCTCTTGTCCGTAGCTGCTCAAATCACGATAAGACAAGTCGTCTGAGAAAATGAACAGTATATTCGGCTTGCGCTCGAGCTCAAGCTCTTTTGCGAGCGTCGAACAACAGAGCACCGCCACCATAATCATACCGAGACAAAGGTGTGTCAGGATGTGCCATTTTCCTAAAGCTTCTTTAGTACTTATCATTCTATCGTAGCCTTTTTTTACCGAATGTTTAGAGGAGGTGCAAGTTTATGAGTCGCTTTCATAAAATTGTTAAGAATTTATTTGTTTTTCTAGTTAGTCTCAAATAGCAGTGTAAATTTTTTTTCCGCAATTAACGAAAAATTTTCTTGATGCGATTAACTCGAAACGCTACAACCCGCTTAGATGCTGGCACTCCCGCTGGGAGTCGAACCCAGATCTTCGGTTCCGGAGACCAATGTTCTATCCATTGAACTACAGGAGCGTAAGCCTAATAAATACTGACGACTGGCGTCAACCTTGCAGGAAATAGTTAATTGCTTCCCTCAATCTCCCCTCAGTTTTCTTGTATTTGCTAAATGTTTTGCTAACTCTAAGAATGCAAAAACTCTAAAAACCAAAGGGTTCACAATCGAAAGTCGGAACAAATTTGGAAAGGTTGTGTTTAGGGTCAGCATTCTCAGGTATGAAAAAGGTTACAAGAAGTTTAGGGTGCAAGCAACTCCCAAAGGTGAAGATAAACGCATAGACAAAGAGTGCGATTCTGAATGGGAATGTCATGAGCTAGTACAAAAGTGGGAACGAGAAAAACCCAATCCATACAAGGATAGCGAATGACGAGAGACAAGAACTTCACTCACACCCGAACAACTAAATGATACAAAAATAGCGGTATCAATGCTACCCGAAGGCACTACGCTTTGCGAATTGGTAAACGCCAATAAGCGAGTTCTCGAAGACAAGAGGGAAGGAGTCCCTGAGGCGTAAGAAGAATATCGTAGTAATATCTTGCATTATTTTCGGTACACTTGGAGTGTTAGTTGGCTTCAGGCAAGATAAAGGGGTCATGGGTTTCTTACTTGGGCTTACTTTTAGGTCCGATTGGCACGCTTGGAAGGCAGCTTAGCTAAATTCTGTGAACCAGGTCAAAATAAGTAACTTTTTACTTTTCAAGGCTTTCACCAAATCCTTCCGGAACACTGCGTAAGTGTAAGTCTCGCTGGGGGAAGGGTATCGAGATTCCAGCTTCCCGAAAACGATCCCATATGCTTAGTAATACTTCACTCCGTGCATTTCCCACTCCGTTGGATGGATCATTGATCCAAAACCTTAGTTCAAGATTCACAGAGTTATCTCCAAACCCGCTAACGAGACAACGGGGTTCAGGATCATTAAGCACTCGCCCGGATGAAAGGGCGGCATCCACACAAAGTTTCATGGCTTTGCGAGGGTCGGAATCATAAGATATACCAACTGGCACTCGTACTCGGATATTCTTATCACTAAAGGACCAATTAACCACGCGATTTGTGATTAAGTCTTCATTGGGAATTAAGTGCTCTTTACCATCGCGAGTGATAATAGATGCATAGCGGGCTCGAAGGGAATTGATCCAACCGTAAGTATCGTCAATTTCAATCACATCCCCGGGTTTGATCGATCGGTCGAGTAAGAGAATCAATCCGCTTACCAAATTCGAAACTACTTTTTGCAGACCAAATCCAATACCCACACCAATAGCACCCCCAAGGAGGGCAAAGGAGGAGAGGTCGAGCCCGATGGTGGACATCGCCACAAGAAAACTTATAAAAATCAAAAATACCCGGATAACCTTGGCAAGCAGGACTTGTAAGGAGGGTGGTAGGTTGGGGAGTTCGCGAATACGTGCTTCTCCCGCACTTCCCAAAAGGGAACTCATCCACAATAAAAAAAGTAATATGAATATTCCATTTACCAAATCGAGCACGGACAGAGTGCTTTTGCCAATTGAGAAGGACGCAGAACTTAGAAAATCAAAAGTGGGTTCAAGGAGGCCAAAGCTTTGAAGAGCGGCCATTCCGAAAGCCAATACAGCTGCTAATCGAAGCCAAAATCGGTTGTGGGTTAAGCCTGCCACCAAACGGTAGATCAACCAAGCAGTCGTGGCATGAACAAAGGGGTTGAGCAAATCTACCGATGCAAACCCAAAGCGATCGAGTACGCCTCTACCCAGAAGGGAGCAAAGCAGAAGGAAGAGGGGAAGTAAGAGCTGTGCAAGGATACAGATCGCACCTTCAATCCATGCCGGTCCGGTCGGTTCATGTAATAATTTAAGGATTTGCGGCTTGGCTCTTTGGCTACTTAGCCAGGCGATAAAAATGGAAAGTCCGATGACTGCCGCCTGAATCCGAGCAGATGGAGTCGTCCAAAACTGGAAGGTGTTTTCCCACACCTGGGTGAGGGCAAGGCTCAAATCATTCATGCAACCTTAAAAATTAAAAGTTCTTTCTTTTTTGGCAACTGGTAAAAAGTCTGGCTCATATGGCTAACACCAACGCAACCCAGACACATCCGATAAAAAAACCAAGTGCCGCCCCAATTTTTTCGATGAAGCGAAATTGTTGCACCATAAATCCGATCAGTAATTCCTCGAACTAAGGCTTCCACATCTATGGATTCTTCCATTGCTTCTGGTTGGGTAGACAATTCTTCGATCCTTTACCCGATATCTTTCATCCAGATTAATTCATTTGCCACATAAGTTCCCAGCTTTTCCGCAAACTGGTTTTGCCTTTTGGGAAATATGCCTTGAAAGGAAAGCCCAAGTATCTTTTTGGGTACACGCGGATGGAACAACATTTTAATCGCCAAATAATTGGTCGCCAATCCAATATGGGCGGCAATCAAGTGGAGTTAAAAAAGTAAGGAAGAATTTTCGGTCATCTGCGGAAAATTTCTAGGTAATTAAAATATAGAAAAGATTAAGGGAGGATGAGAATTTGTTTGGGAAGGCAAGCTGATTACTACTTGTCAATGCAATGAGCAAAGAAGTTTTATTGGTTGTTATGCTGTTAGTCGGTGCCTCCTTAACTAGCACTTGTGCCAGCATGGTAACCAAGCCAATTGGCCTAGCGACCAAGGCCGCAATCACTCCAGTGAAGGCGGTGGTTGGTAAACTCACTTCAAATGAATGGATGTAACCTATAATCTTTAAAATGAATAGTGCTAAAATTAATTTTTTATCCACTAACTTTACCATCATCTAAATCGCTTCAAGGTTAGAATGATAATTGTTGAAGACAGGACTAGCTACGACTACTTCTTTTTTCCAACTTACTTATAATCGCAAAAATACACTCCACTTTTCGAAAAAATTACCAAAGAGCTTAATTAGTATGGCTCTGTATTGATTCTGTCAGCGTATTTAAAGTTATAAAGTAGTAAAGTAATCTATTTTCGGTAAGTAATTTCCCCAGTAAAAGACCTCTCGTGGATGATTGGTCTTGCTTGCTATCCTATCGTTCTTATCAAATATTAAATGACTAGTTCAAATGCGCCGTGCGTAGGAATAATCATGGGAAGCCAATCCGATTGGCCAACTTTAGAAAAAGCAACTCAGACCCTCGAAGATTTTGAGGTAAAATGGGAAGCGAAAGTTGTGAGTGCACATAGAACGCCTGAGCTTCTCTACGACTATGCCAAGACAGCTGAAAATCGTGGGCTAAAGTGTATCATCGCTGGGGCAGGGGGAGCCGCACATCTTCCTGGTATGACTGCCGCTATAACTACAATTCCAGTGCTTGGAGTTCCTGTTAAATCCAAAACACTTCAAGGTGTAGACTCCCTTCTGTCTATTGTTCAAATGCCAGCAGGTATTCCCACAGCCACATTTGCCATTGGTGAGGCAGGAGCAACTAATGCCGCCCTTTTTGCTATCTCTATGCTTGCAACTATGGGAGACACAATACTTGCCGAAAAATTAAGAGACTTTAGATCTAGTCAAAAAACACGAATTGAAATAAGCAAACTTCCCCCTACAGTTTCATAAATATGATTCTTGGAGGAAACAATTGGTTGGGAGTTCTTGGCGGTGGCCAACTTGGAAGGATGCTGTCACTAGATGCCAGAAGAATGGGCTTTAATGTTCTAACATGGACAGGCGGAGACCGATCAGGAGCCGCAGCTACGGCTGATCAAATCATTGATGCACCTTTTGATGACCCCAATGCATTGGATGAATTTACGAAAAAGGTACAAGTTGCCACGGTTGAATTTGAGAACTTACCCCAAACTACGCTCGAGAAAGTTGAAGATCGAGTGAAACTTTTCCCGAGTCCTCAGGCTGTAACAATCTGCCAACATCGAGAAAGAGAAAAGAATTTTCTCTCTGAAAATGGGTTTGCATGCGCGAAATTTAAAGTAGCCCATGATTTGATCACTTTTAAACAGGCACTTCAGGAGTTACATTGCGATGTAATCGTAAAAACTGCTGAATTCGGATATGATGGAAAGGGCCAAGTCAGGTTGAATAAATCCTTATCGGAGCAGGAAATTACTCAAGCATGGGAAGCTTTTGATGGCGGACGTGTGGTTATTGAAGAGTGTATTTCCTTACAAGCGGAACTCTCTGTTATCGTAGCACGCAGTAGTAAATGTGAAATCTTAACCTATGATCCAGTAGAAAATATTCACCGAAATCATATTCTTGATGTTTCAATTGTTCCTGCCCGTATTCCGGAAAGCATACAAGCTGAAGCTAAAGATATTGCCCTGTCCATTGCAGATACTCTTCAATATGTTGGTATCCTAGCGGTTGAATTCTTCTTATCTGCGGATGGCCGCTTAGTTGTGAATGAAATGGCACCAAGGCCTCACAATTCTGGACACCATACGCTTAATGCATGCACTTGCTCACAGTTTGAAAACCAGGCAAGAGCGATTGCAGGTCTACCTTTAGGCAGCACGAAGCTTCTTTCGCCTGTCGTTATGATGAATCTGCTTGGCGATCTCTGGATCGATGAAAATACGCCCCCCAACTGGGATCCAATCACTTCATCCCAAGGTGCATCACTCCATCTTTACGGTAAGAGAGAAGCACGAGCAGGGCGTAAAATGGGCCATGCAACCTTTATGGACAATTCTCTCGAGAAAACAATAGAGCAAGTCAATGTGGTTAGGGAAATTTTTAAACTTCCTACAGTCTAATTTTAGCTTTTAGAAAGCTTTCATACTTTCATCTCCAACAGCTAGTTTCAGGACTTGCCCTAAGAGAAAATCAAAAGATATCACTTATTGAACAGAATCTTTTCACCAATTTAGTTTGACAAATGGTAAATTTATTGAGAATGAGTCTCAATATCAATTGAGATTGAGTCTCAGTATCAAACAAGCCTAACCCATTATGAAAAACAAAAACAAACTACTTCTATACCTAAGTGCAAGTTTCGCCCTGGTTTCGACAGCACACACACAAGAAAAAGATAAGCCAGAACTCTCAGCTATGAGTGTGGTTGATACAAAGACTGAGGCACCAAAAATGTCATCAACGCTTAAGTCAAGTGGTGCTCTCGAAGATATTCCTCAAAGCATATCTGTCATGACAAACACACAGTTCAAAGCCCAAGGTTTAAACAGTATCGGAGACATTATTGATTACACACCTGGAGTCGTTACCTCTCAAGGCGAGGGACACCGAGACGCTGCAGTAATCCGCGGTCAGCGAACAACCTCTGACTTCTACTTAGACGGAGTTCGTGACGATGTTCAGTATTATCGTCCGCTCTACAATGTTGAACAAGTTGAAGTTTTACGCGGATCCAATGCTCTAGTCACCGGTTTTGGTGGTGCATATGGATTGATCAACCGTGTATCTAAAAAAGGTGTTATCGGTGAAGATTTCACAACTGTTCAAGGGAGTGTAGATACATTTGGAGAAATAAATGCACAAGTTGACAAAAATGTTAATTTTGGGGATAAAGCCCTAAGAATTAACATGTTTGCTGAGAGCCTTGAAAATCACAGGGACTTTTATTACGGTGATTCTTTTGGCGTTACTCCAACCATGCATTTTAATTTTGATGGTGCCACATTAGATTTATCTTATGAGTATCTTGACCAAGAAAGATTCATCGATCGGGGTATTCCAACAGGAGCTGATTTACAACCGATCGAAAGCTTCAAAGACATTGTATTTGGCGATGCCACTGAAAATTTGTCCACCCACGAAGCTCACATACTCCGAGCAATTCTCGAAACTGAATTAAGCGACACATTCACAGGAAAATTTAAGCTAGCCCACAGTAAGCACGACAAGCTTTACCAAAATCTCTATGCTTCTTCCTACACAGCAGGGCAAACTCCTGATCAAGTCACATTGGACGGTTATGTTGATACCACAAAACGCGAAAGCACTACCTTATCAGCGGATATAACTGGTGAGGTTCAAACGGGTGGAATTCTGCATAACTTACTTGCTGGAGTTGAATACATCAGCATTAACAACGACAACAATCGTTACAATACAAGCGTCGTTGGTAACGATACATTCAATGTTGCGATTGCCCGAAACCTAGGAATTTCAAATAACTCATTTCAAGGTCAAGTTGAAGGCGTTGCCCTAGATGGTACAAACTCAATCGCCCTAACCAACAGTTATACTACTGATTCCCAAGACGAAGCGTATGCCGATGTCTCAGTTTTTTCCCTCTATCTTCAAGACCAAATCGCTCTAACCGATGCCTTAGATTTGGTACTCGGTCTGCGTTATAACAAATTTGAATTTGATGTAAGAGATGTAGAAAACGATGATGATGTAGTAGATACAGATAGTGAAGTTTCACCAAGAGTTGGTCTTATTTTCGACGCTACTGAAAATATGTCGTTATATGCCGCTTACAGTGAATCAATGACCGCCCGTAATGATGAACAGTATGCTGACATTAAGGGCGATGATGCACTTACTGACGCCAATACATTCGAAAACCTTGAAGCGGGTATCAACCTAAAGCTTTCTGATAGAATATCCCTAAATGCCGCTGTTTTTAAGCTCACCGCCGTAAAACCTGATTGGATGAGTGCTGACGAAACGATAATGAGGGAATCCGAAGTAACCGGTTTTGAATTACAGGTTACCGGTTCATTAATCGATGGCTTGTACACCACTGCTAGCTATGCCAGTTTAGATGCGGAAACAAACCTATCTGGCAACATACAACCATCACAAGAAGCACCGGAAAATATGTTTTCGATTTGGAATAATTACTTAGTCAACGACAGGTTCAGCTTAAACCTAGGGTTAATATACCAAGATTCTAGTATTATAGATCATGACGATGGGTCTGGATTAGTCCCACCATACTCAGATCCAAAAGCTTTCCTTCCTGATTATACTCGTGTAGATGCAGGAGCTGCTTATGCACTTACTGACAATACCCGTCTACAAGTCAGAGTTGAAAATCTTTTTGATGAAGTATACTTCCCAAATGCACATGATACTCATCAGGCAACCGTTGGTGCTCCGGTAAATGCAATGTTTACCATCACCAGCAGTTTCTAATCAAATCACAATTTAAAGATTTTTAGGTATCGTTTGTTTGTTTCAAGTTCATAACTTATAAATACAAAAAGTGGACTTGTTTTGTATCCGAATTAGATAATCTCGGGTGTAAGACCTAAAGCCCATCCCTTTGCGGGCAATTTAGGGTTGGGCTAATCTTTTCAATCTAATAAGATTGTTCACAGGCACATAGGTTAAAGGTCCTCAGAAATGAGGGCCTTTTTCTATTTTTAAAAGATAACTCTTAAACCACTCGTTGGATTGACAGGTACGAACAAATTTAGCATGATAAGAAATATTGCTCGGTAGCTCAGTGGCAGAGCAGGTGACTGTTAATCACTTGGTCGCTGGTTCGAATCCAGCCCGAGCAGCCATTTTTGTTTAGTTAATGTCGATGTCTGGCCAGCGAACTAACTTACGATGTAATGTTCTTCGGCTTATACCCATTAGTTCAGCAGCTTTTGTTTTATTTCCATGAGATTGAAGTAATGCATTCCGCAATAATCGCTTTTCATTCTCTTCCACAGACAACGAGTTTGATGAGATATGATCTAATATTTCTTGATCTTCCTGATTTTCGAAGACCGCGTGACTAAATCGTGGATCAAGATCATACTGGGTAATTGTTGAACCCCTCTTTAAAACTACTAAATTTTCGCAAAAATTTCTAAGTTCACGGACATTTCCAGGCCAGGAATACTTTAAAAGTATGTTCACCGCATCCTGCTCAAGCAAGGGTTCCTCAAACCCGTTTTCATTAGCAAAATAGCTAAGAAAATACCGAAGTAACAACACTATATCGTCTCCTCGCTCCCGAAGAGCAGGTAAATCAACAGTTACGACATTTAAGCGGTAATACAGGTCTTCACGGAATTCACCATTCCTCACCATTTTGTGCAAATTTCGGTTTGTTGCACAAACCAAACGAGAATCTACTTCTATCGTTCTTGAACTGCCCAGTCTTTCAATCGATTTTGATTCTAAAAACCGCAGGAGTTTAACCTGAGTAGAAGCATCAATTTCTCCTATTTCATCAAGAAAGAGCGTACCACCTTTAGAAGATTCGAATCGGCCAATTCTTCTTTCGTTTGCCCCAGTAAATGCACCCTTTTCATGTCCAAACAATTCGCTTTCCAAAAGATTAGATGGGAGGGCAGCACAATGAACAGCAATAAAAGGACCACGAGATCGGTCACTATTTTGATGAACAGCTTGCGCCACCAATTCTTTTCCCGTCCCGGTTTCTCCTGTAATTAGAACCGTAGCTTTCGATGGACCAACAAGTTTTACTTGATCTAGCACATTTTCTAAAGCAGGAGATTTCCCAAGAATTCCATCAAAGCTGAACTTTTTATCAAGCCTTTGATGAAGCTCTTTATTCTCTGTCTTTAAGTCCTTTTCATTCAAGCCTCTCTGAATTAAAAGATCTAGTTTCTCAAGATTTACAGGCTTGGAGAGGAAATCAAAGGCACCACGTTTCATTGCCTCAACAGCGACATCGACTTCTCCATAGGCTGTCATCATAATGCATATTGGATTACTTGCGTGCTTAGAAGCAAAGTCGATCACGCTCATGCCGGAGACTCCAGACATACGTAAATCAGTTAAAACAACCTCAAATTTCTCAGCATCCATTGCATTAAAAGCTTCCTCGGCACTTGAGGCTAAAAAAACTTCAAATTTATCCTCTAAAGAAAGCTCCAAGCCTTCACGAGTATGCTCCTCATCATCAACTATCAATAGATTTGGTTTCATTTCATTAAATTTTATGAGGATGCAAGTAATTGCCGACGAGGAGAGTTCCGAGGGAACTTTAAAGTAATAATCGTACCGGATCCTTCCTTACTATCAATTCCGACCTCTCCATTGTGATCCCGCATAATCCGGTGAACAATCATCATTCCTATTCCATGTCCCTTTTTTTTAGTGGTAAAATACGGCTCAAATACCCGTGATATATTCTCTTTCGCTATTCCACTTCCTTGATCAACAACTTGAGCAAAAACGAATTTTTCATCCAGCCCAGAAATTATTCTTATTTCGGAGTCTTCTGGGATGGCATCAATGGCATTTCCAATCACATTGAAAAATACTTGTTTAACCTGCTCAAGATCACCGCGAATCATAGGTTCTCGTACACCGGCTTCCATTTGTACTTTTACTTTTTTATTCTGTAGTTCTTTTTCTCTTAAAAGCAGTGTTTCTTCAATTACAGAAAGAAGATTAATTTTTTGAAAACTTGGTTCAGTCGGGCGTATTGCCTTTAAAAAATGAGATATTATACCATCTAATCTTTCAACTTCTTTAATGCAGGTATCAAGGGATTTTGAAACTTTTGAAGCGTCTATTTTTTGATTATTTAGACTTCGATTTAAATATTGGAGATGTATGTTTATCGAGTTAAGGGGGTTTCCTAGTTCATGGGCCACACCAGCTGCCAAATCCATAATACTTGAAATCCTTTCACCTTCTAATTGAGCTTCTAATTTATCTTTTTCTTCAGTAACATCTGTCATCACGATCGTGAGACCAGTTTTATCCTGTGCTGAACCAGAGGCTGTCTTTGTATCTTGAATAGGAACTGCATAAGCCCTGATTTGTCGTTGCTCAGGATAAGAGATTTTCATTTCTCTAACTACGACCTCAGGGTAAGGATCGACTTTACTGCGACCCAAGCCAATTGCTTTCGCAAGCTCAGGAGCGGCACGATGGAGAAACACTTTTTCGCTTATATCGCCCTTAAGCCCAATTAACCGGCGTCCTTCAACATTCGAATATGTAATAATACCTTCTTCATCTAAAACAAGAATGCCATCACGAATGACATCGAATACAGTTTCAAGTAATTTTCGTTCCCGTGCTAATCGCTGAACGAGTATACCAAGGTTTACTTCATCTAAGTCATCCAAACGGCCAAGTACTTTATCCAGGGGGCTTATTGCTGGTTTTGGTTTCATTAGAACAACAGTTTCAAAATTCTACTGGCTATGACAAGTTTAGTATCTCGATCAAAAATAACTGTTTTCTCATCCTTAGAAAGCATAGTAATCGCATTAAAATCAGATTGGAAGCCTAGACCTCTACTAGAAACATCATTGAGGGCGATCCAATCTAGGTTTTTCTTACGAATCTTGGTCATTGCGTTAGCTAAATGGTTTTCAGTTTCTGCAGCAAAACCAACAAGGACTTGGGAGCTTTTTTTTCTTTTTCCTAAGCTTTCTAATATATCAGGGTTTGCCTCTAGCTGGATGTATGATGATTGCCGGTTTTTTTTAAGCTTTTGAGTGTGCTTAATTTGCGGCCGATGATCGCATACTGCAGCAGACATAATTGTAACATCTGTCTTTTCGAATAATTCCTGCATTGCATCATTCATCTCTTGTGCGGTCTCCACCATGATACTGCATACTCCATCGGGCACCTTTAGGTTTACTGGACCACTAACTAATGTAACTTTAATTCCAAGATTATGAGCAGCATGAGCTAAGGCGTAGCCCATCTTTCCTGAAGAAGGGTTCGATATAAACCGCACCGGGTCTATCCATTCACGTGTTGGACCAGCAGATATTAAACATTGAATATCACTTTTCATTAAACAATAAGAGGGACTTTATTTTATTATGATGATAGGCTTAACTGCAAATGAAAGAAAACCAACAACCTAAAAAAGAGAATCTTTTATTTAATATTGGATTTAATTTAATCCTTCCAATTCTTTTTCTTCGAAAGGGGAATGCATGGTTTGGCGAATCTCTTGGCCAACAATTAGGAGTAGCTCCAGACGCTACTCTTACAAGCTCGATTTTGCTTCTTGTCGCTATTTCTTTTCCCATTGGCTATGGGCTCTGGGATTTTAACAAACGAAAAAAATGGAATTTCATCTCAATTCTTGGGTTGTGTAGTGTCTTACTCACTGGTGGTATCGGACTAGTTCCAGGTGCAACGGTACAAATGTTTGCAATCAAGGAGGCAGCCCTCCCTGGTATTCTTGGTGCCCTCACTTTATTTACATTAAAAACCAAACGACCACTAGTTCATCTATTTCTATTTAACCCAGAAGTCATAAAGGTAGATTTGATCAATGAAAAACTGAAGCTTAACAATACTGAAAAATTGTTTCAGAAGCTTATGACAAAATGTACTTTTCTGCTAGCCCTAAGTTTTACCATAAGTGCTGCCTTAAATTACTATCTATCCCGTTTAATCGTTGTAACGGAACCGGCCATTGACCGCAACTCCTATGCTGATGAAGTTGGGCAAATGATGGGATGGAGTTTTCCCGTAATAATCTTGCCTTGTATGATTGTCAGCCTTTACGCAATGTGGATTTTGTTTAAAGGCATTAGGGAGCTTACTGGATTATCTTTCGAGGAAGTTTTGGCACAAGGCTCGAACAGGCAAGCTGGATAATCATTATCTACTAGCGATCTCGGTATAAGAGCGTAGAGTTTCGCCTTGATAGATTTGACGGGGGCGGTGAATGCGTTTTCCGTTAGATGCGATTTCCTTCCAATGGGCTAACCAACCTGGAGCTCGTCCAATAGCGAAAAGAACCGTAAAAGTATCGGTTGGGAAACCCATAGCCTGCAAAATTATACCACTATAAAAGTCTACATTTGGATACAACTTGCGTTGTATAAAATATTCATCTTCCAAAGCAGTTGACTCAAGATTTCGAGCAATATCAAGGATAGGACTATCTACACCCAATGCATCTAATGCTTGATCACAAGCACTTTTAAGAATTTTGGCACGGGGATCATAATTGCGGTACACCCGATGCCCAAATCCCATAAGCCTTGACTTACCCTCCTTAGCGGACTGAATAAACTTACTCCCATCATCTCCAGATTGATGGATTTCATTAAGCATTTTTATAACTGCCATATTTGCCCCGCCATGTAAAGGTCCCCATAATGCAGAAGTTGCACCAGCCACTGATGCGAATGGATTAGCTCCACCGGAAGCTATCATTCTGCAAGTCGAGGTAGAACAGTTCTGCTCATGATCCGCATGGAGGAGGAAAATTACATCCAATGCTTTACTAACAGCTTCTGGAATCCCATTGCTATCTTTTGAAGAAAACATCATGGAAAGAAAATCTTCACAGTAATTTCCACTTTTTTCAGAACCTGAAAATTCTTCTCCTCTTGAAAATCTATATCGAGCTGCTGCTATAGAACGGATAGCTGAAATAATTAAACTAGAAGACTTATCAAAATTATCTAAATCTTGCTGCTTATTGTTAGACGAAAGGTCTGGAAAAGCTCCACCCAACGCCTGAAGACCACAGGATAAAACTGCCATCGGATGGGTATTAGCTGGTAAAGCCTTCAAGGCTGCTAACACTTCAGGTGGTAATTCCGTAAATTGAGCAACTCGAGCTTCAAGAGAGGATAATTCGGTTGCAGTAGGCAGATTACCATAAATCAAAAGGTAGCATGTTTCTAGAAATGTCGATTTTTCCGCAAGTTCAGCAATATCATAACCACGGTAACGAAGAATTCCCTTATCCCCGTCTATGAAAGTAACGGAGCTTTCACAAGAACCGGTGTTTCCATAGCCGTCATCAAAAGTTATAAATTTGCTGAGCTTACGAAGCTGACTTATATCAACAGCTTGTTCTTGTTCGGTACCAGTAAGAATTGGGAGAGGATAAGATTGATCATTTATGAGAAGATCTGCTGATTGTGACATGATATAGGGTAGTTTGAATGGGTAGAACCTTTAGTAATGCCAATTTTAAACAATTTTTTCAAGAAAGTTCCTGTAAAGTTGTAAACCTTTTGCCTGACTTTTTTCAGGATGAAATTGAGTAGCAATGCACTTACCAGAAAAAATACCGCTTACAAACGGAATGCCGTAGGTAGTCTCAAAGGTTATAAGATCTTCAGAGACATCTGCTAAATAATAACTATGCACAAAATAAAATTGATCGGAATCTGATAAATTGTTCCTCAAGAAATCTCCTGGTGGCAAATTCCAGGAAACTCTATTCCAACCCATATGGGGGATTTTCAGGGTGGCTTTTAAAGTAAATCTTCTGACATGACCTTTGAATAATCCAAGCCCTGACAAACTTCCTTCTTCTGATGTTTCAAAGAGAACCTGTAAGCCGAGGCAAATTCCAAAGTATGGCTTTCCTTGATTAATCCATGATATCAAGGCCTGATCTAACCCTGATTTCATCAATGACTGCATACACTGATCGAAAGTACCTTGCCCGGGAAATACCAAAGCATCTATCCCTTTCATTTCCTCCGGATCTTGAATTATTGAAACATCCGCATTTAAATATTCGAAGGCTTTAACAACACTTTTTAGGTTTCCTGTGCCATAATCAATCACGCCTACTTTGCGGGACATGCTCATTTAAATTTAATAAATTAAGCTGACAAAGTTCCTTTGGTCGAAGGAATCCTACCATCTAAGCGGGGCTCAGGTTTAGTGGCCACATCCATAGATTTGGCAAACCCTTTAAAAATAGCTTCCGCTATGTGGTGGGGTTCTTCACCGTGCTCTAAACAAATATGTAAATTACAAGCAACTTCGTTAGCAAAAGCCTGAAAAAATTCTTTAAATAAATGAATATTAAAATCTCGAACAGTGGCCAAAGAACTTGTCACTTTCCAAACAAGATAAGCCCGATTACTTAAATCAACGGATACAGAAGCTAATGTTTCATCCATCGGCAAAAGAAAGAAACCATATCGGCGAATACCTGATTTGTCGCCTAAAGCTTTTTTAAAAGCTTGGCCCAAGCAAATGCCCAAGTCTTCCACCAAGTGATGATAATCAATTTCAATATCACCTGTTGCTTCAATGGAAAGATCGAAAAAACCATGCCGGGAAAATAGATCGAGCATATGATCTAAAAATGGTACGCCCGTTGAAATTTCTCCCTTTCCGGAACCATCCAGAGATAAAAGGATTTTAATTTGTGTCTCGCTAGTTTTGCGGACTATTTCTGCTTTTCGTGAAGTCGCCATTCTTTAATCTTGTTTATTAGCATAGTTATCTCTTCCGGCTTGCCAATACTGATTCTTACATACGAGTTGGTTAAGGAATTGGAAGCAAAGTATCTTACCAAAATTCCATTTCGTTCTAAGTAATCGAACATGCCCTGTGCTTCTGCCTTACCTGTTTTTCCGTATTTATCAATAGGCTGTGTAAAGATAAAATTAGTTGAACTTGGTATAGTTCGCCATCCCCATCCCTTTAAGACAGAATATAATAGTTCTCGAGAATCAATGATATCTTTACGGGTTTTGGTAAAATATGCTCGGTCCTCGATGGCAGCCTGAGCACCAATTTGAGCTAGACTATCAACATTATAAACTTCTCTCGCTCGATCAAGAATCTCAATAATATCAGGACTAGCTAAAGCATAACCAACACGCAGCCCGGCTAGAGAATATGATTTAGAAAAAGTTCTCGTTATTATTAATTTCTTAAAATCTCTTAACAAGGGAACCGCCGATTGATTGGAGAAATCAACATAAGCTTCATCAATCACCATAATCCCTTCATATTTTTTAAGAATATCAGCCAATTCGTTTACACCATATCCTCGTCCGCTTGGTGCATGGGGACTTGTGATAAAAAACAGATTTGCTCCGCATTGCTCAATTAAGGACGAAGGAATTTCAAAGTCATCAGACTGAAATGGGATACGTATTATATTTGCCCCTTGAATAGAAGTGAGCACTTCATAGAGGGAGTAACTGGGATCAAGCATCCCAACACAATGATGTTCATCTCCAAAGCAACGAACACAGAGATTAAGAATATCATCAGATCCATTGCCAACAATGACTTGCTCTACGGAAACACGATTTAAATTTGATATACATTTCCTTAATTCTAATGACTGAGGGTTGGGGTAGAGATTAAGGCGTTGGATGCCATCTATTATTTTTGACCTTACACATGGACTAGGAGGGTACGGGTTTTCATTAGTATTTAACTTAATTACCTTCTGTCCCAATGAAGGTTGCTCTCCAGGAGTATATGGGGTGTGTGATTGAACAGAATGGGAAAGGTGCTTGTTGAGGAACGGATCCACTTTCGATTATCTACAAGGTTTAGTTCTTATATTTACCGAAGCACCATGGCCATCTAATCGTTCCATTTTTGCAAAACTACTAATATGCTCTTCAGCTTTAATAACGGCTTTCTGATCATATTTTATGATACTAGAACGACGAAGAAAATCATGTACACGGAGACCAGAAGAAAATCGAGAAGATCGACCTGTAGGTAATACATGGCTGGGACCAGCAATAAAGTCACCCAATGCAGTTGCAGTGAAATGGCCCAACAACAAGGCTCCAGCAGTAGTGATATTTTCAACTAAGATTTCAAGATGATTTTCGGAAACTTGAAGCTCTAAATGCTCAGGAGCAATAAAATTTGCCACTTCTATTATTTGATCTAGGTCACTTACAAGAACAGCTTTAAATCCACTTTTTAATAAACTTACAATCGAATGCTTATGGGAAAGCTTTTGTGCTTGGACATCTAATTCTTTCATTGTCTGTTGGAAGAGGTATTTTTCAGTGAAGAGAAAATATACTTTTTCTTTTCCAGAGCCATGTTCAGCCTGTGCCAGTAGAGCAGCAGCTACAAATTCGGGGTTTGCAGTCTCATCCGCAATCACCATTACTTCACTTGGCCCCGGCAGCAAATCAACACCAACGGTTCCGAAAACCTGCCGCTTCGCTTCGTTGACATAAGCATTCCCAGGCCCAAAAATTTTATCCACCGAGGGAATTAAGTTCGTTCCATAAGCCAACGCTCCTATTGCCTGTGCCCCACCAACTTTGTAAACTTCGTTGATACCCAAATACTGAAGAGCACCTAATAATTTGGGTGAAATAGTGCCATCGGCTGCAGGCGGAGTAACAACAGCAATTTCTGGGACTTTTGCTACTTGAGCAAGAATTACTGTCATGAGAACAGTTGAAACTAAAGGTACATTTCCTCCAGGAATATAAAGCCCGACCCGCTTTATAGGATAATATTTTTCACCAAACTCTGCTCCATGAGAATTTGTACCAGTCCAATCATGCGGAAAACTTTGTTGATGAAAGTCAAAAATATTGTTTTGGGCATCATTCAAGGCTTTCAGTTCCTCATCGCTAAGAGAAGCAAAACCTGAAGAAAGCTCGTCTGTTGAAACCTTGAGTTGAGCTGTAGTCAAACTTACATGGTCATAGAGCTTCGTTTTTTCAAAAACTGCTTTATCTCCACCTGCTCTTATTTCCTCCAAAATTGAAGATACCGTCGTAATGATATCTTTGTTTGAAGCAGTTGAAGAAGCGAAAGTCTTTAAATCGCTTATTAGTGAAGAGTCATATTCTAAAAATGAGTAAGGCATAAAAATAGTCTAACCATATACTACTCCCACTCAATCGTACTGGGTGGCTTAGAGCTAATATCATACACCACTCGATTAGCTCCTTTTACTTCATTAATAATTCGATTAGAAACTTTTCTTAGTAAGCTATCAGGAAGTTTCGCCCAATCCGCGGTCATTGCGTCACTGCTGGTAACTGCTCGGAGGGAAATTACATTTTCATAGGTTCTTTCATCGCCCATAACTCCAACACTACGAACCGGCAAAAATACGCAGAATGCTTGCCACAATTTAAAATACCATTTTGCCAGTTTAAGTTCTTCAATAAAAATCGCATCTGCCTCCTTCAAAACCCTCAACCTGTTTTGATTGATGTCTCCTATAACTCTAACGCCTAAGCCAGGGCCAGGAAATGGATGTCTCATCAAAACATTTTCAGGTAAGCCAAGACTGCGTCCTAAGTCTCTAACCTCATCTTTAAAAAGTTCACGCAAGGGTTCTAAAAGCTTGAGCTTCATTTTCTTGGGAAGGCCCCCAACATTGTGATGACTTTTAATCATTGCAGCAGGGTTACCACCAATTGGAACGCTTTCAATTACATCAGGATATAGAGTGCCTTGAGCAAGAAAATCAACCTTTCCAAGTTTCTTTACTTCTTTGTCAAATACTTCAATAAATGTTTTTCCAATAATTTTTCTTTTAGTCTCTGGATTCGTTACACCCTTTAAGCGTTTCAAGAAAAGAGAACCAGCTAAAGATACTTTGAGTTTGCCTGGTATGTGGTCGCGGAATAATTTTTTCACTTCTTCTCTTTCGTGCAGACGAAGTAAACCATTATCAACAAAAATACAGGTTAACTGTTTGCCAATTGCTTTATGGATAAGGGACGCAGCAACTGAAGAATCAACACCTCCGCTTAAACCGAGAATAACATGATTTGTTCCAACCTGAGAACGAATCTGCTCAACTGCAACATTGACAAAATCCTCCATATCCCAATCAGCCTTACAACCACAAACACTAAACAAAAAGTTTTTTATAATCTCTGAACCTTTTTGCGAATGCTCAACTTCAGGATGAAACTGTAAACCATAAAACTTTTTTTTCGGTTCTTCAATCGCTGCAAAGTTTGAGTTCTCGGTTCTAGCGACAGAACGGAAGCCTTTGGGTATATTGGTTAAACCATCACCATGTGAATTCCATACTGTCAACTCATCTGGCAGGTCTTTAAATAAAGCTCCTTTTTTTATTATTACTAACTTCCCGCGACCATATTCTCTGAGTGAACTTTTTTCAACCTTCCCGCCAAGCATTTTAGCCATAAGTTGTAATCCGTAACAAATACCAAGAACAGGTATTCCCAAATTAAAAATCCCAACATTTGGCTTTGGGGATCCCTTGATTAGCACACTAGCGGGACCACCAGACAGGACAATACCAATGGGTTTGAACTTCTTAATTTCACTAAGCGGTGTATTATATGGTATAACACGGGAATAGACATTTGCTTCCCTTATACGGCGAGCAATAACTTGAGTATACTGCGAACCAAAATCAAGAACTAGGATTGTCTGAGGCATAATAAAATGGTGATAGCTCTACTATAAAAAGAACTAACAAAGGAGTCAGCCAATGATTTGGCAACCCAAAGAAAAGATAATTTGAGAAGTGATTAAATAGAAAAAGAGAGAAAGTTTACTTTTCTTCTTTCTTTTCCTCGACAATATTAGAGTCCTCACTTTCAGAAGAATCTTTTTGTTTGAGTTCTTTTTTAGTCTTAGCAGGTTTTGGGGCTTCACCAGTATCCACCTCTGCTAAAGAAGCCTCAGGTTTGTCTACTACAGCATCACTAGTGTCAGGCTTATCACCTATGGATTTAGAATCTTCATCCTCGGAGTTCTTAGTCGATGGCTTTACTTTCTTGGCTGCAACCTTCTTCTTTTTGGCTTTTTTCTTTGGTGCTTCTTCGACAAATTCAATGAGTGCCATTTCAGCGGCATCCCCTAGTCTCGGTAAAGCTAATTTATAAATACGAGTATATCCGCCATTCCTAGTAACAAACTGTTCAGCAAGCTCATCAAAGAGCTTTTTGACCGCAGCCTTACTTCGTAACCTAGCAATCGCGAGACGTCGGTAATGTACTTTTTGTGCCGCATCATCTGTAGCATGGGCTTTTTTGGCCAAGGTAATCGCTTTTTCAATGGAAGGCCTTAAAGCACGAGCTTTAGCTAGTGTCGTTTTAATTCGGCCGTTCTCAATCAAGGAGCAAGACAAATTCGCAAGTAATGAAGATCTGTGTGCCGTTTTTACCCCAAGTTGATGGTTATGTTTGCGATGTCTCATATCAGTTTGTTCAAAGAATAATTATTGATTGGCAGCAGCTTCAAGAAGTCGACTTTCGAATTTCATTCCAAGTGAAAGCCCAAGCTGTTCAAGTTTTGCTTTAATTTCGTTGAGGGATTTTTTACCAAAATTTCTGTATTTTAACATTTCTGGTTCAGATTTGGTGGCTAATTCACCAACCGTTGTAATATTTGCATTGTTTAAGCAATTTGCAGCACGAACCGAAAGTTCAATTTCATTTACACTCATGCTCAACAAGTTCCGGAGTCTGTTCTGTTCTTCACTTACTTCCTTAGTTTGACTCTCAAATTCGATTTGTTCCTCAGTTATTTGGTCGAAAACATCCAGGTGATGACGCAAAATAGCAGCTGATTGTTTCAACGCATCCTCCGGAGTGATACGACCATCGGTATTCACTTCGAGAATAAGCTTGTCGTAATCCGTCATCTGTCCGACACGGGTGTTTTGGACTTCGTATTTTACTAATTTAACTGGACTGTAAAGAGCATCAACATTGATCATCCCGATTGGTTGGTCATCGCTCTTACTATCTTCACCTAAGCAAAACCCACGACCCACAGTAACAATCAACTCAGCTGTAACTTTTTGCTTACGATCAGTTGTTAGAATGATCTGATCCGGATTTACCACCTCAATACCTTCAGCAGGAGAGATGTCAGCGGCAGTAACAACCCCATCTTTCTCTACATCGATGGTAAGTGTAACAGGATCTGCTTTGTGACTTATTATTAAAACCTTTTTAAGGTTCAATACAATATCAGTTATGTCTTCAACAACACCGTCTACGCTTTGGAATTCATGCTGAACACCGTCCATTTTGAGAGATGATATTGCTGCCCCCTCAATAGAGCTAAGCAATACTCTACGAAAAGCATTCCCTATTGTATGTCCGTAACCGGACTCAAAGGGATCTGCAATAAACTTTGCGTATTTCTCTGTTGCAGTTTCATCTTCTTTGATGAGACGATTTGGTAGTTCGAACTTTCCGAGTCTTTTGGCCATAGTAAAAAAAGTTTAGTGGGTATAATTTGTAAATCTATCGACTGTAGAATTCAACGACTAGCTGAACATTAACACTTTGCTCAAGTTCATCTGTCTGAGGAAATCTGCTAACAGTGCCTTGTAATGAATCTATGTTAATTTCGAGCCATGGTGGAGCAGGATGGTACTGAGAACCTTCTAAATTTCGAGTGGCAACTTGCCTGGAAGATGTTTTTTCACGAACACCAATTTCATCACCTTCGGAGACTTGAAAGCTAGGAATGTCTGTTTTGGTTCCATTAACAATTACATGGCCGTGATTAACAAATTGACGAGCAGCTTGTCTTGTCTTGGCTAAACCTAATCTGTAAACGACATTATCGAGCCTTGTTTCAAGCATAGCCAAAAATACTTCACCTGTAACACCTTGTTTGCGCTTAGCACGCTCGAACATATTACGAAATTGTTTCTCAGTAAGGCCGTACATCATCCGAAGTTTTTGTTTTTCGATGAGACCTTCACCATAATCACTAACTTTACGCCTGAAAGATGGGCCATGTTGACCTGGCGGGTAAGTTCTTCGCTCAAATGCTTTATTTGCAGGAAAGATTGCCATTCCAAAACGGCGATTAATCCTAGTGGTTGGACCTGTATATCGTGACATAGTAAGTGAGGTAAAATATTATTATGGTGAAAAATTAAACTCGTCTTCTCTTAGGCGGACGACAGCCATTGTGTGGAACAGGTGTTACATCGATGATCGTTGAAACCATAAAGCCTAAGCTTTGCAAAGCTCGTATGGCGGAATCTCTGCCCATACCTGGCCCTTTTACCTTCACCAAGACCTCTTTCATGCCGTGAGACATAGCAACACGACCAGCGTCTTGAGTCACAACTTGTGCAGCATAAGCAGTTGATTTTCGTGAACCACGGAAGTTGCACTTCCCAGAGCTTGACCAAGATATAATATTTCCGTTCATATCGGAAAAGGACACTTTTGTATTGTTGAAAGTTGCAACAATAAAACAAATGCCTGATGAAATATTCTTACTCCCTTTTGCTTTTCGAACCTTAACTTGTTCAATATTAGCACCAAGTAAATCAGCAGCAGTCTCTTCTTTTTTTTCTGATGTCTTTTCTGTAGTTTGCTCAGCTGAAGAATCATTTTTAGGCTCTGTTACTGCAGATTCTTCTTTGGTTGCGGTGGCTTGAGTTTCGGGCTTGTTTTCTTCAGGTACTGCTACCTTTGATTCATCCGATTCAATAATGTTTTCTTCTTCGCTCATAGGATATATATAAATTTTTATGCCTTACGAATTACGCCAACAGTTTTTCTGCCACCTTTTCGAGTTCTAGCATTAGTAATAGTTCTTTGTCCGCGAACGGGTAAGCCACGCTGATGTCGTAAACCACGATAGCAACGAATACTCTGTAACCTCTTAAGGTTATTTGTAATGTTTCGACGCAAATCACCCTCAACCATAATTTTTTGATCAATTATGTAGTTACTGATGAGGCTTAACTCCTGCTCATTAAGATCCATTGTTCGCCTGTCTGGGTCAATGTTCGTAGCGTCAAGAATTACTTTCGAACGCGTCGGTCCGACGCCGTAAATGTAGCGTAAAGAAAATCCAATTTTTTTACGGTTTGGTATGTCTACTCCTAGCAATCTAGCCATGATTAATCTTTCGTTGTGTTAAAATGTTATTAAGAGAAAAAATTTGTGTTGTTAAGAAAATATCCAACAAGACCAAGAACAAATAAAAATACTGAGATCCAAATCAGCGGTCGCCACTCAGCTTCAAAGGCTTTAAGTTCAAGCGATTCAATTCTTTGATTTGAATTTGATGATCTACCACGAATTCTACCTTTACGCAAAAACCCATCATAGTGCCTTTGTAATAAAAAGGTTTCAATCTGACGCATAGTATCTAGGACAACACCGACAATAATCAGCATACCAGTTCCGCCAAAGAAAGTAGCTACATTGTAAGAGACATTAGCTAAGTTGAAAATTAGATCAGGAAAAACTGCAATGACAGTAAGGAATATTGCTCCTGCTAAAGTGAGACGAGTCATAGTAAAATCAAGAAATCGGGCAGTCGGATCACCCGGTCTAACACCAGGTACATAACCACCGTTTTTCTTAAGGTCATCCGCAATTTGTACAGGTTTGAACATGATCGAAACCCAAAAATAACTAAACACCAGAATTAGACCGCCATAAACAATGTAATAAAACCAACCACGACTCGCAAAAACATTAGCTAAATCGATTGCCCAATTAGTTTCAGAAGGGGAGTCCGCAATAGCAGCGCCTAATGTACGTAACAGTTGAGCAGGGAACATGAGAATTGCACTTGCAAAAATAACAGGCATGACTCCGGCATAGTTAACTTTAAGAGGAAGAAACGAGCTTTGACCTCCGAACACCTTACGCCCAACCATTCGTTTAGCATATTGAACGGGAATTTTGCGTTGCGCTTGGGTAACGGCAATAATCCCACCAACAACAACTAAAAACAATCCGATCATAATGACTGCCTTAACTATAACCAAATTATCACTCGCAGGAGCTTCGAAAATTAAGACATAAGCATCAGCTAAAGCTTTGGGTAAATCAGCAAGAATACCAACTGTGATCAATAACGAAATACCGTTACCAATTCCTCTTTGCGTGATCTGTTCACCTAACCACATTAAAATCAACGAACCGGTTGTTAAAAATACTATGGAATTAAGTAGAAAAAGGTTGGGTGAAGAAGCGACTACTATATTGCCCAGTGGTTGACCATCAAGACCAGACTCTGTAGGATTAAAACCTTGAATTAAACTACCAGGGCTATCACGAAGCGCCACCGCTAACAAACCACCTTGGATTATACAAATTATAATAGTTAGATATCTAGTGTATTGTGCAATTTTTTGTCGGCCAGGCTCACCTTCTTGTTGCAACCTAGCAAGTTGAGGCCAAACAGCACCCATCAATTGCATAATAATCGAAGCACTAATATAGGGCATAATGCCAAGAGCGAACAAAGCACCATTGAGTAAAGCACCCCCAGTGAACATATTGTAAAACCCAAGAATGTCATTACCTTCTGATGAACTACGAGTTTGCTCTCTCAACTCGAAAAATTCTTTAATTGGAGATGGATCGACACCGGGTAGTGGAATATTAGCTCCGACTCGGGCGATAAACAACAAAGCTAAAGTAAAGAAGATCTTTTGCCTTAACTCAGGTATTTTAAGAGAATTTGTGAAAGCAGAGAGCATTATAACCAAATATTACTATTCTTCGATTGAACCACCTGCGGCTTCAATTTTGTCCCGAGCGGACTTAGAGCAAGCCGTAAGTTTAATCTTGTAGGCTTTGTCAACAGATCCGTTCCCTAGGAGTTTTGCTAAGGTTGAATTTGAACGAATGAGACCA
>Ga0206130_10002730_pt1 | contig 24108 bp, 28 predicted proteins | sample Helgoland_Spring_9_FD_148637 | JGI IMG/M metagenome (GOLD analysis project Ga0206130, IMG submission 148637) | Pelagic subsurface seawater microbial communities from Kabeltonne, Helgoland, North Sea - Helgoland_Spring_Bloom_20160512_1 | ecosystem: Environmental > Aquatic > Marine > Epipelagic ... | reverse complement strand
AAAGACGTCGCCAATGAGTTTGAACGTCACGGGTGGTATGAACGCAATGCAGGTCGCGGCAAAGCAGAACGTTGCCATCATGCTGAGATCTGTTTGTGTAATTCCAATGGCGTTGACCACTGCACCCTCGATGGTTTCCGACAGGATGCTGGTCAGGTTCATCCAGGACATAACAATGCTGTAGGTGGTCCCTTCGGACCCTTCCGGACATCTTTTCGAAGTGTGGACAACGATGGGCAGTGTGAGCAGCATTCCCGCCACCGCTTTGAATATGTTTCTGACCGCCGCGCATTCAAACGCCGGTGCCCCCAGTGCAATTGCAAACGCGGTGGCTGATGCCAGGATATTTGCCCACATGGAGACGACGACCGCGGTTTTGACCCCCTGCCAACACTGGTAGACCGCCGACACCGCACATGCCGTGATTGCGGAAGCCAATGCTACGACGGAAATATCCATGGGGGTGAGAGTGAGTTCCAGTTTGTAGAATATGATACTTGATAATTCCGGGGTGATATTTGCCACTGCAATGAACAACATTAGTCTCCACATTCCTCCGACGGTTGCCAGGGCGGCGGTAACCACTTTTGTGATAGGGATCTGTTTCTTGCGTTTTTCCGGCAGGTCCCAAATGAACAGAGCCAGGATGAACACCGGTATTGATGTGATTCTCAATATCGGTGCAAACCCCATGTGGGTGTACGCGATCCCCGACATTCCCGTAGCCAGCAGTACCCCCAAGTTCCTGGCGAACCAGCACAGGGACGCCACACTCTCCTGTTGTTTTGCAAATTCGACCATCATTGAATCGCAACCCACGTCGGCGACACATACAAGAAAGGAACATGTCGTGAGTACCGTGACAAGGGATTTCTTGCCCACTATGATCGACGGAGAGTAAGCCAACAGTATTCCACACAGGAACGCCGCTGCGGAGATGTACGACCTTCTGTACCCAAAGAGCGGTTTGTCCGACACGACGGCGTAGATGGGTTTGAACACCCACGGCAGCGAGACAATGGACCACGCGTAGGCGTTTTCAGCGGGTTCAAAGTGGTACTTGTCGACCATGGTAAATTGCACGGCGACCGAAATAAATGCAAACGTGAATCCAAACACACTGTAGGCGTAGTACAGTTGGATCATTTTATGACCGAGAGACTGCTTTATATATCTAACACTATTTAAGGGTGTGGTGACCGTTTAAAAATGATTGTCGGTGATTATGTCAAAGTATTGGGCAACGAGGTCGAAAACAAGGTCGAAAACGAGGTCGAGTGGTACGCCGAGGTGGTCGGTGTCCTCGACGACACTCTGGAAGTCTACTTCCTAGAGCGGGGGTTAAATGGTGTATGGAATTACAGTGCTGAATGGCACTCCATCCCGAGAGAGTCGGTCCAGGAGCACGTGGAGACCAAGACCATCGGAGTGGTCAAAGCTCTGCAGCTCTTGGGGTTCCGTCCCTTGGACGAGGGTAGTTTTGTGAAGCTCGACGAAGAGGACAGTCTCGCAAACGTTCCGATCGGCATGGCACTGCCCACGGACGACGATTTCATCGGCATTCACCCTGAAATGCGTGATTTCATCGTCCCGGACGAGGAGGGAGAGCCCTTTTCGTTTGCCGACCCGTGCAAGTTTGTGCGCGAGACACACGAGGCGGTGCATGGGTTTAACAACTGGAACCCCGACGACACCGGTAAAAAGGTCAAGGAGTTTGTGGACGCAATGAGTACTCGGGTCATTGTCCAGGAGAACGCGCGCACCAAGTTGGGGTGTGCACTCACATATGATAAACCGCCACTATATAAGTAGACCATAAACAGTAAAATGCAGACCGAACCCAGTAAACACAGTAAACCCAGGAAATACAGGAAGAGGGACAACTCGCAGCGGGAAATCACAATGCAGCAAAAGAGGGTGGATGCCATCATCCCTGCCGCACCTTTTCGCCGTGTAGTGAACGAATTTACAGAGTCCGTCGACATTCGTTACCAACAGGAGGCGGTCGACGCACTGCAGGTCGCGACGGAGTCGTATTTAATAGAGATGTTTCAAAATGCCAACACCGTGGCGGGGTACAGTGGAAGAGAGACATTGCACAGGGAGGATATAACCCTAGCTCTTAGATTAAAGAAATGATAATACCTAATTTATGTTGCTCTATTCGTGTCGAACCCGGCAACATGCATTGCGTGAGTGTCGTGGTGCCTCACCCCTCCTACTTGCCAGAAAAGAGTTGGACACGAGTGGACGGTCCCGACGGCATTTTGGTGGTGGACTGCCACACGGTGGAGTTGATGAAGAAGTACGGGTACAGTGTACGCAGGCGGGGTGACGTGATTATGTCCTTGGAGATCGGGTGCGAGGAGGAGGATTTACGCAGGCATCTGTCCGTATCAGAAGATGTATCAGAAGATGTATCAGAAGATGTATCAGAGAGTCTGGATCATCTTCAGTTAAAAGAGTAGATACAACTACAGTTAACAACTACAGTTAAATTTATAGATTATTTATTGTTTGAAAATACTCTTCTAGTATTAATGCTACACACTGCCATCTAATATCGATTGCGATTGGTTCTTCCATTTTTTTTGGTGGTGTTTCTGGTTGACTGTCTCGCCATATTTTTTGGGGGTATTTAACAGCATTGTATCGAAAACAAATGGATGGCAAAGGCACAGTTTATGTGGAGAAAAACAATGCTAAAAACAAGGTGATGGTAATCCAATTGGACTTGGACCATAGCAATGTTTGCACCGGTGTTTGGTACGTACCACACACCGGTGTTTGGTACGTACCAGACGAATCAGAACTGTGCAAGGAGTTCGACCCACTGGATGTGTTCAATGCAAGATATACACTTCCGGAGGAATCGGCATTTATACAACAGCAATGGTACATGAAGGGTGGTACATATTTGTGGGTACACACCAGAGTTGACTTCCCTGACGAATGTACGGTATTATGTCTGAAGTTTGAGGGAGACGATTATACAATGGAATTCCTGAATGTAAACGCATTCCGGGAACTGCTCAACTCTTACACCATGTGTATGACGGCTGACGTTCCCTATCCAAACAGGGTAGCAAAAAACAATTTTGAACGCGGTTTTAATCCTACATCTGACACGGAGCGCCCGGAAATCACGGAGCAGAAGACCGGATTGCGCTTTTAATCGGAAAAGTATTGAATGACTCTTCTGCGTTTGTTACTTTTTCGCACCACTACAATGTCTCTGTGCAGTTCGGCGACGACGGTGGGCGTGGTCGAGTTTTTGGGGCAGTACGCTCTCAATTCGTTGATCGAGCAGATCACAATGCAGCCGTCGGACAGGCATCCTTCGTAGGGCATCAAGACACCCTCTCTGTTCATTTTCCACAGCCGGATGGGTACCTTTTCCTTTTTGGTGTAGTCTGTTCTGAAACGACTGACCAACAGACTGGTTCTGAACGAAACCTTTGCGGTGTCCACTTTGGTGTCCACTTCTTTGACGAGGGTGTCCGCCGTTTGGTTCAACCACGTAAGAAACCCTTCGTCCTTGAAATCGTTCTCAAACGATACTTTGACCCACTGCCTGTCTCCTTCCAGGTCGACGGCGGTGACGGTACCCTCCTGCAGGGAGCAGACCCCGGTGGCTCTGGCTTTGTGAAATTTGAACTGTGCGTCTCCGTACTCGCTGGGGAGTTCGATTTTGGATTCTTTGAGTTCCACGCCGATGGGTTGTGCTTTTCTGGAGGCGATGTGTTTGGTGAAGTGAGCAATATTCATTTTTTGAGAGGTATAGAGTGGGTAGTATCGCCATAATTAAATCATGTTTTTTATATTTTTTAGGGAGTAGTAACCCACGTCTGCCATTGATTGGTACGACCTCCCTTCTATGAAAAGAAAAACCTTGAAATCTTCAATTTCTGCCACTTCACAACGGTATTGTTCCCCCGTTAAATGAACGGTTAGGAATTGGTATTTTTTAAGTCCCATATTGCAAATACTTTTCCAAAACCGAAGTACTCTTCTTTTTTTTCTCACCGCAAGACTTGCCTTTTTTTTACAAAACCTGGGGGTGTGGGTGTGCCTCTGGGACCTCTGGGTGTGCCTCTGGGACCTCTGGGACCTCTGGGTGTGCTTTGGGGGTGGGGGCTGGATATAAATATCTGTTTGGAGTGTTAAGTTTGAGCATCTTTTGTAATTTTTGTAACTTTTGTAACTTTTGTAACTTAAATTTTTAAGCCTCTTATTTGTGCGACAAATGTCACGATATGTATTAAAGCCCATTTTTTTTATGGGGCAACATGTTGCTTTGACCTCGCCATAAATATGTACTTCAAAATCTTAATTTGGGCTTCTGATGAACATCTACCTTTGCGCAAAAATGGCTTTTCAAGAAATTTATCAAGCTCGTCTGAATAAAGCGTGGTATATAAGTGGGTTTTTTTTGTTCAAATGTTATTGTTGTTTTTATTAGTGGCGTACTGCTCAGCCTATGATCCGATCGAGAGTGGTGACTGTGGTACATGGAATGAAAAAGTAGATGATAAATTCATATGTGATATTAAAAATATTGTGTATAATTGGATCAAAGTTGACCCTGATCCGATTGAACTTAAGTACGGTCTGATTGCCGACTGGGACACATCTTTGGTGACCGACATGTCTGCTCTGTTTGACTTTGATAATGTTGGGGGTTTCAACGAGAACATATCCATGTGGAATACCACCAGTGTGACCACCATGCGAGGTATGTTTTATGGCTCAACGTTCAACCAGGATTTGTCCAAGTGGAACACCGCCAGTGTGAACACCACGGTAGGTATGTTTGAAAAAGCCACCATGTTCAACAAGCCCATTTTCAAGGACACGTCTTCCGTGAAGGACATGTCTGACATGTTCCACCAGGCGGAATTGTTTAACCAGAATTTGTCCGAGTGGGACACCTCTTCTGTGACCACCATGTCTAGAATGTTTAAAAAAGCCACCTTGTTCAACAAGCCCATTTTCAAGGACACGTCTTCCGTGAAGGACATGTCTGACATGTTCCACCAGGCGGAATTGTTTAACCAGAATTTGTCCGAGTGGGACACCTCTTCTGTGACCACCATGTCTAGAATGTTTAAAAAAGCCACCTTGTTCAACAAGCCCATTTTCAAGGACACCTCTTCCGTGACGGACATGTCAGGTATGTTTTACTTTGCGGAATTGTTTAACCAGGATTTGTCCGAGTGGGACACATCCCGGGTGACTACCATGAAATCGATGTTCGACACCGCAAAAAAGTTCGACAAGCCCATTTTCAAGGACACCTCTGCCGTGGAGGACATGACGTGGATGTTCTACGAAGCGTCCTTATTCAACCAGGATTTGTCCGACTGGAATACCTCTTCTGTGACCACCATGAAACAAATGTTTAAAAAAGCCGCCGTGTTCAACAAGCCCATTTTCAAGGACACCACTAAGGTGACCGACATGTTTGAGATGTTTAAAACAGCGTCCTTATTCAACCAGGATTTGTCCAAGTGGGACACCTCCAAGGTGGACGACATGGTAGATATGTTTTACGACAGCGGCTTCACACGAACACTCTGTGGTGGTGAATGGGACACAGCCGGTGCATTTTATAGTTTAGGTAACAGCACCGCCCGTCACGGCTGCTGTCCAGTTGGTCAGTATCTTTCAGAACCCCACCTAGATTTCTCGGATGATAACTGCAAAGATTGTGAGTTCAAGACCGTTAAGAACGCCGATCCTCAATGCTGTCGTGATCAAAATTGTCATGGAGTGTGTCTGGATGCTGGGTGTACTTCTGTTGGCTGTGATCCCGGTTACGGTAATACTGACGGTAATACTGCTAATGGGTGTGAACCCTGTCACACTGGTAAGTTCCAGTTTGGGGGTCAAGGCGCGTGCAAATATTGTGTCGCCGGCACTTACCAAGACCAATTGGGTCAAGGCGCGTGCAAATATTGTGTCGCCGGTGAATTAAGCATTGCTGGTAGCACCGTGTGTGTCACTAAGGAAGAGTTTAAGGCGGCGTACTCTGCGCAGTCTTGTCTATAAAGTTAGTGTTTAATAATTCTTTTTCTTTTTTTAAAGAGTGTTTTTAAGTTATTCCCCGGGTACTCTCTCTCTTGTATGGTGGTTTCCGGTTCGAATTTCTCTACTTGGTACCCTAGTTTGATCGATCTCTTTTTCCTGCCGTAGGAGTCCAGGTCTTCTTCCAGGACCTCGTCGTCGGCGTCCGCCACGCTGTCGACGTTAATGATGTCGTCGTCGTCCTCCGTGTACTGCGTGCCTCCGGAGACCATGAGTGATTGGTTTGCCGGGTGCATCACGATGCTGTCAAAGAGGTGTGGGTGTTCCACGGCACCCTGTTTGTTTCGGATGCGTCTTCCGAGCAGGATTTGATGGGTGGGGGTGTGTTTGTGTCTGAATTCTCGGAGGCACTCCTTAAAGATGTCCGACGAGGTGCCTTCTCGAAACGCTTTGAAGTTTTCCATGTGGATGTACGTTTTGTTGCTGACGATGATTCTTTCTCTTCTGTATTTTTTCTGCGCGGTTTGTTCCGGGAACCCGTCTCCAAACTTGCCCGCCACCATGTCGTAGGTGGAGCACATGGTTTGGCTCTTGCACAGTTCGTCCAGGGTGCTTTCGATGGCGCTTTCTCCTATTTTCCCCTCCTGCTCTTGGATGGTGCCGTGGATTTGTTGTTTCAAACGTTTGATGTTGTCCATGGCGATGTAGTTGTAGTCGAACTCCCCCTGGACTTCGTCCACCGCTCTGTACTCTTTGGTTCTCTTGTGGAGTTTCCAAATGGCTTTGAGTACTTTTTTGTGGTTCTCTTGTTCGATGCTGTTGAACATGAGTCCTATTGCGAAGAGTGCGATTTCTTCCGTGCAGACCATGCGTTCGTTGAGGTCCATGAGGTACTCCAGTCGAAACGTTTTGCCGTAGTGTTTGCCCCCCGGTGTGAAGAGCAGTTCGTGGAGCGCGTTGACAATGGTGAGAATGGTGCAGAGTATTTTGGTCCGTTCGATGGTGCGCCCTTCGTAGGAGATGCTGTATTTCTTGAGCAGGACTGTAAAGTTGTCGATGATGATGTCCGCCACGACCAGTTCCGGACTGTCCAGCAGGTCGACACGAATGAATTGAAAGGTCAGCGCCACGAGCATGTCTTCAAACTGGTGAAAGTGGGTCCAGTACGCCCTTGCCCGTTTGGCGTGGTCGTCCATGCTGTTCTCCGCTCGTTGGCAGTCGTGAATGTTGCGACCCTCCCTGTGCACTTTTTCGGACTCCAACCAGTGAAACCTGGTGATCATGGCGGGGGTGCTGCGCGACTTGGGGTCGTTGGACGCCCCAAAGTAGCACCCGATGGCTTGCGACACGGAGGAGACTTGTTTGCGCACACCGGTGTGCTCGTCGATGTGCAGCCGCCGGTGGCTGGTTTTTTGCGACGTCAGTCTTTCCTTGAAGGCTGCTTCCTGTTGCGGGTCGGTGTGTTTGTTGGAGGTGAACATGCCTTGCGGTGCTTCTTGAAAGACGTTGCGAAGGTGGTTGTTGTTTTCGTCGTGGGCGTTGCTTTTGGCGGTTTCGTAGGTAAATTCCGGGCAGGTGCCCGGCACGCTGGTGGCGATCATGATTTCGAACAGAAAACTTTTGGAGGTGGCGCCGTCCCCCGTGCTGCAGATGTTGAAGTGCAGGTCCATGTCGTGCCTCCAGTTGTCGTACTTGGCGTGGTTGAGCAGGAACAGAGCGTGCTGCGCCGTGGACACGAAGAACAGTTTGTCGTAGACCTTGATGGTCCGGATGGCTCTGTTGGCAAACACCGAGAGGGTGTTGTAGTGCAGGGGAAATTTAAAGATCGTGCCGTCGTAGTCCTTGTTGAACCAATGAATGACGGCTTTGAGTGGTTTGGAGATGTTGGCGTCGGTGTCTCCCCAGCACCGCTGTGTGAATTCACTGAGTAGAAACTGTTTGCGTTTGACTTCGTCCATTTCTCCCCTGAGTTTGTCTCCTCTGATTTTGATCAGGTCGATGTCCGACAGGTCGCTTTGAAAGTTGAGCATGGGGTGGTAGATCATTTTGTCCCCGACCGCCATGGACATGTACGACGTGTTGTGTATCTTTTGGGTGTCCGCGATGAGGCTGTTGAACTTGAAAAACCCGAACGAGTTCTTGGCGTCCTGTTGGCTTATTTCCAGGATGCTGAAATGTTTCAACAGTTTGCACATCTCGTCCTTGTCCTGCAGGGGGAAACTGCAGGCGTTGTCGACGACGTTGAGTCCGGGAGGGTCCACTCGCATGGAGTGTGCCTTGAGTTCCAGTTCGCACAGGATTCCGTTGTACGTCATGTGCGCTTCCGGCGGGTTGACGCGATGAATGAGGTAGTCCACCAAGTACCGGTCCATAAAGACTTCTGGTTTTAATTTGTCCGGGCATATTCGGAGGATGTTGTCTTCGTCCGGAAAGACAAGGTTTCCGTCCCTCATGTAGTCGGTGGGGTCGTTGTACTTGGCGTTCTGGATGCTCATGTTGTTCAAAGAAAAGACGTTGGAGGGCATGAGTTCGTGCGTGTCTGTCTCGAGGAAGAGAGAGTCCACGGTGGAGGACCCGTAACTGTTGTTGAGGTACACGTTGCACACCGCGTTGGCGTAGGAGTAGGCACTGGTGATGCATTTGTGGAGTTCGTACTCTCCGATCTTGGCGTGCTTGTTGTTGAGGTCCAAATGGTACTGCAGGGTAGTCTGCAGTTTTTTAATTTCGGACGGGCAGCGGGTGGTAAAAACGTGCACTCGGGCACCGACGTACCTGTCTTTGTTTTCATGTTTGCAGGCTTCCAGAACCACGACCATGTCGTTGAAGGTAAAGCTGGTGTCCTTTTTGGACTGCGATGCACCGATCGAGTAGCAAAAATCTAGAAAGAACGTGAAACACAGTTGCAGTGCGTTGGCTTCGGCGGTGTTTTTAAAATCTTTGAACTGCATCGGGGAGCTGAACATGTGGGTGTAGGGGATGGAAAAAACCAGGTGTGAAAAATTATCGACTCCCGGAAACACTTCGACATTTGTGATTCTAGAAAAGGAGTCGTTAATAAAAGTTTTATTTCTATGGATAAAGGAATCGATGGAATCCATTTTTTAACTACAAACCATTGGTATAAGTACCTCGCCATATGAAGATTGGCTTCAATTTTCCAAGTGGGAAATTCACTTGGAACGCCCTTGTGTCCCTGAAAAGCCCGACAGAGCCCCTGGAAGCACCTTTTCCGGAGTTACAAACAGAGTTACAAACAGAAGGTCTGGTTTTTCTTGATGTATTTAAACCCGTCGAACAGGAGAAAAATGTTCTGGGTCACGATCGCAATGATGCTGCTTTCCACGATCTCGTACTTGTTAATCATTTTCTAAAATCTTAAAGGATCTCCAAATAATAAACCCAGATCTATTTGACCAGATTTTTCATCCTCTACACGAGGTAATTTTCCGTCGGTATTCTCAACTTGACCTCTGCCCGCCAGGGTGTGAATCTTTTTTTTAAGAATTTCAATGTTCTTGTCAAGTATACCACTTGTAATTTTTGGAGCGTACAGAAAAAAGCACTTCAAAACGGGTTGTACTTTATCCAGATGAGAAACAGAAGTATTAAACAGCTCAACTGCCCAATTTGGAAAAAAAGCGTGATTGTGATAGTCATTTGTGTAAGCTGCCAACATAATGCCAATAAACCCTCCATCCTCATTTACATCGTACGTTGGAAATGAATGTACATCGTTCATCGAACCATAGAATGAATAAGCTATATATTTGAAAAAAGTATCAATGTCCATATCGATTACATATAGTGCCAAAGTCTCTTGTATATTGGTTGGTATTGTTTGTATGTTAAGGACATACTGAGAAAGCACCAGAACTTCGTGCGTGCCTAGAATTTTGTAATAAGAGTCCCAAGTCGGAGGATGCATGACCAGATAAAACAATATTGCAAATTTTATATCGGGGGGCATCGGAGGAAGCATGCAAAAGGGGTTATCCGAATCATCTGTTTTAGGTTCGCCCGGTTTCGTCAAAAGTTCCAAAAAATTTAATTCCTCCTCGGAAAGTTTGGAGAGTCCATCCATTTATTTGTCCTTTTGGGGGTTATTTATAGTCAATTTCTTTTCATGTGGGAGGGCAGTTGGTAGTACCGTATTTGTTGTTCTATTTTGTTGTCGTCGCAACATTTTTTAAACACGTACAAACCCACGACAGACAGTATGGAGCTGCCGATGACAATCTTGTGCAGGTTGGCGGTGATGTCCATGTAGAACACCGTGCACCTGCCGTGCCCGCACACGTTCAAATCTTGTGCGACGTCGTGGATGGCGGACGTCAGTGGGTACCTGGAACAGATCTGTTCGGAGGTTTCACACAGGTTGAAAGCCCCGAGGCTGCTTCTCATGAGGGGGTTCATGCAGTTTTCACTGTTTAGAAACGTAGTGGCTTGCACCCATTCTTTGGAGCGCAAGACCCAGTAGGAGTGAAAATTGCCCAATTGCGACACCATAAAGGCTAACGTGAACATGGAGGCAAGACCAATTCCGACCCCACTTGCGTACATTGTTTAACCTTGTGCACGGCATTAATACCGGGGTGCACGTGCACAAGTTTTTCCAGTTCCAACCAGTGAGGGGTACATACACAGATATCACCGTGCAGTGCAATGTACATGGGTGTTGATTTATTCCCGAACGAGGACCAACCCGCACATTTGGTGCAGATGAACGGTTCTTCACTACTGGTATTTTTTTTGATGATCATGGCTTGTCTGTACTTGTTCATTTAAACATGTGGGTGATCATAAATAGTACATATGTAGTACATATTGTTAATTAAAATAGGTTATCATTTCTGCAAGTACGTTTACTTTATTTCCCCCGTATATGTTTGTATAGTACTCTGCCGCCTCCTGCAACAGTTGCAGCCGATGTGTCGGTATCGTCGTGTTCTTCTCGCTGAGCTCACTGAGCTCACTGAGCTCACTCAAGTGCCACTGCTCGATGGGCATGTGTAACTTTCGTTCCGCCATCCAGAAATGGAAATCCGTTTCGTCTTCGTCCACCTGCCTTTCTTGCTTGCACTCCTCCATGTTTTCTTCGTCGAGTTGGTATTCGTCTTCGGAATCGGACATTTTTTTGATGGATACCAAAAAAATAGGTGGCTCGCCATAATCAACAGTTTTCAATATTATTATATGCCGTTTTGAGCGCCGAAGCACCCATATCATTCATCAGAGCCATGTTACCGTCATAATAATAGGCTGCATTGTGTTTGTACATGCTGCACTGTCCGCCCAAACAAAACAAACCGGTGGACGCAGTGCAAGGTGCATCGCCGCAATCACAATCACCAGGATTGGCAGCAGAACCACCAGTCTTTAAACAAGGTGAAATTTGACGGCAAGTATTTGTTTCCTCCGTGCAAAACAAACCAGTGGACGCAGTGCAATCACTTGTGCCGCAAGCACAACTAACAGAATTGGCACCCTCGGAACATGGTGTAATGAATGCGGTCTCACCGCATTCATTGTTTAGCGCATCGCAAAACAAACCAGTGGACGACGAACAAGTTGCAGTACCACAAATACAAGTTTCAGCATTAGCTTGACCCCCATCCGTTTCTAAACATGCACTGACCAAACAGACTTTGAAACCACTTTTTTGATTACTGCCATCGCTGCTCCAAGTAAAAACGTCGTTCACACTCACGGCAACATTAGATGGACCATTTGTTCCTTGGTACACGGTTCCGCCAATGGTCAATATGTCATAACCAGATTCTGTATTGAAACCAACACTAGACAAAACACCCGCATTTTGAACCTTGATCGTACAACTCTGTAATCTCCCATAAAAATTTGGGTAGTTCGGTGATTGAAAACAAGAACCAATCGCAGTACACTCTCCTTCCACGACAAACTTGTTTTCGAACGGACTGCAAGTGAGTTGTTGTCCGACTATGACTTGGTATGTACCACTTGGACATGGTTGGCAATTAGAGGAACCAGAGTTATAGTACGTGCCCGCTGCACAAGTCATGGTGCAGAGACATTTTTTAGTGCTGGCGCAACTCCTGTCCAGTTCGTGAAATTTTTCGTTGAAGTACAGGGTCCCATCCCAATAACACCCGTAAGGTACGTTATCCGTTGAGCGATCAAACACGGTGGTGGAACTCCAACCCAGCGCCGCCGCCCCCGCTCCACACGCGGCTCTCGAGGTAATGTAACCCCAACCACCACCACTGTCGCCACAATGACCACTGATTCGTTCCTTGTATTCTGCCCCGTAAGTTCCGACAATCATGGTCAAAAGTAAAAGGATCATTTTTATTATAATGTGGTCTCTATTTATAGGTCCAATATGGAGTATTTATGCAAGGGGCACAATCCTTAAATGAATGTGAATACGATTATTAATTTGAAAGTCATCAGCTGCCTGGAACCGTTCCAGAGGTTGAACACGAGAGCCCCTCTGTTTCAGATCAAGCAGTACCGCTACTTGCCGGAATGGTTCTGTCGTTTTTGGGACGGGAGTTCCAGAGAATCGGACTTTGGCAGGGTCAACGATCTCTACGCTTCGGCAATTCGGAACAAGACCCAACCCAACATGGTCTTGCATTTGAGAATGTCCGTTCGGGGGTTGGAATCCTTGAAGAAGACGTACGAAACGGACACCACGACGGTGGCGAGGATTGAAACTCTGGTAGAGCACATCCGGCACGAGGTTGGCGAGGAGGTATAAAAGCCCACCACCACCGTCAAAAAGAATGGAACACATCCGCAAATCAATCGTGCAGGCTCAGGTCCTGTGCACCGAGCACGACCCACTGGTACCCTCCAGAATCATCGAAGAAAACGAGTATTCGGGCACTTGTTTCCGCGTGGACAACGCCCTGTTTCCGTTCGGAGACAAAGTGTTGTTTCTGACGAATTTTCACGTGTGCGACAATGCCGACGACCGCCTCGTGCACTTGCGCACCGCCGGCATGGGCAAGAACGCCCTGACCGGGTACGTGGAGGCGGTGGTGCCTCAGTTGGACTGCGCGGTCATCAGCCTGACCGACACCCACGAGAAGTGGTTTCTGGACGATCCTCAGGAATGGATCGATCGCATCGCCATCGCCCCGCTTCGAACGACCAGAATCACCACCAAGACGCAAAAGGTCAGCACCATTGGGTTTCCACAAGGGCTGGAGGAACAACTGTCTTCCGGATGGTTAGCCGGCAGAGGCAGCGACGACATGGACATGTTGCAGTTGAACATCTCCATCAACAGCGGCAATTCCGGCGGACCCCTGTTCGACAAATCCGGCAAGGTCATCGGAATTTGCACGGCGACTCTGAACGAAACGGAGGCTATTGCGTTTGCGGTGCCGATTTACAGCGTGCTGAACTACTTTGAAAAGTTCTACGAGCAGCCGTACGGCAGGTTCCCCCAGTGGGGGTTGGACCTCATGCCCATGACCGACGCCTTTGCCGACCAGTTCGGAATAACGAGAGTGGGGGCAGTGGTACGAGATGTAGAAGACGGGTGCTGCCGTCACTTAATTTCAAAGGGCGACGTGCTCCACAGCATCACTTCCGGCTCACAGACTTGGGAACTGGATCGGTTTGGACTGATTCACGACAACACCAGAGGCTCCAAGATCACCATGAACAACACCGAGTTTCTAATGAGGCTGACACCGGGCGACATTCACTTGGACATCACTCGCAAAAAGACGGCAAAGACAATCACGGTGACACCCACCCCCATCGACTACAAAGTGACCGAAAACTACAAGGAGTGGAACCCCGTCAACACGTACCGCATGGGACCCATTACCATGCAGACGTTGAGCAAGACGTTGATTACCAGCGAGAGCATGCACCCGCACCACGTCGTGCGGCTGGTGGAGATTCTGAAACAGACAAAATGCATGAAGGAGTTGGTCATTATCACGCACGTCGAACCTCGGTCGTACGTCAATAACTTGGAAGTCAACATCGAGTTCAACATTGTCCATCGCATCGGGCGTCGCAAGGTCAAAGACATGGACCACTGCATTAGTTTGCTCAAAGAGGTCGAAAAAAGATGGGAGAGCGGTGAACAGAAACGGATCTGCATCGGGACCAACAACGGGGACATCTGGTTGACGCTCGGTCTGCTGGGCATGAAGCGCAAAAGAAATATGGCGAGCTAGGGTAGGGGGGAGTGTCCCCAAAAAATGGAGTTTCAACTGGATGTCCAACGATATTCCGACGAACTGCAAGAAATCAAAGATTTGCGGACCCAAATGAAGGAGCGAAGCAATACGCTCAAAGAAATACGCCAAGACATTTACAACCACATGGACGAACACAATATGGAGACGTTTGCGGTCGGGGAGCACCTGTTTAAAAAACAAATCCGAAAAAAATGCCCGTGGAACAAAAAAACATTGCAACTGTTTGCGGAGGACGGCACGGTGAATCTGACCGAGTACGAAGAGAGAAATACAGAAGAAACCGTAGTGTACTCCAGTAAAAAAAGAAAACTAAAAACGTAGTCTGTATGGTGTTTTAAACGGGTCTGTGGGTCTGGGTGTTTTGGGTCCTGTGGGTGTTGTGTCTTGTTTTGTTTCGCCATCGGCAAACCCCGCTTCTAAGGCAATCTTGTAGAGTCCTCCAACCGTGTCAACCTTCCAATCGCCAACCTTAAGTGATATCACATCAGTTTTGTTTGCACGCATTTTCTGAATTTCAGATGGGTTATTGTCAACAAAATATATTTTACCCGTTGAATATTCTATGTAATTATATTTTTGTTTTTGTGTATCGGTTCTATATCCTTTCAATCCAATAATTACAAATGTCAAGTTCGGATATAAAATAGGAATAATTAAATTAAGTAGCCCTTGCCAATTGGCAGATAAAATATAATACGTAGCTGCTTTGTGATTAAGAAATCTTGTAATTATTTCCAGTTTATCTTCATATTCTTTACGTTTTTCATTTGCAAGATCTTCAATTTTTTTCTCATATAGATTACCCGGGTCTTGATTAATTTGTGTGTAATCTTCGAAAAGTGTACCTGGCAACAGTGTATCGTCAAAATCTAAGTAGACTTGATCACCTCTCTTCCAATTAAATTTGTCTTGAGTTGAATTATTACAGGACTGAGTTGTAAAATTGGGTTTAGGACGATTGATTGAACGTTCTGTCAGTCCCTTTAGTCGCTTTGCAGGTGGGGAACTAGCCATTTTTCTGTCTGACCTGTCCCCTTTTATAGGTAGCAGATATGGCGAGTATAACTTCGAGGGGGGATGTCTAAAAATGTTGCGGCAAGTGCGGTGCCGGTCGGATCAGAAAATTTACAGCGAGTGTGTGGACAAAACTGGTCGGAAGAGATTTTTTGCAGCCACCAACGGCATCATGTGGAAAAGGATGCAGACGGGCAGTCGGCACTACTCCGAGGTCGTTGCCGATCGCCCCTGCCACATGTTTTGGGATTTCGACGAGGGGGACGTCCACGCGGAATGGGCAAAGATCGAACCCTGCGTCAACGCCGTGTTGGATTCCAGGGGTCTGAACTACACGCACGTGCTGCTGGATTCCAGCGACGACAAGAAACAGTCGTTGCACGTCGTTACAGTGTGCAGTATATTTCTGTTGGGTTCGCCGCAGCAGGGGAAGTTCTTCTTGTTCAAATTGAAAGAGTTTTTCCAGTTGGACCTGAGCAGCGTCGACACTACCATCTACACGCGCAATCGTTGTTTTCGAATGTTGGGCAGTACCAAGTTTGGATCCAGTCGCAAACTCAAAGGCAGCTGGACGAGGGAACATTGGGAAAGGACGTTGGTGCAGCCCCTCTGCGACGTCGAACACCTGGACTGGGGACCACCGGTATCGGACAGCATTAAATCGTACGGAAACACCCCGGCGTGCGTGATGCACGCGATCAAATGGTTTGGGGGGAACCCCTCTTACTTCTGGAAGCACGCCTGCACTTGGACCTACGTGGGTCATTTGAAAAAGGGGATGGAGTGTCCGATCGCCAAGCGGGTGCACCGCAGCAACAACATTTACTTCACGCTCCGCCTGGGGTTTCCTCTGAAACTCACCTGCCACAAATGCCAAAAACATGTAGAAAAACAGCTACCGATGCAGAGTGAAATAGATACATTTTTAAACACTGTACTCTAAAATTTTGTTTTTTGATAAAAGAGAACACTAACAGGTTTCGAGATTGTTATACACTTTTTTGAGGTCCAGCGCCCATTTGGACTAAACCGGCACCACCGTGATGATAGGCGGTGTTATACAGGCTGCACGTGCCATCCACACAGAACATCCCAAATTTAAATAATCTCACTTGATAAAAAAGTGAAGCCTTGGAACCCTTTGGACCCCTCCTTAAGTGCCTTATTTTGACGCGATAAAGCATGCCCCAGAAAAAACATCTCAAAAAAACGTAAAAATACCCCGTTAACCCCCTTATATGAACCTAATCTATACATAGGGTTAATTAGCAAAAAAACACCATATTTCTATTTCTCCTATATATAGACTTAAAACCCTTAAGTGCCTTATATGGGTATGGGGGCACGGTGTCATTACATGCCTTTACATACTCAAGACTCTTAGGTACCCCCTATTAGATCTATTGGTTCATACGGAAAAAAACAGGAGGTCCCCTAAACGGGTGTTTTTAGCAGGTTCCGTGTCCATATAAGGCACTTAAGGGTTTTAGGTCTATACATAGGGATAATACAAATATAGTGATAAAATAGTAATTAACTCTATATATAGATTAGGTTCATATAAGGGGGTTAACAGGTCAAAAAGTAAAAATTCCCTGGGTGGTCTACCCCCCAAGGGTTTATGTCGCCAAATAAGGCACTTAAGGTCCGTTTATTGCCACTCAGCGAAAAAAAACGACACGTTTAAAAAGACCCAAAAAATCCTTAAACCCCTTATTTTGACGCGATAAAGCATGCTCCAGAAAAAACATCTCAAAAAAACAGAAAAATACCCCGGTAACCCCCTTATATGAACCTAATCTATACATAGGGTTAATTCACAAAAAAACACCATATTTCTATTTTCCCTATATATAGACTTAAAACCCTTAAGTGCCTTATATGAGCACACCCAATATTTTTATGCTATGAAATTATTTCACTCACTTGATAAAAAAGTACCCATATAAGGCACTTAAGGGTTTTAGGTCTATATATAGGATTAATACAAATATAGTGATAAAATAGTAATTAACTCTATATATAGATTAGGTTCAAATAAGGGGGTTAAGAGGTCAAAAAGTAAAAATTCCCTGGGTGGTCTACCCCCCAAGGGTTTATGTCGCCAAATAAGGCACTTAAGCCCTAAAATGTACACTTTTTTTGCAAGTGAAAGAAATAATCTCACTTGATAAAAAAGTGAAGCCCCACAGAACCTCTGGACCCTTAGCACCCCAGCACCGTGTAAATGTTGTTGACTTTGAAGCACGACTCGATGCAGTGGCTCATCGACAACGACTCTTCAATGGTCAGGACCCTGTCGCCGTTCTGGTCGCAGTCTCTGATGACTTGGTCGGTCCCGCCAAACAAGTCAAAGGGTACTCTTTTCCACCACGGGAGATAGTTGTATACTTTGTGCAGCTCTTCCGGCACAACTCTGTTGTCGTTGTTGGTGTCCAGGGTACGTTGAATGCAGTTGAACGCGTCTTGTTTGGAGGGGCACGCGCGAACCACAGCCAGTAGGAATAGTATGAATATCATTTTTTTTAATATAAACTCTGTTTAAATACTACAGTAAATACTACAGCATTCCAAACAGTCTCGGGTGCACGTGCCGGGGACGTTTAACCCATTTGTAGTAGTGGTCAAGTACACCCCATTCGGTCTGCTCGTGCAGTCCAAACCTTTTCATGGGTTGGTTCAGTATGTCGGGGTCGACATTGAGTTTAAAAAGCAGGTACTTGCTTCTTTTGTTGTATTCTGCCGGACAGTTCACCAGAAGATCTCTCAGCACCGCCGCACACTCGTCGCGCGTATGTTTGTCGTGAAACAGTTTGCCGCCCGTCTCTTCCACGCACTCCCTGACGGCGGTATCTACCTCGTTCTCGTCGACGATATCGGTCTTGCCTCCAATGTCCTCCGCACGCCCGTCGACGTAACGAAACAGCCGCAGCCGCCTGCCGTCGACAACGGTCTGTACCAGGACCCCGGCAGCCCTGACGGGGTTGTTGTGAAACATGAATGTGGGACGCATTGTGTGCCTGAAAAAAAATGCTTGTTGTATCGCCATATAATGTGTCATTATATAGGTTGCCATGTACAAGAAAAATGCGTCTGTTGTATTTCATGTGTTTTGCCGTATTCCACTTGCATATTTTGTTTACTGTTCATTCGACCGTGGTGGTTTGGTACGGTAATATCCTTAATATTTTAGCGCTGAATACATCGCGAGGAGTGACAAGCATAGGTTTAACACAATGAAAGTAACAATCAATGAATATACAATATCCACAACAATGTTGATCATTTTGATAAATGAAAGGCGGCTATAAATACAAGTGCTGTATAAATAAATGTTTTTCATTATAGTTGGAGTAATTGCCGGCATTTTTATTGAACAGACCTACTCGTTGCCCAAGTTGAGAGATATGAAATGTTTCAAAAGATATGGCGAGCCTGAACCCGAACCCGACCCCGAACCTGAACCCGACCCCGACCCCGATGACCCCGACACTGCCCATACTGACTGAAGATTTAAAACAATTTAACATATTCACGGCAATGCTGCACCAGGACAACCACCATTTCTTGAACGAAGCCTGCCGCCTGCTGGTGCGCAAGCAGTATACCCAAAACCACTCGGAGATGGTGGCATACAATAAATTAATGGAATTGGTCACCGGTGTGACAAGAAATAAAACCATAGTGGAGAGTTATTTTTCTAAATACGACCTTAAATTTCTACACGTATAAAACAAAGTTAAAACAAAGATAAAATGTGTGTTAATGGGCAGTTGTTTGCAGGTCGGTAACATCACAAAGAGTCACAAAGAGTCACAAAGAGTCACACATCGAAAAGGAAGAAAAACGTGTCGAACGAATGTCCGATAGATAAAATTAAAAATTACAGTAGATACACATCTGAAATGTAAATTATATAAGTCTTGTTTTTTTTCTACAAATGAGGTTCCTGATGAGGTTCCTGATGTTCCTGTTCTTAATGTTTGTCGGATGCGGTGCGTCGTTTGAGCCCGGGTGCAACTGCATCGATCGTGAATCGTTAGGCAGGTCGACCTGGACACTCCTGCACGACATTGTGGACAATGTGGATTACAAGAGGAACGATGCCTTTGTCTCTCTCATGGGTAGTTTGGGTGAAATATACCCGTGTGAGGACTGCCGGGCACACATTGTCGAATATTTGCAGTCGAACCCCGTGGACATGACGCACGAGTGGTTGTGTGAGTTCCATAACAGTGTCAACAGAAGACTTGATAAAAAAGTAATACCGTGTTAATTTTTTTTAAATGTATTTTTGGGAACCGGCACCAGGGTGCCTACAACTACACCCGAGTACTCGAAATCAACAGTATGGAACAGGTCTACCAATGTTCTGGCACTGTGTTTTTCCGTCACAAACTTCTCTTGGACCTGTGAAATGGTTTTGCCAATGATGCTTGCGTCGTTTACCATCCCGCGTGCACTGTAGTGAAACAGTTTGTCCTTGAACGATTTGCCCGTCGGTCTCTTTTCGCCCCACAGTGTGTACGTGGCTTTGTGAAAGTGCTGCTTGGTCTCTGCCCAATGTTCCAGCCACAGACACAGTTTGTACTCCGCGGCGTACCCTCGAAACCCGGCGTTGTTTTTCCACAGGGTGTACGGTTCACCGCGTTCGGAACAAAGAATGCCCTGCCTGACCATCTTTGTCAGCGACGTCAACTGCACCTCGGGGGCGGATTCGTGGTGGTACGTGGGGCAGACCGCGAAATGGTCGACTTTGCATTTTTTTTCCAGATTGTCTACGATGCGATAGTACTCGGCTTCGTAGCCGTTCATCGTATCTATTGCGTTTATGTTGTTCCACCCAAACCATCGATTGGGTCCGTCCACCAATCGACCGATCACAATGCTTGGAGGTGGGTCTTCCAGCAGTGGGTACAGGTATTCACAAAGGGCGCGAGTGGATCCGACGGAAGCTATTTTCATAGTTCGGTAGCCAACAGCTTTGCGTGAAGTTCGCCATAATTCACTCGGAACGCGCGCGAATCTCCTTTAGAATTAAATTTTTAATGTTAGTGAAGGATGCCTTTTGGATTCCGTACAGGTCTAGGGTGCTAGCCTCCGGCAATATTTGTTCCAAATCGGAGCAACGTTCGATCACCGCGACACCGTTGACACAAATTCCACTGCGCATTAAATAGAGGCAGGATGGAATAAACAACTCGAACGCAAATGTTGGCAGCAGGGTCTGCCAGTACACAATCAACAATGATGTGTATTTTTTGTACAGTGTTTCGGGATCGACACTACTACTGTTTCTGAAAAAATTAGGTTGTTTGAACACCGTGTTGGTGTACAAAGTGGTCATCGTGCTTATGTTGATCGGGCATACGGTTTGTTGGCAGTGTCTGGAGTATTTATTAATGCGTTTGTGGGCAGTGTTGCGGGCATCGATATGTTTAGAAAATTCGGACTGTTTTCTGATTTGAGAAAACAGCATGCGGTGCAGGAGTTCTTTGACTTCCAACTTGCAGGCTTGAACGGTTAAATTTTGACTGCCGGAAATAACACTCCCGTTTGTGTCTCGACAGAATTTGTTAGGGTCGGTCTTGATGGTAGTGATGGTGGGCATGCACTTGGCGGTGTTTCTCCAGGACCTGGTTCGTTCAGTGGCGTTGTTCCACTGCATGCCCGATATGGGGCAGAGGAGACAGTGTTCTTGATTCATGATTTTATTGGAACAGTCCTCGGTGCAGAGGTGAACCTGCCTGTTTTTTTTGCACACATATATGTTGTGGACCCGTCGAATCAGTGTGTCACCGGACCGTGGTTGGTTCCACTCCCACAGCACTGCCTGGTCCAACCCTCGTTGCACGACCATGGCAACGGGGTTTTCAATGTTGCACTGTTCGGAACAGACGTGGTCGACGGGGTTTTTCATCATGAGTTGCAATTGCTGTGCCACATCTTCGTCATCGATCTCCATTTATGGGGGCAGTATACGTAGTATATAACTCGCCATAACTTTACAACAAATGGCGTATTTTTGTGACGGATGTCTGAAAGGGTGGAAAAAAGGAGAATTCATGTCGGGGTGTTCCGAGTGTGAAGCCATGCAGGAGGACCCGGGATGGAATACTCAGAAAGTTCTCGAAGTGTGGGGACCCATCGTCGCCTGGTGCAGGGACAGCAAAGATCCATATGAATTTGCATGGGTAAAGAACCCGAACACGTACCAATCCAGAATTCCGTACACCGGAGCTTGCGTAAAGCAACCTACCGGTAAATCTAAGTTCTGTGATAAGTTCTGGGTCCAACAGTGTCACTTGGTGAATCGGTACAATGCGGACAGGTCGGAATTCAACTGGAATCTTTTGCACCCGGAAACACAAAGGAACGCTTTATTCAGATTTTGACACTATATAACATGGATAAGCATACTAATAAATGTGGAGGGACTATGTTCGTTATTATGTTCGTGATTTACGTGAAGAAATGAAAAAAGGTTTTGATTTAGCTTATTCATACGCAGGAGGGGATGCGTACGATGCACAAGTAACAAAAACAGATTCGATTGCAGAGCAACTTGTGAGAGAAATGCACAAAGGGTTTATAGAAACAGGAGAAATAGAAGATGGTCTGTATTATTACGGGTACTTTAATGATGGTAATATTCATTGTTTCCATGCCGAAACATTCACACAAAAAACAAAGAAAAAGATAGAGAAAGAATTTGGTGGGTCTCCCTTTCGGATAACATTTAAAACAGAAAATATTGAAAATATTGAAACCGAAAATATTGAAAGCGATCAAATATTTACATGGGGGGAATTTTCAGATAATAATTTTCCAATGTTTCGCAAACATACAAGGGGTTGTTACAAGTTTAACGACAGAGACACGTATTACGTGTACTGTTCGGACGGTCAAATACTTGACGAAAAGGAAACGAAGGAGAAAAATACATTGGATTACCATTACAATCATTTGTTCCACAATAATCATTCTCGGATATTTAATACAAAGGGTAAATCTCTAATTAGTTCTGACGTGTACTACGATTTTAAGAATAACGGTAAAATGGATGTTGACAATATTAGGACAATAAGGAAGGACAAGAAGCCACGTTACCTTAATCTGTACAACCACATAGAAAACGACACAATATATGTAACCGAAACACTTCCAACCAATCGCGGTACTAAATCTTTTAAGAACACACCATATGGCATTGATGAAATCTTCATTTTTGCACCTTTGTTTGGTTACCACAGATGGATCAAACTTAAAAAGATTGCAAGAATTTCAACCACAACTCCAGAAGACAAAATTACATTGGATCAATTTCAGTCGTTATATTTAAATATTGATGAGTCCCTAACAGGAAAAATATCATATAAAATTCAAGATGCCATATCAAAGATGGTAATAAAGCGATCAAAGTGTGTCGACACTCCAACATGTAAAAAAAAATGGAAACCATGGATAACTGAGATTTACAACATACAAAAATCTGGAGATACATACGTAAAATGCAATAATAGAAATTTCTCAATACGTGTTAAAAATTATCCAAATATAGTTATTGATTTCTTAAAGACACCCCGCACCGGTCTAAATAAAGACGATGGAGTTGTGGATCAAACTAAACGAGATAAACTGATACCTAAAAAAATTAATGCGACAAGTTTAAAAAATTTAGTGAAGAAAATGGAAACCCCCGCAATGCAATGCCAATTTTTATTATTTTTACTAGATGTAGAGGAAGATGCACTTTGTTTTAAAACTACGAACATTGGTGAAAAACTGAATAAAGCGCTTAGTTTAATTAAAGATGCCCGTGTGAACATCTACAGGGAAATGTCGCTGAATGATGCTTGGAAATTAATGCTCAATGAATATATTACATTTAAAAAAACGTTGGATGAACAACTTGGGTATAAAATTTCGGATAACATAGAAATGGAAAAATTAAGATTTTATACAATTAAATCACGCGTGCTTGGCAAGTCAATACAAGAAACAATAAATATGTTCAAAACAGATGAACCACAAAGACAAAAAATGTTCGAACAAATGGACAAAAAAATGGACAAAAAAATGATTAAAAAATACTTAAATAATTATGACAATTTTATCAACTTAATTGATAAACAAGGTGAAAAGTCCGAGTCCGAGTCCGAGTCCGAGTCCGAGTCCGAGTCCGAGACCAAGTCCGAGACCAAGTCCGAGACCAAGTCCGAGACCAAGTCCGAGACCAAGTCTGTCGATCCACTCTCACCACCCATGGGCTCACCACGCTCTACAGGCAATCCATACTCTCCACGATTTGAAACACAAGGCAATCCGGAATCTCCACAAGTCGGTGTTCCATATACACCAACCAGCTATGTGCAACAGACAATAGAAATACATTTGAACGAGTTTAAAATAACTGAAAAACAACACGGTGTTATCAATGATTATGTAATAAAATACTTAAATTCAATGTTTAATGTGTTAGACCTTAAACGAACTGCAGCATTGTATCCAAATATACATGTGGAAATTTATTATTCTGATAAAATCGAAATTGTGTATGTGTTTCAAACCGATTACGACAGAGTATGGCGACTTGCATTGAAAGTAGCCAATAACATACACAACCAACCCACCAATAAATTATTGAAAATGCTCATACATATTGAAAAAATTCTTCACGTACAAATGCGAAGTGTGAAAGCTACCGAACCAGGTCCTTATGGTTTCAACAACAGGAGAAAATATATCCCTAATTTTCTGATGGATCAATATTACACACCAATACATCTGCGCCGACCACCACCACCAACAGAAGATTTCGATCCTTTTGGCTCTAGACCCTCGTCCCCGAGCTCATCTAGAG
>Ga0206130_10002727_pt1 | contig 24128 bp, 16 predicted proteins | sample Helgoland_Spring_9_FD_148637 | JGI IMG/M metagenome (GOLD analysis project Ga0206130, IMG submission 148637) | Pelagic subsurface seawater microbial communities from Kabeltonne, Helgoland, North Sea - Helgoland_Spring_Bloom_20160512_1 | ecosystem: Environmental > Aquatic > Marine > Epipelagic ... | reverse complement strand
ATGCCTAGTATTTATTTCAGCGAATTCTTTAACGATTCCACATGGGAGATTATAGTTGCGGGTGGCTGGAATGAGATGGCAGATCGTTTTATTGTAACCTATAAGGTTCTGTTTGATGCCTCAGCTAGAAATCCAGTTGAATCGAAGAGTAAGCAGCGTATCGAACATTTGGGAAAAAAGGAGGGGATGGCCAATGTTGGAGACCAACGAGACGAAGTGCTTAGGGTAGACAAAGCCTTATTTCGTGAAGAACTGCAGCGCCTTATAAACTTTCATGACCATCTCGACGCTTTTACTTTCTTTAAATTAGCACACGCTGCCTATGATAAGGCTCTGAAAGATCGTAATATTAAAAACTTAATGTTTTATCACATTCATAACCCTGATAATTACGCAAAACTTAATTTTGTGCAGGCAGCGCCAAATGCCAATTGGGTGATGATGGTCCGTGAACCATTACAAGCTTGTGAATCTTGGGTCAGAAGTAGCTTTCACGATAATGAACATCTTCTTATCTCGGCTAAAATTGTCACCATGCTCTTTGAAATAGATAGTATTATTTATCACAAACAAAGGTCTGTTGGAGTGCGGCTTGAGGATTTAAAGGAATTTCCCAAAACAACCATTCCTGCACTATGCGATTGGATGGGCATCGAAGAGTCAGACAATCTTTATGAGATGACAGCGCAGGGTAAAAAATGGTGGGGTGATCCTGCCAGTCCTGACTACGCAAAAGATGGAATGGAGCCGTTTGGGACAGCCTCTATTAAGCGTAAAGTAGGATCAGTGTTTACAGAGAGCGACCAATTTATACTGCATACCCTTTTCTACCCGTTTAGTGTTCAGTTTGGTTATGTTGAGGAAAATTTAGTTCAGTTTAAAGCAGATCTAAAGACGATAAGACCGATGTTGGATGAAATGTTTGGCTTTGAGAAAATAATATCTGAACGCACTCAGGTAGATGCAGAGCAGTTTATGAAATCAGGCTCCTATTTATACTTTAGGTCGAGCTTAATTGAGCGCTGGAATGTACTGGCTGAATTCCATACGTATCCAAATATGATAGAGCCATTAGATGTGAGTTAGTTACAGGAAATTTGGAGAAATTAGATGAGTGGTCAAGTGATTTGGATCACAGGTTTGTCAGGGGCAGGAAAAACAACGCTAGCTAATGAGCTCATAACGAGCCTAAAGCAACGTGACTTGCGACCCATACTTTTGGATGGTGATATATTACGCAAACTTTTGAAGGTTCCTCACAAAACAAAAGATAGCCATACACGCGAAAGCCGAATTGAACTAGCACTTAAATATGCTCAAATGTGCAGGCTTTTATCGTCTCAAGGCTTCACAGTTGTGATTGCCACGATTTCAATGTTTGATGAAGTCTATGCCTGGAACAGGGCAAACCTTCCAAGATTTTTTGAGATATATCTTAAAGTGCCCATAAAGGAACTTCGGTCCCGTGACCCGAAGAATATTTATCAAAGGCACACAGATGGAGATTTAAGGAATGTTGCTGGGTTGGATCTTGTTGTGGATCAACCTTACGAATCTAATTTAACCTTAGACTTTGAAAACCAACCATCTATTTGGCAGAGTCCTAAAAGTTTAGCTGATCATGTGATGTCACAATTACAAAATAATAATATAATTTAATCGAAGGCTTTAGCCATATCAATGAAACAAAAGGTGTTTTAGCATGAATATAGTTTACTCCTATTTTGTACTCGATATAGTTCATAGAGGGCATCTTATGATGCTCAAGAACTCCAAGGCGATTGCTGGGCCAGAAGGTCGACTAATTGTTGGGATAGTTTCTGATGAGGCTGTTATTGCAAAAAAAGGGAAGGCGCCTATTCTTGATTTTTCTGAACGTTTAGAACTAGCTAATGCTCTTGAGTTTGCAGATTTGGTCGTTTGTCAGCAAGATTACACTCCTTATGCAAATGTTAGAAATATTGCTCCAAATATCTTGATGGAAAGTGAAAGTCATGATGAGCTACAGATTAACGAGGGTCAAAAGATAATGAATGAATTGGGAGGTAGGGTGATTGTAATGCCTTATTTTCAAAGTCAATCTTCCACTTTAATCAAATCAAAAATATCCATTACGTGAGAATCACCTTCGTTCTTACATAACAGGTTTTGTATTGGTATTACGTGGTACATCTTCGATTACTGGACTCAGTCCATACAACGCTATATCGATTGCAGATTGAATCTTAAATATCATTTTAGCAATAGTATAAAGTCAGTAGGTTTATCTGGATCACTACCAATGACTTTTCTAACAAAGACCCTAACGCTTTTCTTGTATATTAACAGCCTTTCTGTTTTGGCTGATGTTGATTTAAGTTTCAGTTTGTCTCGAGGCATAGGGGCTACTACTATGAGATTATGACTTCAAAGACTTCATCTATTACCACGCATGGGGCACCGCCCGCAGGGGCGTTATTATTAATGTGTGGTTATACATGTTAAGTGTCTCACTTTGTATGCCACTTACTGAGGAAAATTTATTTTTAGTGGCTCTATCATATTGGGATAAGTGTGTAGTTTAGCCAGCAAATTCCAGCGCTCAATTAAACCCGACCTAAAGTATAAATAGGTACCTGATGTCATAAACTGCTCTGCATCTAGTTGTGTTCGTTTAGCCATCGTTTTTTCAAACCCAAACATTTCATCCAACATCGGTCTTATCGTCTTTAGATCTGCTTTAAACTGCTCTATATTTTCCTCAACATAACCAAACTGAACACTAAACGGGTAGAAGAGTGTGCGCAGTATAAATCGGTCGTTATCAGTAAACACTGAACCTACTTTACGTTTAATAGAGGTTGTCCCAAACGGCTCCATTCCATCTTTCGCGTAGTCAGGACTGCTCGGATCGCCCCACCATTTTTTGCCCTGTGCAGTCATCTCATAAAGACTGCTTGACTCTTTGATACCCATCCAATCGCATAGTGCAGGAATAGTTTTTCTAGGAAATTCCTTTAAATCCTCAAGCCGCACTCCAACAGACCTTTGCTTATGATAAATAATATTATCTATTTCAAAGAGCATGGTGAAAACTTTGCTAGAGACTCTAGCATAATCATTATTATGAAAGTTTATTTTGGTCCAAGCTTCACACGCCTGTATCGGTTCACGGACCATCATGACCCATTTGGCATGTGGCGCTGCCTGCACAAAATTAAGTTTTGCGTAGTTGTCCGGGTTATGGATGTGATAAAACATTAAGTTTTTAATATTACGATCTTTCAGAGCCTTATCATAGGCAACGTGTGCTAATTTAAAGAAAGTAAAAGCGTCAAGATGGCCATGAAAGTTCATAAGGCGCTGCAGTTCTTCACGAAATAAGGCTTTGTCGACTCTAAGCACTTCGTCTCGTTGATCTCCAAGATTAGCCATTCCTTCTGTCTGACCCACATTAGCAATACGCTTTCCACTTTTTGATTTAATCGGGTTTTGAACTGAGGCATCAAATAAGACTTCATAAGTTGCAATAAAGTGATCTGTCATCTTGCTCCATCCATCTGAAACTATCTTATCCCAGGTGGAATGATTAAAGAATTCGCTGAAATAGATACTAGGCATCGTGGATACTTCTGGGTGGCCATCAATAAGGCTGTGCAGTAAGCCTGTACCACTCCTTCCAAAATGGACTAGGGCCACTGTGTTATCAGGTCCGATAATCTGAGGAGGAGATTCTTTCTTTGTTACTTCTAGATTTTTGATGCTTCTGTTGTCAGTTTTGCTTAGGAGATTACACACTTCATTTAGAGCATTTTCAGCATTTTTCCCTCCTTGGTAGAGGCTAAAACGCAAAACAGACTTTGCGATCTGAACATGCATAGAACTAGCCTTTGGATTAATTCTTGAAAGGAGTTCCTCGATTTCAGGAGTCTGTAATTTCATCGCTTGGAGTGGAAATATCAGATTATTCCATGCTCCAGACGAGTCTGGCTTAATCTTTAGAGCCTGTTTGAAGCTATCTATAGATAACATTAGATCGCCATTCTTATGATGAGCTTCACCCATATTGTAATAGGCCTCAGCAAAGTCAGGTCTGATCTTTAAAGCTTGTTGACAGCTATCAATGGTGGCATCTAGATCACCCATATTCATCAGGGCAGAACCCATATTAATATAAGTATCAGCATGGTCAGGCTTAATTTTGAGAGCCTGTTTGTAACTGCCTATAGCGGCCGCTAAATCCCCATTATCATTTTGGGCAATACCTATATTATTATAAGCCTCAGCATAGTCAGGCTTAATTTTGAGAGCCTGTTTGTAACTGCCTATAGCGGCATCTAGATCACCCTTATTCCTCAGGGTATTGCCCATATTGTTAAAAGCGCCAGCATAGTCAGGCTTAATATTGATGGCGTGCTTGTAGCTATCTATAGCAGCGTCTAGGTCACCGTTATCATTCAGAGCAGACCCCATATTGTAATAGGCCTCAGCATAGTCAAGCTTAATCTTCAGAGCCTGCTTGTAGCTATCTATAGCGGCATCTAGATCACCCTTATCCCTCAAGACAACACCCATGTTGTTATAGCTTTCAGCAAAGTCAGGTCTTATTTTTAGGGCCTGCTTGTAGCTATCTATTGACGCATCATGATCACCCTTATCCTTAAGCGCATTACCCATATTACTATAGGCCATCGCATAACCTGGCTCAATCTTTAGAGCCTTTTTGTAGCTGTCGATAGCAGTCTCCAGATCGCCCTTATTATTTAGTGCATTGCCCAAGTTGTAATAGGCTTCCGCATAATCTGGCTTGATCTTGATGGCTTGTTGGCAGTTGTGTATGGCGGCCTCTAGGTCACCTTTATTCTGTAAGGCGACCCCCATATTGTTATAGGCGTCAGCAAAGTCAGGGTTAATTCTTAGAGCCTGTTTATAGCTATCTATAGCAGAATCAAGCCGGCCCAACCCTGCATTAGCAGCGCCTTGAAGATTATACAGAGTCAATGAGTTAGGAAACTGAGACAGCAATTGCTTAGTGCTGTCCAAAGTCTGTTGGAGTTGCCCTTGGTGGAAGATGTTAATCAACAGCTGTATCTGATCTTGTGGTGGGTCTTGAACCTTTGACGCTTTACCAATAAAACCATCCGATAGTGACTTAATTCCATCAATAGCTTGCTTGTTCTTTGGAAATCTAGTGAGAATATCATTATAAATGCGTTTGGAGTCCTCAGGAGATCCTTCTTTGGCTTTCTTCTTTGCAAGTCTTATCGCTTGATCAAGCTTTAAGCTGTCTAAGGCATTAGGCCTCACTTGGTTCTGACTATCAATGTGGGGGTCAGCTTTTACCTGTGTTTCCTTTAGCACCTTGAGTCTTTGTTCCATCTGCTCAAAACCCTCGCCGCTGGCTCCCTTGCCCTTAGCTTGATCAAGCACAGTTTGGGCATCAACTATTTGGTCTAATTGAATCAAAGCATCAATGGAGCTTAACCAGTATTGACCTATACTGGGATTAGCATCTAAGGCTGTTTTAAAGAATAGCAGTGCCTCTTTGACCTTACCAACACCAGCGGCTAACACACCCATGTTGTGATTAGCATCAGGATGATTAGGCTGAGCATTTAGGACAAAACTATAAAGCCTTTCTGCTTCTTGAATCTGCCCAGCCTTATGGGCTTCAACAGCCTTTTGAATAGCTTCTTCTAATGTCAGTTCCATAGATCAGTCTCAAGTTTACCTTATTGAAGGGGAATCACTGCCTGCTGTATTATTTGAATGGCCTTAGGTTCCATTGAACATTCTCAAAAATTAAATTCATTTATCTAATTTGCTGCTGGCTTTCCCAATCATTTTCAAAAACTCATATTCTTCCTCAGTCAACTATTATTACAGGGCAGAGATTGAAAAAATTGGGGGCAGTGAAAGTTACATTTGGTTTTGTGCTGTCAACTGAAGATGTGGTTTGGATTATCTTGGGCTTTCGCCCTATTCTGTATATGCGAAATCTGACATTGCTGCTTCAGAAAAACTAGCTTTAGAGAAATAGTAACGTTAACGCCTTTGACATCCGTTGCAACCACTTTATAGCTCAAAGCTTAGAGCTTTTATTAATGCCTGAAAAATGATCTCGGAACAAACTTTCAGATCTAAAGTTTGTAGTATATTTATCTAAACGATCCACCTCAAAATTTCGACATACTAAGCCACCAATTCTTTCTATCGTATCTTCTGCACTATTAATAATATCTTCAAAACGTATTGTGATACATCTATCGGGAACCTTCAAAGCTAGCACTGCACAAAGCTTATTATATAAACCTAAGTATGTTGAAATTCCATTTGGATTGTATGAGTAAAACTGTTCTTTAGCATATTCATTAATAAAAATTTCTGGTGCAACGTCCCGTAAATCTCTTTTTATGATTAAAAAATATGTATTGGGTAACATATCGATTAAGTAATCAGCATTAAAAATATTATCAGGATTGGTAGAGGTAGCGACTTTATAACCCTGGCGTAACAGTTCATCTTCACCTTGAAAAACAAGTTTTTCGCAGCGCTCTTTTCCATTAACAAAACCTTTTAAAAGTCCACTATAGCTAATTCCTTCGTACAAAGGCTTAACTAGGGAGCTCATACTTAGCAAATGCTCTAACGAAGATTTTCCCGATCTTGAGGGTCCTAGGAGAAATAGTTTCGTTAACCTGCCCTCGACTAACTCTGGTACATTCGGTGTCCATTGCCTTATTCTATAAAGATTTTCAGTATATGCCCTATTACGCTTTTTAAATTGTTCTCCAACCTCTTTCCATCTAAATTTATTGGCTTTACAGAATTCATCAAAAGATTGATCTATTAACCCTTTGTGTTTGAGAAGATTTGCCTGAGAAAAATAGTAACTTGCTTGATTGTTAACTGACCCACTCTGGCCAAAAAATGCCTTGTCGCACAGATCAAGTATTTTTAAGTCCAATTGTCCCACGGGTAACTTGACCATATTCTGTGCGGCAGTCACTGATTCAGGTTCCAACGCTAGCGCTTGCGCGTAACTTTCTTGAGCCTCTCTTAACCTGCCCAGTTCTTGTAGTGTGTTGCCCAAGTTGCTGTGGGCTTCGACAAAGTCAGCCTGTAACGCTATTGATTGTTTAAAGCTCGCTTCAGCCTCTTCCAATCTTCCTAGTTCTTTGAACGTGTTAGCCAAGTTGTAATGGGCATCGGCAAAATCAGGATTCAACGCTATCGATCGTTTAAAGCTTGCTTCGGCCTCACCTAATCTGCCCAGTTCTTGCAGCGTGAAACCCAAGTTGTTGTGGGCTTCGACTAAGTCTGGTTTCAATACGATCGCTTGCTTATAGCTTACTTCAGCCTCGTCTAATCTTCCTAGTTCTTGTAGTGTTATACCCAAGTTACTGTGTGCTTCGGCATAGTCAGGTGCCAACGCTATTGATTGCCTGTAGCTTACTTTAGCTTCTTCCAATTTTCCTGATTTTTTGAGCGTATTGCCTAAGTTGCTGTGTGCTTCAGCATAGTCAGGTTTCAACGCGATCGCTTGCATGTAACTTTTTTGAGCCTCTTTTAGCCTACCCAGTTCTTGTAGAGTGTTACCCAAGTTGCTATGGGCTTCAGCAAAGTCAGCCTTTAACGCTATCGATTGTTTAAAGCTTGCTTCAGCCTCTGCCAATCTTCCTAGTTCTGTGAACGTGTTAGCCAAATTGTAGTGGGCATTGGCATCCTTTGGCACTAATTGAACAGCCGTCTGACTGGCAACTAACGACTCACTTACTCTACCAGATTGTTTGAGAACTATGCCCAGTACTTTCCAGCCAAATTGATGCCTGGGAAATTCGTTAGTAATGGATGTTGACAACTTCTCAGCTTCGACATATCTTCCATTTTCATAGTGCCCTAAAAGGCTACTGAGTTGTTCTTGAGATGGCTCTTTTGTGTCGACATTCACTTTTGATTGAGAGAGCAATGCTTCCAGCTTTTTAGTATTAAATCCTTTCTTTTTAGCCTTTTTAATTGCTTTTTTAGCATCCTTGAATTGGTTGTCTTTAACAAGAGCATTAATATAACTCATCCAAAACTGCTCTATCTTTGGATTGGCTTCTAGAGCAGTCTTAAATAACGGTAATGCCGTATCCGTTTTATGCACTGAGACTGCTAATACTCCTAGGTTATGGTTAGCGTCTGGATGCAAAGGCTGAGATCGGAGTACTACCCGATAAAGTCGTTCTGCATCTTGAAGCTTACCTTCATTATGTGCTGCAACACCTTGCTGCAGTGCTTGTTCAATCGTTAGTTCCATTAAATACTCTTAAACACTACTTCGTACGTGTTGTAGGTGTCTATTTTAATTTGATGATGCAATTTTTTTGCACCTTATTTGTAATCATTGTATCGATTTTTATGGGATTCGAATAGCACGTTTTTTATGTCTAAAATTAGTAGTGACCAAAACCCTAATGGAAGGACGTTAGCGCACAAACAATGTATTCAAATAGACGCACTCTAATGATATTCTTGCACTAACAAATACATCATGGACTGAACATGGAACTGACACTATACGAGGCCCTTCAGAAAGCGGTTGAAGCCCATAAAGCTGGGCAGATTCAAGAAGCAGCCCGTCTCTATGCAGACATACTTCAGGCCCAGCCTAAACATCCTGACGCTAATCATAATATGGGAGTACTGGCCATTGGTGTTGGTAAGGTTGAGGAAGCACTTCCGCTCTTTAAAGCTGCGTTTGAGGCCAATCCCAGCATGGATCAATACTGGCTAAGCTATATTAATGCTTTAATTAAGTTAAACCGAATGACCGAAGCGAAAGCTGTGCTTGTTGAGGCTAAGGGCAAAGGAGCCGAAGGTGAAGTTTTTAAGCAGTTGGAGCAAAGTTTTAATGCGCTAAATGAAGTCCTTATAGACCCACCACAAGACCAGTTAAATGCTTTGATTAACCTCTATCAGCGAGGAAAACTCCAACAGACTTTGTACAGTGCCAAACAATTGCTGCCACAGTTTCCTAACTCATTGACTCTTTATAATATTCAAGGCGCTGCTAATACAGGATTGGGTCAGCTTGATTCTGCCATAGACAGCTACAAAGAGGCTCTAAAAATTAACCCTGATTTTGCTGACGCCTATAACAATATGGGGGTCGCCTTACAGAATAAAGGTGACCTAGAGGCCGCTATACACAATTGCCAACAGGCTATCAAAATCAACCCCGACTATTTTGACGCCTATTATAACATGGGCAATGCCCTGAAGGATAAGGGTGAGTTTGAGGCTGCTATAGTCAGCTACAAACAGGCTATTAGGATTAAGCCTGACTCTGCTGAGGTTTATAACAACATGGGTACTGCCCTAAAGGATAAGGGAGACCTTGATGCTGCCATCGGCAGCTACAAACAGTCTCTTAGAATTAGGCCTGACTCTGCCGAGGCTTATAACAACATGGGTGCTGCCATGAAGGATAAGGGCGACCTAAAGTTCGCAATAGATAGCTACCAAAAGGCATTAAAGATTAAGCCTGACTATGCTGAGGCTTATAATAATTTAGGAGTTGCCCTAAAGGACAAGGGTAAATTAGACTCAGCGATAGTCAGCTTCAAGCAAGCTGTCAAAATCAAGCCTGATTATGCTGAGGCTTTTTACAACCTGTCCTTTCCCCATCTCTTGCAGGGTAGTGTGGAAAAAGGGTTCAATTTTTATGAGTGGCGCTTAAGAAAAATGAAACCGACTGTTGCTCCTGCTAGATCAAACCTTATCTGGGATAGTGAAAAGAGCTTAAGTGGCAAACATTTTGTCATCTACGAAGAGCAAGGATTGGGGGATATTATTCAGTTCTGTAGATATTTACCACTTCTAGAACAAAAAGGAGCGAATGTTACCTTTAAAGTAAAACCAAAGTTACATGCCCTTTTGCAAACTTTGGATGGCAACAGCAAATTTGTAAAAAGCCTTCCAGAAGAAAGTGAAATTGACTTTGAAACACCACTGATGAGTATTCCCCATCTCTTGAACACCCGTTTAGAAACAATACCTGCCACAAACCCTTACTTATTTGCAGACCAGCAAAGAGTTCAAACGTGGGGCGAAAGAGTCAGCACAGATCGGTTTAAGGTTGGTATCTGCTGGCAGGGCAGTAAAAGCAATACGATGGACGTTGGCCGATCTTTTCCATTGTCACTTTTTGAGGACATTTCTAGAATCCCAAATGTAGAGTTGATCAGTCTTCATAAGGGTGAGGGTGAAGCCCAATTGGCTGGCATTGACTTCGATGTGACCACATTGGGGCATGATTTTGATGCAGGGCAGGACGCATTTCTTGATACAGCTGCGGTGATGATGAACTGTAATCTAATCATTACGGCTTGCACATCAGTTGCTCATCTGGCCGGTGCAATTGGGCGACCCACATGGGTTGCATTAAAACAGACCCCTGATTGGCGTTGGATGTTAGATCGGCCTGACAGCCCCTGGTACCCAACGATAACTTTGTATCGGCAAGAATCCCGAGGAGACTGGGTTGATGTCTTTGAAACCATCGAACGGGACTTACGCTGCCTGCTACAACAAAAAAAGGAAGCGCAATGAATAGTCCACAAGTCCCTATCTCTTGGGGAGAATTGTTTGACAAGATAACGATTCTTCAAATTAAGTTGGAAAATCTGTCGTCAAAAAACGCGCTCGAAAATGTTGAGCAGGAATTAAAAAAACTCCAATCCATACTTACGCAAAATGGTTCAAAAACTATGGAAACGATACGGCTCGAGGGTGAGTTGCGGCGAACCAATCAGCAACTTTGGGGTATTGAAGACAAAATCAGAGATAAAGAAAGGGCCAATTCTTTTGATGACGAGTTTATCCAACTTGCTCGTAGTGTATACATCACGAATGATGAACGGTCTCGTATCAAAAGAAAAATAAATGACCTGTTAGGATCAGAACTTGTAGAAGAAAAATCTTATGCAGAATACTAACCCTCAATGGAACTTAGTCACTATTGAGCTCTGCCACTATGGCTGTTTTAGAGAATGACAGTGCTTGAAGTATGGCTGTATATAGGCGGCCTTTTTTGTGACACTAGTTTTTAAGCCACCCCTTTCGAATGACTATATACCCTCTGTTTGTAACTGGCTGCCCAAAGAAGAATACCTACTCTTTTAGGCTGCTAACGCATTAGTTTAATGAGTAAAGCCTGACGAAATAGTTTTAAAAAAATAATTTATAAAAACTCTAAAGTTTCTCACTCACTCGCCGATAGATACTCCAAAGGCTATTCCCACCCGGCCTTGATCGAGCGATTTCCGGCTCGGAATTCGTTTAGAAACAGGGTCGGTTTATTTACTTTAGGAGTATTTATCATGAGTATGGTAATCGGAACAAATATTTCATCTTTAACTGCACAGCGCCACTTGGCCACTTCGAAAAACGAAATGGAAACTGCCATGGAGCGATTGGCTTCAGGTAGCCGTATTAACTCTTCACGAGACGACGCTGCAGGCATGTCTATTTCTGGCCGTATGGAGTCTCAAATCAGTGGTTTGAACCAAGGCATACGTAATGCTAACGACGGCATGGCTTTGGCACAGAGTGCTGAAGGCGCTTTGGATGAGACTACATCGATTTTACAACGCATGCGCGACTTGTCAGTTCAGGCGTCTAGTGCCACCTTAACGACTAGTGACCGCAGTTCAGTTCAGGCCGAGGTTACAGCGTTGACTGCCGAGCTGGATCGTATTTCTAGCACCACGAAGTTTAACAATATATCCTTGTTAAGTGGGACAGCGACCGGTCTCAATTTTCAAGTTGGCGCAGGTTCGGGTGATATTGTAGCGCTGACAATTGGCAGCTCCTCGGCTTCAGACTTAGGTCTTAGTGGTGGTGTTGCAAGCAGCACGCCTGGTTTGAATGGTGGTCGGATGGCTACTCTAAATGGCGTTTCTGGTAATGACATTCAGATCAATGGTTTTGATTGGGTCGAAAATAATAATGCAGCTGTGACCGCTAGCGTCACTGTGAACAACCAGTATGGTGCTTCAACGACTGCTTTAACCTCAACAGCGGCAGGCGTGTCGGAGATTATTAACTCTGGTACAGCAACTCACGGAGCAACAGCCACTGCGAGTAACCTTGTTGTGGGTACTGTTGCATCTGGTTTAGTAACTGCAACCGACCTAACAATTGGTGGTGCTACTATCAGTCAATCAGCAAACCTTGCTGAATTAGTGACTAACATTAATAACGAGGCAAGTGATGCTAAGGCTCGCTTAAATAGTGCCGGCACTGGAATCGAATTATATAACACCACAGGTGAAAATATTATAATCGGTGGTACCGTTACTAATACCGGTTTAACTGCTGCGACCAATATTGGTTTCTTGTCTTTAACCAACGTTGACGGTAGTAAAACCTTAATGACTCAGGGTGACAACATTACATCGGATGGACGTGATATCAATGCTATGGGCTTTAATAGTCGCACATCTGCATCGGTAGTCGTAGGCACTAGTGTTAGTACTAGTACTAACATCGCACTGACCGATGACCTTACCCTTAACGGTATTGCCATTGGCCCGTCTACTAACAATGGCCAGCCTTCGGCTGCTAACCTTGCTACTCAGTTGAATACGTTAACAAGTCAAACCAATGTGTTGGCTTCCGCTAATTCAAAAGTTACCCTGGCGATGGATGTTACGAACCCACTAGGTATAGCGACCTCTACCAACGCTTCAGGCGATGCCATGACCATAAATGGTGTGGTTGTAACTTTCGCATCCGCCACTGACACCATCACTGACTTTGCCACTTCCATCAACTCAGCATTAGCAACCGCAGGACAAGGTGGTATTACTGCGTCAGCGGATGGAGCTAACATCATTTTGGAATCCATAGGCGGACAAACCATTACTGTAACGGATACAAATACTAACGTTACGCTGTTTACCCAAGGCGATGGACTGACAGTTACGGCGACCTCGACCCTAACTGACTTTGGTGGTCAGCTTACCTTGACCAACACATCAGGTGGTGACGTTTTATTTGGCACTGTCGCTGGCACTGAGACTGAGATGACGACTGGGTTAGCGCTACTGGGTATGCACGCACAAGGTTCGTCGTCAGCGACAACTTCTTCTTCGTCTGGATTGAGCATGGCCTCTACCACTGATGCATCGGCTGCGATTACGGCTATCGATGCGGCATTAGAAAAAGTCTTTGTAAGCCGTGGTGCCTTGGGTGCCTTCCAGAACCGGCTGGACCACACGGTCAGTAACCTGCGTAACGTGTCTGAAAACTTGTCCTTTTCTAAGTCTCAGATTATGGATACAGACTTTGCTACAGAATCTGCTAACCTTGCTAAGGCGCAGGTACTTCAGCAGGCTGGTACAGCGATGTTAGCTCAGGCTAATGCTTCTGGCCAAAGTGTGCTATCGTTACTTAAGTAGACAGGTAGTCATTGGGGAGTAGATGGTCTACTCCCTGAATTTTATCTTTAATAGGAGGGTACCATGGCCATAGAATCAGTTTCTAATCCTGCCCTACTAGATAGCCAAATAGTAGGTCGTAAGGCTAGTCAGAACGCTAATGTAACGTTTGAATCCAGTGCTGCAATTGAGCCAAGTAAGGCCCCAAAGCCAGTACCAGCGGCTACAAAGGTTGACATTAATCGTGAACCGTTAGTTTCGTCGCAAGAGTTAGAAGGTAAGATAGCTGAGTTAAATGAAGCGTTGGCTTCACGCAATCAGGCTGTTATGTTCAGCACGGACCCTTCAACGGGTAAAGATGTAGTGAGAGTCTCCAATAAAAGTACGGGTGAACTCATCAGGCAAATGCCCAGTGCAGAAGCACTGAAAGCAATGCAAAACATCGACACGATGATTGGACTTATTTTTAACACACAGACATAGACCTGATTGGATACTAGTCTCAAAGCAGCACCACCGTTGGTGCTGCTTTTTTTTGCATTGTGTTTATTGGCATATAACTTGCTTATCTTAGTGCAGGCGGTTAAACATTGCCGCAATTAAATTTATGGGAATTCAACATGGCTATGACTACAGACTATGTAAACGCGCTGGGAGCTGGCTCAGGCCTTGATACTGTGGCACTAGTGACGGCTATGGTCAACGCAGATAAATCGAGCAAGCAGTCCTCTATTGACCGTCGAAGCACTGAAAATGACGCCAATATTTCAGGCGTTGCCAAGGTCAAATCAGCCTTGAGTACATTAAAGACTGCATTCAGTGCTTTGGATGACAAGAGTGATTTTAATTTTTCTACACTCACGAACTCTACACCCACGGTTGTCAATGCTAAGCTCGATTCCAGCACCGCTGTGCCAGGCACGTACAAGGTCACAGTTAGCCAGTTGGCACAGAACGATGTTTTTCAGACGACCGTTTCGTCAGACGTACTGGAAGTAGATACTTATACACTCGGTACGGCTGTCGCTAGCGGAGGTACCGCAACTTTCACATACGGAGGCACTACTTACACTCAGGCCTTTGATACGGATGCTGCCACGACCATGAGTGGGCTTGTAGCAGCTATAAACGCCGGCTCTGCAGCTTCAACGGTTACTGCAGCTGCTTTGAGTAGCACAGTTTTCACCATCACTGCAGACGCTGGAAGCGATACTCAGATGACCAAAGGCACCATTGGTGGCACAACCAATGGCAGTGCGGCTCTTAGTGTTTCAACTGCCGATACGACTGCTGGCGTGGCCGCTGTGACACTTGATAAGAACGGTTCTTCAGCAGCAACTGTGGTCATTCAGGTGGGTTCAGGTCCAGCTGAAACGGTGACCCTTGCAGCAGGTTCCACATCGCTGCCTGACTTAGTTGCGGGTATCAACGCACTCACTGCTGATGTATCTGCACGCCTTGTACAGACGAGCAATGGTAACTATCGCGTTGTTGTTGAAGGTCCACAAGGAAGCGCGAATGCGCTAACAATTACTGACTCTGTGTTTGGTTTACAAAACACAAACGTGCTGGAAGTAGACACCTATACGCTTGGTTCTGCTGTCGCTGGTGGGGGCAGTGCAACATTTACGTATGGAGGGACTGCATACACACAGGCCTATGATACGAGCGCAGCAAATACAATTGTTCTGCTTGCCGCTAAGGTTAATGCTGCATCTGGCATTACAGTTGCTGCAGTCTCTGGCAGTGATGTGGCGTTCACGATCACCAATGACGTTGGCAGTGATACTCAGATGACCAAAGGCACCATCACAGGCACAACCAACGGTAGTGCGGCTTTGAGTATTTCAACTGCAGACACAACTGCGGGCACCGCCATTAATAAAATACAAACAGCACAAAACTCCACAATCAGCATTAATGGGCTGTCTGTTTCTAGTGCGACTAACCAAATCGAAGCGGTCGCGCCTGGCCTTACAATTGACCTGATGGAGACCACAAGCAGCGCTGTTGTGCTATCAGTGGGACGTGATTCAACAAACACTAAGGCATCCATTATCAGTGTAGTGGAGTCCTACAATGCTTTTGAGACGGCTATGAAAGACCTGACGGCAGTCACAAATGCTGCTGGCGAGCGAGGCGTGCTTAATAATGACTCTGGTATTAGGCAAATTAGAACCGCGATGTATAAACTGATGACCAATGTTAGCTCTACACCAGGAACAACGATCACGTCTTTGGCTGACATGGGTATTAGCCGCACAAAAGCAGGAGTCATGATAATAGACCAAGTGGCACTTGGTTCTGCGGTGACCAACAACTATGACGAAATTACTAAAATTTTTAGCGCCGACACTAACAATCAACTTGCTCTGGGTGATGCCTCCCGTGGTTTGGCGGGAGACATAGTAAAGCAAGTTAGCGATTATCTAGCCACGACTGGTGTCTTGGCTAGCCGAGGAACTACCTATACTGCAATGACTGCAACTATACTCAAAGAACAAACGGCCCTAGATCTTAAAATGGACGCAGCGGAAGCTCGATATACTAAACAGTTCTCGACCATGAATAAAATAATGGAAGAAATGAAGTCCACGCAAGAGTACTTGGAATCCCAGTTAGAGAACTTACCATTTACCTCGAACAATGATTAATTGTCTTAGTTTGACAAACGCATTGTTATCAAGGGTAATATCCGCATTTTTAATACTAAGGTAATTGTATTGAAATTAAATAATAACATTCCATTCTCCTTATTAAATGGTAATATTAAATAGTGTTTAGACGATCCCCTATAGAGCAATACGGCCGCGCAAAGCATGATGCGCAGGCAGAATTCGCTTCTGCTCATGAAAAAACATTGATGCTATTTGATGGCGCAATTACTTTTACGGGCGTTGCGTTGCAGGCCATAGTTCGTTCTGATTATGAGCTAAAAGGTAATATGATTAGTAAGTCAATTGCTGTTATTAATGGGTTAAAAGATTGTTTAGATTTGACTCATGGCGAGTTACCAAGCAATCTTCATGATTTGTATGAGTACATGGTTGAAAAACTCTTTAAGGCCAACCTAACCGCTGACGTGGAAGCTATTGAGGAGGTTCAATCGTTACTCAAGACTGTTAGGGAAAGCTGGGCACATATCCCTTCTGAAATGCACCAAGTCAGTTCAAGTAGGTCTCGCCATAAATAACTAATAAGTCGTTAATGTTTTTCTTTTTTCTGCCGATAAGTTAAGTGTATCCCACATAATAAAGGAACACTTTATGAATTCTATCGCAGCCTTGGCGCACTATGGCCAAATTAAAAACGATGCCCAAACCACATATGCGTCACCTCATCAGCTGATGTTGATGTTATTCGATGGTGCAATTGAAGCTATGAGCATGACTATTGGGGCTATACAAAACAACAATTTTGAATTGCGGAGTAAACAAAGCACTCGCTCAATTACTATTATTAATGGCATGCGCGAATGCTTAGACATGGAAACGGGTGGGGAATTAGCAGACAATTTAAATTCTTTGTATCAATATATGACGCAAGAGTTATTTAGAGCTAGTTTCAAAAATGACTCCGATACGATTCAAAATATTCAAACTATGTTGAAAGACATACGAAGCTCTTGGGAAAAAATTCCTTTGGACATGCACTATATGCAAAAAGTCAATTGACTCGAGATACACTTGGTTACAAAGTAACTCAGTGTTTTACTTGCACTAAATAGCATATGTCGGTATTTTGACGGTTCTAATTTGTATGGATGGACCCATGTCAATTACCGATTCTTTATTGTTAGGTAACTCGCCCCCGATGCGGCAGGTTAAATTGCTCATTCAACAGGTGGCCCTGTCTAATGCTTCTGTGCTCATTCTTGGCGAATCGGGCACGGGTAAAGAGCTGGTGGCGAAAGCCTTGCATCAAGAATCTAGCCGCTGCGAGCACTCATATGTGCCAGTAAACTGTGGCGCTATTCCTTCCGAGTTGCTTGAAAGTGAATTGTTTGGCCATGAAAAAGGGGCTTTTTCAGGTGCATCTAGTGCCAAAAAAGGCCGCTTTGAACTGGCTGATAAGGGCACTTTGTTACTTGATGAAATTGGTGAAATGCCCCTAAGCATGCAGGTTAAGCTGCTGCGCGTATTGCAAGAGCAAGTCATCGATCGAGTAGGTAGCGAGAAGCCTCGTTCTATTGACGTGCGAATTGTTGCTGCTACCCATCAGAACTTATCGGATAAAGTCGCGGCACGTGATTTTCGCGAAGACCTTTACTACCGACTTAATGTATTTCCTATTCAGATGCCACCACTGCGTGAGCGTGGTAAAGACATTCTCTTATTGTGGGACTTTTTTGCACAAGAACTTTGTGTAGGTGACGATTCCCCGGTAACTCTTTCTATGGCCGCCGCCCATGATCTGATGCAGCGCCAATGGAAGGGTAATTGCCGTGAATTGCGTAATTTGGTCGAGCGCATGAACATTTTGTACCCTGGTGCAGAAATTACCTTACAAAATCTTCAGCCCAGCGCCCCCATACTGGTATCAGACATGCTTGCTGTAGCGGGCCAGGTAGAATTAGCGTTATATCCCCAAGGGTCGGAGAGTAACCACTCTGGCGTCACAGATTTAGTTGACCCTCCGCGTTTATTTGAACCGCTTGTCATTGGCGACCAGTCTAGTGATATTGATGACCTTGCTGACATGCTAGTGTCAGCCATAGACATGAGCCAAGGTTGTGATCTTAAACAGCAGCTCATTGCTGTTGAAACCCAACTCATTCAAAAAGCCCTTGATGCTACCTCCGGTAATGTCAGTAAAGCTGCAGACTTACTCAGTGTCAGGCGTACGACATTGATCGAAAAAATTAAGAAATACGAGCTTCAAGAATTGAGTTAACATTGACGTAATCTCGTCTATGTTCATTAAAAATATTTTATTTTTATATAAATATTGTTTAAAAACATAATCTTAGTATAGATTAATCTTTGTGGCACCAAAATTGCATTTAAATTTGTGAATAGTTTTAAAGCCCTTTGGGCAAACCATAAATGGAAGCAATGATGGCCAACAACAATCCAACAGTCGCACTACTAGATAGCCAAGACACCGGTCTAGACATGCTTGCCGAAATGGCAAGCAGTGCGGGCATGGTGGCCTTACCGGCTCACGATTTGAATGAGCTGGACGTGTTATTTGGTCGGGGTCAAATAGACCTATTAGTTATTAACGCGGCTAGTTTGCAAGTACCATTGGCTAGCGTTTTTCAGCACCTAGCCGCCTCTTTACACCGCGCCAGTGTGCTGGTTTTGGTTGAGGCGAATGACGTGGCGATGGCTGTTGAGGCAATGGCCTTAGGTGCTAAAAATGTACTTCCCCTGCCTATTGAGCCTGGACGTTTTAAACGCTATTTGGGTCAATTACTTGCGTGTCAGCCAGACGGGTTTATTTGTCGAGATGTGCGCAGTCAGCAGCTTTTAGCGCTCTCTGAACGGGTAGCACAAACAGATGTGACAGTGCTTATTGGGGGTGAATCTGGTGCTGGTAAAGAAGTCTTAGCCAAGCACATTCACCAAGCGTCACCTAGATCAAAAGGTGAATTTGTAGCAGTGAACTGCGCCTCGATCCCAGAAACGATGCTAGAAGACATGCTTTTCGGTCATGAGAAGGGGTCTTTTACTGGAGCCCATCAGCGTTATTTAGGTTTATTTGAACAGGCCCAAGGTGGCACCTTATTCTTAGATGAAGTGGGTGAGTTACCCTTTTCGTTACAATCAAAGCTTTTGCGAGTGGTGCAAGAAAAAGAACTTAAGCGTTTGGGTGGCACAGAAGTCATCAAGTTAGATGCACGCATTATTGCGGCTACTAACCGTGATTTACAAAAAGAAGTCTTAGAAAAGCGTTTCAGAGAAGACCTCTATTATCGCTTAAACGTGTTCCCTCTGAAGCTATTACCCCTTAAAGAACGGGCGCACGATATCTTACCGATTGCTCAGTTCTTATTGCAACGTCATCGCGGCTCTATGGGCGCCATGGCAGCAAATGCTCAGTTTGATAAGCCCGCATTAGGTTTTTTACAAACTTATTCGTGGCCCGGTAATGTACGAGAATTAGAAAATGTGGTGCAGCGTGCCTTAGTGCTAGCTGTTGGTGGCTCCATTGGCCTAGAGCATCTTCTAGTGGATGGTGGACTTGATGATTTTATGGAACAGATCCCTAATCTTGGGCTAGTACAAAATGTGAGTTCTTTGCCACAAATGGCTGAGCAAGAGCATTACCAGACGTATCAAGCAACAGGTACGGATGGCGGCTTTGTTGGGCAAGATCTTGACAATCGAGGTTTGTCTGACGTGGCCCGCGACAGTGAACAAAAAATGATTCTAATCACTTTAGACCGACTTAATGGTAGCCGCAAAGACGCTGCTATTGAACTGGGCATTAGCCCTCGAACCCTTCGTTATAAGCTTGCTAAGATGAAAGATCTTGGTATGGCCATCCCTACTTAAAGAGTAATAAATTATGAATGTAAATAGTGCAAACTCAATGCAGGGCATGATCAATCAAATGCGCATCATGGCCAGCCAATCCCAAACACAAGCTCCAGGCCTTAACGGCGTCAATCAAACTGAAAGCGCTTCTAGCTTTGGTGAAGCCTTATCGTCAAGCCTTAAGTCAGTTAATGAAACTCAAATGACAGCTAAGAACATGGCTGAAGCCTATGATCGTGGAGCGGATATCCCGTTAGCAGAGGTGATGTTAAGTATGCAAAAATCGTCTATGGCATACCAAGCGACCTTGCAAGTAAGAAACAAAGTGTTGTCGGCCTATCAAGACATTATAAAGATGCCAGTTTAAGCCCCCAATAATAACCATAACGACTAAGTTTTAGGATAATCCCATGGCAGAGACAACGATGAATCAAGCAGCATTACCATCAGATGCAGTGAGCCCAGAGCAAACTGTGCCTCAAGGTATATGGTCTGAATTTTTGGCACAGCCTGCCGTAAGACGCACCTTACCCTTAGCGGTGACAGTATTTGCTTTGTTGGTGATGGTTATGGTTTACATGTCATTAAATAAGGCCAGCTATCGGCCTTTGTTTCCAGGCATGAGTGGCGTTGATCAGGCAGCAGCCTTTGAAAGTTTGCAAAAAGCTGGTTTGACAGTTGAAATTGATGCCGCCACAGGTTCAGTGAGTGTGCCCACAGATTTATATCATCAGGCGAAGATGGTACTAGCTAGTCAAGGTATTCCAGCCACATCAACAGACGGATTTGCCATGATTCGTGACCAGCAGTCTATGGGTACGAGCCAATTTATTGAACAAAAACGTTATCAATTAGCCATTGAAGAAGAGTTAGGCAATTCAATTAGCAGCATTCAGGCGGTGCAGACGGCGCGAGTGCATCTTGCGGTTCCTAAACAGTCAGTATTTGTCCGTAACCGAGTTGAGCCCACTGCATCGGTTATTCTAACCCTTGCCCAAGGGCGGAGATTATCTGAATCTCAAGCTCAGGCTGTGGTGCACATGGTGGCCTCTAGTGTGCCTTATCTAGAAGCTGCCAACGTTTCTGTGGTCGATCAGTTTGGTAATTTGTTGGCCAATGACCAAGATTTAAGTGGCTTAGGCATGAGTGATAAGCAACTCAGTTATCGCAATAAATTAGAAAAAATGTACCAACAACGAATTCAATCTTTATTAGGGCCGTTGGTTGGCGCCAATAAGTTACGGGCTGAAGTGAATGCTGACATGGACTTTACGGTGCAAGAAATGACTCAAGAAAATTATAACCCAGACACCATCGCCATTCGTAGTGAACAACTTTCTCGATCAGGCAGTCAAAAAGAGGATGTGTCAGGCGAAGGTGTTCCAGGTGCTTTATCGAATGAACCCCCTCTAGACCCTGTGATGCAAGAGAATCAAGCCACTTCAATTGATTTAGGCGATACATCCGGAGAAACTGAAGTTGCTGGTCCTCTTAATCGCACCCGAAATTACGAAATTGATCGCACTATTCAGCACACCAAACTTGCTACGGGAGAGCTAAAACGCCTGAGTATCTCAGTTGTCATTGACGAGCCTCTTGTAATCAATAATGAGGGTGAGCAGGTGCGTCAGCCACTGACGGCAGATCAGGTTGAACGTTTTCAAAGCTTGGTTAAAACCGCAGTCGGCTTTGATGACCAGCGTGGAGATAACGTGACTGTCCTCGGTATGGCTTTTCAGATTGAGGCGGTCATTCCAGAAACTCCCTTGTGGGAACAAAACTGGGCGCAGGATTTGGTGCGTCAATTATTGATTGCTATACTGGCGCTGGTGTTTATTTTAGTTGTGCTTAGGCCAGCTATTAAGCGCCTTGTGACCACTGAACTTGCCACAGACGCTTCCGATGAAGCTATAGAGTTGGGCCCAGATGGCCAACCTATTGTTCAGGCATCAGAGGAAGCTTTGATTGATGGTGAAAGCTTAGAAGATATGAAAGCAAGAATGCGGCCGAAGAAATCTTCCGTATCCATGGATATGTTGGATACGGCCAACAGTTATGATGATAAAGTTGCGCTCATGCGTATGTTAGTTACCGAAGACTCCAAACGAGTTGCCGGGGTCATGAGTAATTGGGTAAAGCAAGACCTTTAAGGTACGCTAGAATAGCTGCGACAGTGAGTTAAAGACGAGAAAGCACTATGGCTGATAAGAAAAAACTAGAACCCGATGTTGACCTAAAAAAGGAAGACGAGTTTCAGGCGTTAACCAAAACTCAAAAGACGGCCATTATCATGATGGTTTTGGGAGAGGAAGAGGCGGCTAATGTTGTTGGTCACCTGCCCCCAAGAGAGGTGCAGCATTTAGGTGCTGCCATGGTTTCTGTGGCTAACGTGTCCCAAGGCGCCGTGGACATGGTACTGGACGAATTTGTTGTGACTATGAAGCAACAAACCAACCTGTCTATGGGCACAAGCGATTATGTGCAACGAGTCTTTAATAAAGCCCTGGGCGAAGATAAAGCATCGAGCGTCCTTAATCGAATTATTCCAACGCGCGCAAGTAACGGTTTAGATATTTTGAACTGGATGGATGCCCGCTCGATCGCTGAAATGATTCGTGGAGAACACCCCCAAATTATTTCTATTATTGTGTCTTTTTTAGAGCATGAAATAGCTGCAGACGTATTACACTATTTACCAGAAGATCTACGCGCAGACATTATTATGCGGGTGGCACAGCTGGAGACGATCCAGCCAGAAGCGTTAGAAGAACTAGAAACCATCATGCAAAAACAGTTCACCAGCAACTCTGCTGTGAAATCGTCTAATGTGGGTGGGGTAAATCAAGCAGCAAAGATCATGAACTTTACCAAGTCTGATATGGAGACCCAAATTATGGGTAACCTAATGGAACGTGATGAAGACCTGACAGGTCGTATTCAAGATAATATGTTTGTGTTTGATAACCTTTCAGGTGTGGATGCAAGAAGTATTCAGGTGCTCATTCGCAACATTGAAACCGATCTGTTAATGGTGGCATTAAAAGGTGCAGATGACCTGGTTAAAGATACGTTTTTGGAGAATATGTCTAAACGCGCAGGCATCCTATTTCTTGATGACATGGAGGCTAAAGGCCCCATGCGTATTAGTGAAGTGGAAGAAGCTCAAAAAAATATTTTACGCACAGCTAGACGATTGTCTGATGCGGGAGAGATGATGTTAGGTGGTGGAGCTGATTTTGTCTGATAATGTTATAAAGCTCGATTTTACGGGGGATTACCAGACCTTCGAAACACCTTTGTCTGGACTTGACGCTGAATTTTCGCCGTTTTTCTCTCTTACATCTCAAACAGAAGCAGCGTCTAAAGAGGGTTTCTCTGCGGCTGAAGTTTCTGTTGTGAGCCAAGCCCAAGCAAAACACGAAGATTGGAAGGTATTTACTGTGCCCCATGAGGATGCCAACTTTGCTGCTGCATCGGATGCTGCATCAGATATCATGGGAGAGGACGCATTGCTAACAGCTACTAGTGGTGATGAAAGTGAATCTATTGAGAACCCAGACACCACTAGTCACGATGAGGGCTATGAGCAAGGTTACCAAGAAGGCTATGACCAAGGCTTTGCGTTGGGTCAAACTGAGGGTGAGCTGAAGGGTATCGAAACGGGCCAACAACAAGTTGAGGTGCTAGAGCAACAGCGCAATACAGACATGCAAGTGGCTTTAGGGCACCTATCACAATTAACTAATACCTTAGCTGATGAATTGTTACAGCCTATGCAAACTTTAGCTGTGCACCTAGCTAAAGAGTTAGTGCGTGGTGAGCTAAGTTTATCCTCACAGGCGATAGAGAGGCTAATTAACCTGAGTATGGAGCAGCTTCAAAGCACCCAGTCTACTATTCAGGTGCATATGAATCCCCTTGAGTTTGAGCGTTTACAACAGCACAAAGGCTTGCCAGATCAAGTGGTATTGCAACCCAGTAATGATGTGTCTATGGGCAGTATAAAGATAGAGCATGCAGACAGTTGGGTCGAAGATTTGATGGAAGACCGTTTAGCACAAATTTCACAGCAAGCGTTTGGATTTATTGATGAAAAATTGATTGAGCCACTTGAAATGTTGGATGATAAGCCTTTACCAAAAACAAAAACAAAACCAAAACCAAAGCCACAACCAGAGCAAGAGCAAGAGCAAGAGCAAGAGCAAGAGCAAGAGCAAGAGCAAGAGCAAGAGATGAACTC